>LSQX01093723.1_pt1 | contig 42790 bp, 38 predicted proteins | sample 654561 | NCBI WGS metagenome assembly LSQX01 (sample SAMN04489861, study PRJNA283612) | anaerobic digester metagenome | isolation source: 4 biogas reactors fed with cattle manure at either 37C or 55C with and... | place: Denmark: Kongens Lyngby | collected 2014 | reverse complement strand
ATCCTCATCGACGAGGCCCGCACGCCCCTCATCATCTCGGGCGAACCCGAGGCCTCCTCGGAGCTCTACGTCCGCGTCAACGGCATCATCCCCCGGCTGCGCAAGGACACCGACTTCATCGTCGACGAAAAAGGCCACTCGGTTACCCTCACCGAAGAAGGGGTCGACCGCGTCGAGAACACCCTCCAAGTGGGCAACCTCTTCGACCCGGCCAACATCGATTACCTCCACCACGTGAACCAAGCCCTCAAGGCGCACAACCTCTACAAGCGCGAAGTGAACTACATGGTCACCGAAGACCAAACCATCGTCATCATCGACGAGTTCACCGGCCGCACCATGCCGGGACGGCGCTGGTCCGACGGCTTGCACCAGGCGGTGGAGGCCAAAGAAAACGTGCCCATCCTCGAAGAAAATCGCACCCTGGCCACCATCTCGTTTCAAAACCTGTTTCGCCTGTACAACAAGCTCTCCGGCATGACCGGTACCGCCGAAACCGAGGCCGAAGAGTTTCTCAAAACCTATCGCCTCGACGTGACGGTCATCCCCACCAACTGGCCCTGCGTGCGCGCCGATCGCCAAGACGTCATCTACAAAACCGAACGCGAAAAGTTCACCGCCATCGTCGACGAGATCCTCGACGCCCAGAAGCGCGGACAGCCCGTCCTCGTGGGCACGGTCAGCGTCGAAAAATCCGAGGCCATTCACCGCATCCTCTCGCGCAAGGGCATCGTGCACCACGTGCTCAACGCCAAGCACCACGAGAGCGAGGCCTACGTCGTCGCCCAGGCCGGGCGCGCAGGCGCGGTGACGGTGGCCACCAATATGGCGGGCCGTGGCACCGACATCATCTTGGGGGGCAACGCCGAGATGATGGCGCGCGGACGCATCAACCCCGACGACGATCCAGCGGGATACCGCAAGCTCGCCGCCGAATACAAACGCCAGTGCGAGCTCGAACGCCAGCAGGTGCTCGACGCCGGCGGCATGCACATCCTGGGCACCGAGCGACACGAATCCCGGCGCATCGACAACCAGCTTCGCGGCCGCGCCGGACGCCAGGGCGACCCGGGGTCCTCGCGATTTTTCCTCTCCCTCGAAGACGACCTCCTGCGCATCTTCGGCGCCGAACGCCTGGCCAACATCATGACCCGCCTGGGCATGGAGGAGGGCGTTCCCATCGAGCACAAAATGGTGACGCGCTCCATCGAAGGCGCGCAAAAGAAAGTGGAGATGAGCAACTTCAACTCCCGCAAGCACCTGCTCGAATACGACGACGTGATGAACCAGCAGCGCAAAACCATTTACGCGTTGCGCCGGCAATTGCTCGAAGGCGCTTACATGACCGAGGTGGGCCTCGCCGACCTGCGCCAGGCCGGTGACACCGCCGCGCGCAACATCACGCCCATCGAGCCGCCGCCCGAACAGGTCGAGGCTTTTAAAACGCTGCTCTCGCCGATGTTCAAGCGCATCATCCTCGCCAACAGCCAACTGATGCCGCCGCCCCCGCCCGGACCGGACGGCGCGCTGCCCGAGCCCGGCTACGAGCACATTGAGGCCCTGTTTCCCGATCGCATCGCCCAGCAAGTGTACACCTTTTACGGCATGCGCCCCGACTTCAAGGGCCTCGAAACCCCGCAAGAGATCCACGCGCGCCTGATGGACACCGTGCCCCATTCCCAGGCGACCCAGCGCGAGCGATTGCTCGACGACTGCGACCTGGTGATCTCCGATCTCGTCGACGAGCAGTGCGGCCACCGCGGCCAAGATAGCTGGGACATCGAGGCGCTGAAAAACCTCGTGCAGGCGCGCTTTGGCGTGTCGCTACCCTCCCTCGGGACGGTGTCGAGCGCCGAGCAAATCGCCGAGTTCGTCTTCGATGAAGTCGAGAAGCAAATCGCCGAGCGCGAGGCCAAAATCGGCAAAGACGTCCTCATCACGGCCTTCCGCCATTTCTATCTGCGCGAGATCGACAAGCAGTGGCTCGATCACCTCAGCGCCATGGAGCAGCTTCGTTCGGCCATCAACCTGCGCGGCTACGGCAACCGCGATCCCAAGCAAGAGTACAAGCGCGAGGGCTTCGATGTGTTCTCCGAGATGATGAGCAACCTCAAGGCCAACGTCATCGAAAAAACCTTTCACGTGCGCATCGCCAACGAAGAGGACGCCCACCGCATCTCACTGCCCCGACGCACACAGCGCACCGTGGAGGGACGCGGTGGCGAGGGGGGCGCGCCCAAAGAGCGCCGCAAACCCGAGACCGTCAAACGCAGCGTGCCCAAGGTGGGGCGCAACGACGACTGCCCGTGCGGCTCCGGCAAAAAGTACAAAAAATGCTGCGGCAGGTAGCTGCGCTGTGGGGATGTGCCAGCCTGTGTTGGCTCACATCCTGCGTTGATGCCCGCGTCGCGGTGAAACCGCAAACCCCGCTCTCCCAACCGGCACCTGCCGAGACGCCATCCGAAGCATCGGCCCCACCGGCTCCCCCGCTGTCCTGGACGCCCCCGGCTCCGGCCACTCACTACGCGGACCAGCGCGACGCCCCCCAGTTGTCTTCGTTGGAGCAGCAGTGGTTTGCCCACGCGCACAATGCTGCCGGACGCTCGCCCTGTCGCCTCGACGCCGCCTTGGTGGACGCCGCCCGCCGACACGCCGCCGACCTGGACAGCGGCGCCATCTCCAAGGACGCCGACGCCATGGACCACCTGCGCCACGCGTTGCACCTCGCCGGCGCCCACGACTACGCCGTACAGCCCTGGCGCATCCCCGACACCCCCGATGGCCGCGACCGCTTCCAGCGCTTTGTCTCCGCACACCACCGCGCGTGGACGCACTGCGGTATCGGCGCGCCCAACGACGCGTCCGGCACGATTTTTTGGCTGGGGGTGCACCGCGCCATCGACATCAGCCCCTTGCCCACCCAGGCGCCATTGGGCTCCCGCACGGTGCTGCAAACCCGGGCCGCCACCTCGACGGCGCAGGTCGACGCCTATCTCGAACACCCCAGCGGGCACATCGAGCGCATCGCGCCGCGCGCCACCGCCGCCACATTCCACCTCTCGCTGTTCTTTGGGCAAACCGGGCGCTTTGTCTTTGAGCTGCTCGCCGACCAAGGCCACGGCATGGAAACCGCGGTGCTGTTGCCCATCTACGTCGACACCCCTGTTCCCACGCGCCCCACGGTGTTGCCCCTCCCCGGCGACACCGCCAAGGACACCCCCGAGGACCTGCGCGCGCTCATCAACTTCGCCCGCCAACGCGCCCAAGTGCCGCCCCTGCACGCCGACGCCCGCCTGGACGCCATCGCCGCCGCGCACTGCCGCGACATGGCGCGCTCCGGCAACTTCGGCCACTACTCGCAGCAAACCGGCTTCCTCGCCGACCGCCTCAAGGCCCAGCGCCTCTACCCCCACGCCTTCTCCGAAAACGTGGCGCGCTCCTCCAGCGTCTTTCGCGCTCACGTCAATTTGATGCGCAGCCCCTCGCACAAAATCCGCATCGTCAATCCCAGCGACACCCACGTGGGCGTCGGCGTCCTCAAGACCGACAACGCCGTGTTCATCACCGAAATCTTCGCCCATTGGGCCGATGCACACCACTAGGCCGCAGGAGTCCCGTGCCCCACACCGATCTCCCATCCCGGTTGCAATCCCTGCTCGACGAAGGCGTGGCCCAGCATCTCTTCACCGGCGTTCAAGTGGCCTATGCCATCGACACCCCGGCCATCACCGCCTTACACAGCGGCACCACCGACACCGACCGGCACCGCCCCATCACCCGCGACACGTTCTTCGACATCGCCTCGCTGACCAAGCTCTTCACGGCCACCGCCGCGCTCCGCGCCGCCGATGACGGCCGCTTGCCCCTGCACACCCCCATCGCGCAAATGCCCTTGCCGCCGCGCTGGCAGCGCTTTGGTGCCCGCAACGCCACGGTGGCCCACCTGCTGCGCCACACATCGGGGCTGCCCGCTTGGCACCCGTACTTCGCCGACGTGCCCCTGCCACAACGCGGTACGCCGCAGGGCCACCAGCACATCCTCCAGGCGGTGTTGGACACGCCCTGCCGCCGTGCGGTGGGCGCGCAAACCGAGTACTCCGACCTGGGCTTCATCGCCTTGGCCGCCCTGCTCAGCGATGTCCTGGGGAGGCCCTTTGCCGACATCGTCGCGCAGTTTGTGCTCGCTCCGTTGCAGTTGTCCCAGGTGCATTTTCGCCCGCTGGAGGCCCCGTCCTTCTCCGATGCGCCGTATGCCACCACCGGGATTTGTCCCTGGCATCACCGGCCGCTTACTGGAGCGGTGCACGACGACAACGCCCGCGCCATGGGCGGCGTAGCGGGACACGCCGGGCTCTTTGCCCGCGCCGAGGACATCGCCACACTGGGATGTGCTTGGCTTGGCGCCCTCGAACGCGACGCGCTGTTGCGCATGGACACGGCGCAGGAGGCCATCGATCGAGATCTGGGCGAACGGGGCCTGGGCGTCGATCTCAAAAGCCCCACCGGTTCCAGCGCCGGAGACAGCGCCAGTCCCCACGCGTTTGGACACCTGGGGTTTACCGGCTGTTCGCTGTGGGTCGATCCCGCGCGCCGCGCATTGCTGGCCCTGCTCGCCAACCGCACGCGCACCGGCGCCCCTTCGCGCGCCATGTCCGCCTTTCGCCGCCGCTGTTACGAGTTGTTTTTTTCGTCCATTGCCCCCGGCGGATCGGCAGGCGGATTCTCCCGCACCAATTCGTCGAGCAATTGATGAAAGATGTCGGGCGACACGGCCTCGCCCAAGCGCTTGCGAAACGCGGCGGCCCCGTCGAAGCCTTTGAGGTACCAACACGCGTGCTTGCGCATTTCGATGGCGGCGCGCTCCTCGCCGATCCACTGCACGTAGAGCGCCAGGTGGCGGCGACAAATGGCGATGCGTTCGTCTAGGGGCACCGGGGCGTCGCCCGAGAGGATGTGCCGAAAGAGCCAGGGATTTCCCTTGGCGCCTTGCCCCACGGCCACGCGGGCGCAACCGGTTTGCCGCAGCATCTCCGCGGCGTCCTCGGGGCGTTGAATGCCGCCGTTGCCCACCACGGGGATGTCCACCGCGTCCACCACCTCCGCCAGCAGCGCCATGTCGATGGGGCCTTTGTGTCCTTGGTCGCGGGTGCGCGCATGCACGGTCACCAACTGCACGCCGCTCTGCGCCAACGCCTGCGCCACCGGGACGGCGTTTTTTTCGCCCGGGCCATATCCCAACCGAATTTTGGCCGTCACCGGGATGTTCACCGCCGCGACCACCTCGCTGGCGATGCGGGCGAGCAGCGCCGGATCGCGCATGAGGGCCACCCCGCACCCCGCGCCGTTTTTCACGACCTTGCGCGCCGGGCATCCGAAGTTCAAATCGATGATGTCCGCCCCGCTGTCCGCCATGACGCGCGCGGCGTCGGCCATGATGTCGGGCTCCCGGCCGTAGAGCTGCACCACATAGGGCGACTCGCCCTCGTATTTTTCGAGCAGGGACAGCAGCTTGCGCCCGCGGATTTTGCGGCGATTTTTGAGGCGGCTGTGCACGAACATCACCGCGTGACAGGAGATCAATTCGGTGACGCAGAGGCTGGCGCCGAGTTCGCGACAGAGCTGGCGAAACGGCGGATTGGTAATGCCGGCCATGGGTGCGAGAAAGGCGCCGTCTTCGATGCGAAAGGGGCCGAGTGAAATGGGAAAAGAAGATGACATGGGCACAGGTGTTTTCGCTTGGTGTCGCCCTTACGTGGCAAAGAGGTACTTGGAGGCGAAGGCGGGGTTGCTGGTGACGTTGACGCCGATCTTTCGCAGTCCCGCGCTGTCGCCGGGGCTCGGCATGTGCGTGAGGTGCAGCTCGCATCCGCGCAGCTCGCGCAGCTTCTCGACGGCGGCCTCGGCAGAGGGGTTGAAGGCCGCGCCGATGGAGAGGCTGATCAGTGTTTCTTCGAGGTCGAGGCTCGGAGAGCGCCCCGCAAAGACGTCGCGTTTTAAGCGCGCCACCGACTCGGTGATGGCCGGTGAGAGCAGGTGGATCTCGGGCGGGATGCCGGCCAAGTGCTTGACCGCGTTGAGTATCAAGGCCGAGGCCGCGTGCAGCAGGGGCGAGTTGTTGCCGGTGATGATGGTGCCGTCGTTGAGCTCGATGGCCGCACCGCAGAAGATCCCCTCGTTGCCTTTGTTTAACCGGATGCCCTCTTGCGCCGCCCGCTCGGCCTCGACCACCACGCGGCGATCATTTTTTGTGGCGCCCGCGCGCGTCATGAGCTCTTCGGCACGCGTCACCGTCTCGCGGTTGACGAGGCCGATGGTGTACTCGCACGCATAGCGAAACCAGCGCCGGATGAGCTCTTGCTTGGCGGCTTCGCGCACCACGGCGTCATCGGTGATGCCAAAGCCCGCCCGGTTGACGCTCATGTCCGTGGGCGAGCGATAAATGGCGGTGGTGCCGGTGATTTTTTCGAGGATGCGCTGCACCAGGGGAAAGGCCTCCATGTCGCGGCTGTAGTTCACGCTGTGCTCGCAGTAGGCGTCGTAGTGAAAGCGGTCCATCACCGTGGCGTCGCGCAATTCGCAGGTGGCGGATTCGTAGGCCACGTTGACTGGGTGATCGAGGGGCAGGCTCCAAATGGGAAAGGTCTCGAACTTGGCGTACCCCGCGCGCACCCCCCGCACGTGCTCGTGATAAAGCTGTCCCAAACACGTGGCGAGCTTGCCGCTACCCGGTCCGGGGCCCGTCACCACCACGATGGGGCGCTCGGTTTCGATGAAGGGGTTGGCGCCGTAGCCCTCGGGGCTGACGATGGTGTCCACGTCGTGGGGATAGCCGCGCGTCAAGCGATGGGTCACCACCTGGATGCCCCGCCGCTCCAGTTGGTTGCGAAACGAAATGGCACCGGGTTGTTCTTCGAAGCGCGTGATGAGCACCGCCCGCACAAAGAGCCCCCACTCGCGGAAATCATCTAGCGTGCGCAGGGTGTCCGCGTCGTAGGCCACCCCAAAATCGGCGCGCATTTTTCGCTTCTCGATGTCGCCCGCGCAGATGCACAAAATGATTTCGGCGTCGTCTTTGAGCTTTTGCAGTAGCTGCATTTTGACATTGGGATCGAAGCCCGGCAGGACGCGCGCCGCGTGATAATCGAACAGCAGCTTGCCGCCAAACTCCAGGTAGAGCTTGTTGTGAAACAGGTTTACGCGTTTCAAAATTTCTGCGGACTGCTCGCGCAGGTACTTCGCGTTATCGAATCCGATTTTGGTCACCATGCATCACCTGTGTCGCGTCAAAGGGCCAATTTGAGAATTTTGCTCACGTCGTCGCGGGTCAGCTTGGCGAACTGGCCCAAGGTGAAGGCGTCGTCTTGCGTGCTCTTGCGCGCCATCTCTTCGATGCGCGAGTCGTCGATGTCCATTTCGCTGAGGCGTACGGGCATGCCGATGCGCCGGTAAAAGTTTTCGAGCGCCGCAATGCCTCCCAGGGCGGTTTCCATGGGGTTGAAGTGGTGCATCTCCACGTCGAAGACGCGGCAGGCAAACTGGGCAAAGCGGTCTACGTCTTTGGATACGACGAACTTCATCCACGCGGGAAACACCGTGGCCAGGCCCGCGCCGTGGGCCACATCGTAGATGCCGCTGATCTCGTGCTCGATGCCGTGGGACGCCCAGTCGCCAGCGCGCCCCGTGCCGAGCAGGTCGTTGTGCGCCACGCTCCCGGCCCACATGATGTTGGCCCGGGCGCTGTAATCGTTGGGGTCGTCGAGTGCCTTGGGCACGTTGTACACGATGCTGCGGAAGGTCGCCTCGCACAGGCGGTCGGTGAAGTCGACGTCGCGCGTCGGGGTGAAGTAGCGCTCCATGATGTGGGCGGTGATGTCGGCGGCGCCGCAGGCGGTTTGGTAGGGCGGCAGCGAATAAGTTAACTCGGGGTTCAGGATGGCAAAGCGCGGCCGGAGCAAGCCAGAGCCAAAGCCGCGTTTCAGGGCGCCCTCGGTCTTGGTGATGACCGTGCTGGGGCTCGACTCGCTGCCCGCTGCGGGAATGGTGAGCACCACCCCGGTGGGCAGCACATCCTTGGGGCGTCCTCCGGAGCTGTAAAAGTCCCACACATCGCCGTCGTAGGGCACGCCGAGCGCGATGGCCTTGGCGGAGTCGATGACCGAGCCGCCTCCCACGGACAAAATAAACGTGAGCTCTTTTTCGCGGCAGAGGCGGATGCCCTCGTGCACCAGGGAGAGCCGGGGATTGGGTACGACGCCGCCCAGCTCCTCGAAGGTCACACCGGCGGCCGAGAGCGCGGCGCGGACGCGGTCCAGCAGGCCCGATTTTTCGGCGCTGCCCTGTCCGTAGTGCAGGAGGATGCGCGCGCTGAATTTGCGCACTTCACTTCCCACCGATGACTCGGTGTCGCGGCCAAAAATGATGCGGGTGGGATTGTGAAATGTGAAGTTTTCCATGGGCGTTCCTTTCTGCGTTTGGCGCGCATGACACGGGCCGTTTTCGGGCATCATAGCGATTCTGGCAACCAGATAAAAAGCATAATCCCCGTGAAACAAACGCTGTGCCCTTGGCGGGGCCACCCACAGCGACCTGGGTGCATCCTTTTCACGGCGAGGCCGCGAGCTATTGTATCGATTTTCAAGGCGGCTTCTGATAAGGCACCCCTGTTATGGACGGCGCAAACGAATTACGCAAAATCGAAAAAGAGATCGTCGAAACGCGGGCGTTGATCATCAAGTCCAACAACTTGACCAACAGCCTGAGCGCCGATGTGCGCAACATCGCCCGCCGGCAGTCGTGGTATGAGCGCAGCCTCTCGTTCAATTCCTTCATCGCCTACCTCGTGTTTGCCGCGGTGGCCATGTTCGCCTCCTGGATGGCCTACGACGCCCGCAAAGCCTCCCTGGAGGCCGAGCTGACCAAGGCGCAGGAGCAGGTCAAAGCCCTCGAAACCGAGTTGAACGACGCCAAAAAAGTGAAGGGAAAGGGCGGGGCCCAGGCGCAAACCAAAAACGAAAAAGAGCTCTCCGAGCTGCACGTGTTGATCAGCGAAGGCAAGGCGCTTGAGGTGCTCGAGCTGTACGAAAAAATCCCTCAGGGCAGCTTGGCTCTCTTCGAAAAGAAATTGCTCGACGACGTGGTGCGGCGCTTTCGCGGCGACTTGTCGATGGTGCACTACACCAAGGGCCTCGACCTCGTGACGGCCAAAAAGTTTCCCGAAGCCGTCGAAGAGTTCCGCCAGTCGCTGCGCTACAAAGATGATGCTGGCCACGCCAAGGCGGCCAAAATTCACATGGCCAACGCCCTGCGCCTACAGGGCAAACCCCAAGAGGCCATCGCGGTGCTGCAGCGCGTCATCGAAGAACACCTCGACCCCGAGCTGGCCGACGACGCCATGTGGTATCTCGCCCTGGCCCACCAAGAAGCCCACCAGCGCGACGAAGCCCGCTCTGTGTTGCGCGCCCTGATGCGGCAATATCCGCAGAGCCAATTCTTCCGCGACGCCCGCATCCGCGCGGCCGAACTCCAGCTTCGCCTCTACCAGGGCGGCGGCGGTGACAAATAGCCTCCGCCCCAGCAGCGCGGTCGCCAAAACCGCCGTGTGCGAAAAAAGATTGACACGCAGATTATCCTTTTGGTAATAGTCCCCCCGCAATGGCCACGGTGCCAATTCTTTTATAAAAACGGGGTTATAGCTCAGCTGGGAGAGCGCCTGACTGGCAGTCAGGAGGTCTGCGGTTCGATCCCGCATAGCTCCACTCCTGTTTTCGCAAGGACTCGAAATTCTTTCGGGTCTTTTTTTTATCCGCACCAAGCGATTGTCCTTCGTCCTTTGTGCGTTGTTTTCATCTTCGCTTGCAAAATCACAACGCCCCGTTGTCGCGCACCGCAACCGCGACAAAAAAGTTGCCCATGATTACTGCGCAATTTCACATCACCAACGAATCCGAGGCCGCGCATTTTGGCCGTTGTCTGGGCCAATTGCTGCTGCCCCGCGACGTCATCGGGCTCTCGGGCGATCTGGGCGCCGGCAAAACATTTTTGAGCCGCGCCATCTGCGAGGGCCTGGATTTCCCGCCGGATGTCCAGGTGAACAGCCCCACGTTTACCATCATCCACGAATACGAAGGCGGTCGGCTGCCGGTGTACCACATGGACTTCTACCGCCTGCAAGGCCCGCGCGATCTGTTCGACCTCGCCCTCTGGGACTACTACGAAGGCGAGGGCGTCTGCCTGGTGGAATGGTTCGACCGCTTCACCGACCTGTGGCCCGAACACGCCTTGATGCTCTTCATTCAACTGCAAGAGGGCGAGGCGCGCACCATCGAAGTTCGGGGCGCACACCGCGGGGCCGAGCTGGTGACCGCCCTGACCGAGCGCTGCTCACTCCTCGCGGCGCCGACACCGACACCGGCACCCACGCATGACCACCTATAACGCGCAACGGCTGCAACAACACCTGTCATCTCTGGGGGCCCGGCAGTGGCGCATTGAAGTGCACGACGCCATCGACTCCACCTCCAGCGAGTTGATGCGGCGGATTCGCGCGCAAGGCCACAGCGCACGCGGGGGCGACGTCTTGTTGGCCCGCATCCAAACCCAGGGGCGCGGTCGCCAGGGACGCGCGTGGCATTCGGCGGATCCCGAGAGTTTGTACATCTCTGTCTCCCTCGACATCGCGGGGGACACCGCACAACTGCTGCCCCTGGTGCCGCTCTGCGCCGGGGTGGCTGCGGCCGAGGCCTTTCGCGCTTGTCGCGTGGCAGACGTGCGCTTGAAGTGGCCCAACGACCTCATGCTGCGCGGCAAGAAATTCGGCGGCATCCTGTGCGAGGCGCCGCATTTTCAACCCGACCGCGTGGTGGCCTGCGTGGGCATGGGCATTAACTTTGGCCGCGCTGCCCTGCCCGATGCGCTAGCCGATATCGCCACCAACGCCGCTGCCCTCGAAGCGCCGTCCATCTCGCGGGAGCGCTTTGCCGCGCATTGGCTGCACCGGCTCGATCACTGGACGACCGTTGCGGCTGCCCGCGGTCCCCACGAAATCGTCGCGGCGTGGCGCGGGTTTGGCGAGCCCTTTGGCCGCCGGGTGCGCGTCGATGGCCAACACGGCACCACCGTCGATTTAACCCCCCAGGGACAGCTCCTTTTGCAGACCGATGGCGGCGAAATTGTGTCCTTGGCCGGGGGCATCCTCGAGTACGACGATGACGGCGGCGCGTGCGACGACCCACATTCCTAGGATCATCCCCACAAGCGCGGCGCATCCCCCAAGCGCGGTTATTCGATGCCGTATTTCGGGCGGGCGCGGTGCGCGACGATGGCGAATAGTTCGTCGGCGATGATGCCCCAGTTCTCGATCCAGCCCAGCGGATCGGGCTCGTCGACGATGGTGACTTTGGTGCGCCCCACCATCAAGCTGATGTGAATGTGCCCGTTGGGTTGCTTCACCGTCAGAAGGCCGCGGATCTCGTAGAGCGGCGTCTCGCCCTTGGCGTGTATCATGCGCGACGCGCCCGGGTGGATGAGAAACTGCAGCGGCGTGGAGGCCAGCCCCAGGGGCACGCGGAGGTGACTCGACAGGAAGTCAGCCAGGTCGATGATGGTCATGTCCATGTGGCATTGGTGGATGGGCAGATATTTGTCGCAGCCGTCTACTTTTAGGAACACCACAAAGACCGGCACCTTGCGCCAGGGCAAAAGGCCGTGGCCGATCATAACGCCGCGCAGGGAGCTGAAGGGAATGGTGAGCTTGCGCCCGACGTAGGCGTATTCCTTTTGAAAGTCGATGAAGGCCGGGATGCGATGCGGCCCGCGCAGGCCCAAGAAGTATTCGCCGATGCGCACCGCCGCCCCTTGGCCCGCGTACACGGAGCGGTTCACCCGCTTGATGAATGGATACAGCGGGTCATAAGCGCTCTCGCCCCTGAGAAAGAGAAGACGCCCCACGGGGTTGAGTTGGCGCGTGCCTTCGGGCAGGTCCAACACCTCAATAATGGCGCGCGGATCGAAGAGGTTTTGCGGCAGTGGCAGCGGAAAGATGGAATTTCGGACTATCATTTTCTTGTTCAATTGACTAATACCCCAAGAGCTTCCCGCGCGACGTGCGGGGGCGCATCGCCGGACAATGATTCCATTTTGTCAGGCAATCGCAACCAAAAACAAAAGAGGCCCATATTGGATTCAAAAGCACTCGCCCTGCGCATCGCCGAAGCGGCCCTCGACAAGCAGGCCACCTCCTTGGAGATTCGCCACATCGCCGAAAAGGTCAGCTACGCCGACTACGTCGTCATTTGCTCCGGCCGCTCCGAACGACAGGTGGAGGCCATCGCCAACGGGGTAGACGCCGCGATGCGCGCGCACAAAAAACATCCGTTGGGCATTGAGGGCAAAGAAAACGGCCAGTGGATTCTCATGGATTACGGCGACGTGATCTTTCACGTCTTCGAGGAGACCAACCGCGGTTTTTACGACCTGGACGGCCTGTGGATCGACGCGGATCGCGTGCCTGTTCGCAAAATCGCCGATGCCGTCGACGACAGCGCCGAACCCACCTCATCCGAGGGCCCAAGCGATTGAAAATCCAATTGATGAGCGTCGGCCGCATCAAGGCAGATCCCACCGCGCCCCTGGTCGATGATTACACCGGGCGCATCGCCAAGTTCATTCCCTTTGAAGAAGTCGTTCTCAAAGCCAACGATGCCCAGGCCGAGGAGAAAATGCACAAGGCCGCCGACCGCGCCGCCATCACCGTGGCCATGGACGAACGCGGACAACAACACGACTCCTTCGCCTTCGCCGATCTCATGGCATCGTGGATGAACGCCGGACACGGGCGCGTCCTCTTTCTCATCGGCGGTGCCGACGGATTGCCCCCGGGCATTCGGCAGCGCGCCGACCTCTCGCTGGGGCTGTCGCGCATGACGCTTCCGCATCGCTTGGCGCGTTTGATTTTGGTAGAGCAAATGTATCGGGCGCTTTGCATCATCCGCAACGTGCCCTATCAAAAATAACCTCCCGCAATGGACAACAACGACATGAAACAACAACCGCAAACCCGCAAACCCGTAATGCTCGTCGTCCTCGACGGTTGGGGCAATGCGCCGGCAGGCCCCTTCAACGCCATCAGCGTCGCCCAAACCCCGGTGTTCGACCAACTCATCGCCACGCGCCCCGTCACGGAGATCGCCGCCCACGGAAAGTCCGTCGGGCTGCCCAGCGATCAGATGGGCAACTCCGAAGTGGGACACCTCAACCTCGGCGCGGGCCGCGTCGTCAAACAGGACTTGGTGAAGATCGACGACGCCATCGAAGACGGCACCTTTGTGCAAAACCCGGTGTTCCAAAACATCTGTCAGGCGGCCAAGGCCAAGACCGGGCGCGTGCACCTCATCGGCCTGTGCTCCCCGGGCGGTGTCCACAGTTCACTGGAACACCTGCACGCCCTGGTGACGCTCTTCAGCGACGCGGGCCTCGAGGTCTTCATCCACGCCATCACCGACGGTCGCGACACGCCGCCCTCATCGGCGCGGGGCTACTTGCAAGAGATGGAAACCCGCCTCGCCGGCAAGGCGCGCATCGCCGTGGTGGTGGGGCGCTTTTGGAGCATGGACCGCGACAAGCGCTGGGATCGCGTCGAGAAGGGCTACCGCGCGCACGTGCAAGGAGAGGGCACGCCGCACGCCTCGGCTGACGAAGCGGTGGCCGCTGCCTACGCCGCCGGACAAACCGACGAGTTCATCGAGCCGCGCATCATCGTCGATGCAGATGGGCGCCCCCTGGGCACGATGCGCGACGGCGACGCCACGGTGTTTTTCAACTTCCGCGCCGACCGGGCCCGAGAGATTACCGCGGCGTTCACCCAGTCCGACTTCAGCGAATTCGCCCGCAAAAAAGTGGTCGACTTCTCGGCCTATGCCACGATGACCGAGTACCACCAGAGCTACGGCCTGCCCATCGCCTTCCCCAAAGACACCATGGGCAACATCTTGGGCAAGGTGCTCGCCGACCGCGGCATGCGGCAATTTCGCTGCGCCGAAACCGAGAAGTACGCCCACGTCACCTTCTTCTTCAACGGCGGTGTCGAGACCCCCTGCACGGGCGAGGACCGCCAACTCATCCCGTCGCCCAAGGAGGTGGCCACCTACGACTTGAAGCCGGAGATGAGCGCGGCAGCGGTGGGCGATGCGGTGGTGGCGCGCCTCAAGAGCCACGACGACGACTTCATCCTCGTGAACTTCGCCAACCCCGACATGGTGGGACACACCGGCATTCTCGCCGCAGCGGTTCAGGCCATCCAGGCCGTGGACGCCCAGGTGGGACGTCTCTGTGACGCAGTGCTGGCCAAGGGCGGCGCCCTGTTGATCACCGCGGATCACGGCAACAGCGAGCAGATGCGCGACGAGGTCGCCGATCAGCCCTACACGGCGCACACCCTCAACCCCGTGCCCGTCATCCTGGTCGACGAACAGCGCAAAGCCGTCGCCTTGCGTACCGGCGGATCACTGCGCGATGTCGCCCCCACCATCCTCGAGCTCATCGGCCTCGACAAACCCGCCGAGATGACCGGCACTTCTCTAATTCAATAAGGCGGGAACCAACCGAAGGCGGCGTTCCCCGAGGTGATGGCCCAGGGAAAAATGCCCCGACCGCGCGACAGCGTTTGCGAGATGTCTCGAAAGCCAGCGGTCATGGTCAGCGCGCACACCTCGTCGCGGGGCAGCGCGCGGGACACCCCGACGCGAAACGGCGAGAACAGGCGCGCCAGGGGCTTGGACTTGCCGTGGGTCACCGGGTGCGGCCATACCAGCAGGCCGTTGTCCACCAGCAGTTCGCGCATGGTCGCCAGGGTGTGGGCCGGAGATGTCGATGATGGCAGTCCGTGGGCGAGCACGACGATGTCCAGGCTCCGCGGCGCCACCGGCAAGTGCGACAAGCGCGTCTCGAGCACTATCATTTGGGCCGTCGGGCGCGACAGGCGTCGGTGGAAGCGGTAGAGGCAGGAGAAGCGATCGCCCATCACCACCAGGCGAATGGGCAAGTGGCTCAAGGCCCGCGCCAATTCGAGGTTGCCCCGCAAAAACAACCCCACGCGCAGCGGACGGCCCTGGGCATGGGCTTTGACCAAGGCGGCGATCTGGTGGCTCAGGCGTTTCACGGTGTCACGTGCGTTAGCGGCTCTCGCTTTTTTCGGCTGCGGTTGGCGCCACATCGGTGCCGATATCGCGGATCTCCAGGCGCTTGATGCGGCGTTCGTCGGCGTCCACCACCACCACCTGGTAGGGCGGCATGTCGATGACCTTTCCCTTGCGGGGGATGCGCCCGTTGAGCGCCAGCACCATGCCACCCACCGAGTCGTAGTCGTCGGAGTGCGGCAATTGCATGCCCGTGATCTCCTCGAAATCGTAAATCGGCATGTGGGCGTTGACCTGGTAGCGGTCGTCCGCAATTTTTTGAATCATCTGTTGGTTGCGATCGTGCTCGTCGCGGATTTCGCCCACCAGCTCTTCGAGGATGTCTTCGAGGGTGACCAGGCCCGCGGTGCCGCCAAATTCGTCGACTACGATGGCCAGGTGCAACCCGCGCCGCCGCATGTCTTTCAGCAGCAGTTGGATTTTTTGCGTTTCGGGCACGAAGAACATGCCCTCGCGCATGATGTCCTCGACGACGGTTTGGGTGCATTCGAGGGACGTGCGGTGCTTGACCATGTGCGCCAGCAGATCCTTGGCGTAGAGGATGCCGACGATCTCATCGGGGGTCTCGTCGTACACCGGGATGCGCGAGTGGCCGCTCTCCATCACCAGGGGCAGGGCATCGTTAACAGTGGTGTGTTGTCCCAGGGCGATCATGTCGGTGCGCGGGATCATGATTTCGCGGACCACGGTGTCGGTGAACTCCATGGCGCTCATCAGGAGCTCGCCCTGTTCGTTCTCTTCGAAGACCGATTCGGCCAGCCCGCGGCGGATGTGGAATTCGATTTCGTCTTCGGTGGGCAGTGGATCGTCGGGCTCGCGTCCGGTGACGTTGTTTTGCATCAGCGCGGGGATCCGGGAGAGCGACCAAGAGAAGGGAAAGAGCAGCTTGTCGATGAGCCAGACGACGCGCAGCGCCGGTCCGGCGATGGTCTCGGAAAAACCGAGGGCCAGGCTCTTGGGGGTGATCTCGGCGAAGATTAACACGATGATGGTGACGCCGAAGACCGAGATGGCCTCGGCGTAGTTGGGCAAGAAGCGCAGGGCCAGTTGGTAGCCGAGGATGGAGCACAAAATGTTGACCACGTTGTTGCCGATGAGCAGCGTGGTGATGTAGCGGCGTTTGTTGTTCAACCACAGCCGCAATATGCCGAAGCGCGCGGGATTGCGCTCCATTAACAGGCGCGCACGCGTGGTGGTGATGCTGGTGAGGGCGGTCTCGGCGCCTGAAAAAAACGCACTGGCGATGAGGCAGGCAAGGATGCCGAAGATTTCCCCCCAGGGAAAGGCTGGGTCTGTACTCATAAAGTCATTCTACTTTTATACATCACATTCGTCGACCAACACTGGCTACCATACCCTACTGCCACGGGCGATGCGAAAATACTTTTGCACTCATCCGGGGGCAAAGTGCGAAACCTTTTTCGCATTTCGTGAATAAAATTAAGCACTTAAATCTTTTTTCGGGCCTTTTGGGGCTTGCCTCACCCGCCACAATCCATATATTGAGCCCGCCATTTGAGAGCGTGTTCAACGCATTACACGGCACCACCAACATATTTTACGGGAGACAAAAATGACAAAAATCACTGAGACGGCGCTTCGCGACGCGCACCAATCCCTGTTTGCCACCCGCATGCGCACCGAGGACATCATCGCCGGCGCGCCCTTGCTCGACAAGGTGGGCTTTGCTTCGCTGGAGGCCTGGGGCGGCGCCACTTTCGATTCCTGCCTGCGCTTTTTGGCCGAGGATCCGTGGGAGCGCCTGCGCAAGGTCAAGGCCGCTACCGCCAACACCCCCATTCAAATGCTTTTGCGCGGTCAAAACCTGGTGGGCTACCGCAACTACGCCGACGACGTGGTCACCCTCTTTGTCGAGCTGGCGGCCAAAAACGGCGTCGATATCTTTCGCGTCTTCGATGCCCTCAACGATACGCGCAACATGACCTGTGCGCTGCAGGCGATCAAAAAGGCCGGCAAGCACGCCCAGGGCACCATCTCCTACACGACGAGCCCCGTGCACACGACCGAGAAGTTCGTCGCCCTGGCCAAGGATCTCAAAGATTTGGGCTGCGACTCCATCTGCATCAAGGACATGTCGGGCATCCTCTTTCCCCGGGTGGCCCACGACAAGATCAAGGCCATCAAAAAGACCGTCGACATCCCGGTGGTGCTGCACTCGCACTGCACGGCGGGCATCGCGCCCATCGCCTATTACGCCGGTGCCGAGGCCGGTGCCGACATCGTCGACTGCGCCATCTCCCCCATCGGCGGGGGCACGGCCCAACCCCACACCGAGAGCATCGCCTGGTCGTTCAAAGACACGCCCTTCGACGCGGGCATCGACTTTGCCGCCCTAGACGAAGCCACCGCGTTCTTTAAAGAAATCCGCGCCAAGTACCGCGTCCTCATCGACCCCATCTCCGAGCAGGTCGACACCCGCGTGCTCACCTACCAGGTGCCCGGCGGCATGTTGTCCAACCTGGTGAGCCAGCTCAAAGCCCAGGGCAAACTCGATCGCTTAGAAGAAGTGCTCGCCGAAGTCCCCCGGGTTCGCGAGGCGCTGGGGTATCCGCCCCTCGTCACGCCCACGAGCCAAATCGTCGGCACCCAGGCGGTGTTCAACGTGCTCATGGGTTCCTTTAAAGTGTGCAGCAAAGAAACCAAGGACCTCGTCGCCGGCAAGTACGGCCGCACGCCCGCGCCCATCGATCCCGAGTTTCAAAAGCGCATCCTGAAAAACGAAGAGCCCATTACCTGCCGTCCCGCAGACCTGTTGCCGCCCGAGCTCGATACGCTGCGCAAAGAGTACGCCGACCTGGTGAAGAGCGACGAGGATTTGCTCACCCTGGCCATGAACCCGCAAGTGGGCCGCGACTTCCTCGCCGGCAACAGCGTCGCCGAAAAAGCCCCCTGGGAAGAAGACGCGTAACCGCTTCGCGCGCCCGCCAACGTCACTCTCACACATGCACGAATTTGCGCCGTATCGGCGCGTTACGAGGAGTAGTTCGCCAGGGTTTTGGCCAACTCGGCCTTGGTTTGCTCGACCAAGCTAGCGGGGCGCACCACGGTGACATTGGCCCCAAAGGACATGATCCAGTGCAGCACCTCGTAGCCCGGATGCACATCTAGCGTCAGCGTGATGGTGTCGTCGTCGTTGTGCTGCATCTGTTGGCTGGGATGAAACACGCGCAGCCCGATGAAGGCGTCGGCCCCTGGGACAAACCGCAGCTCCACGCGTTGCGGCGCGCCGGTGTCGAAAAACAGCGCCGACGACAGGTAGTCTTCGGGGGTGTAGTCCTCGGGGGGCAACACGGCGATGCCCGTGAGCGCTGCCCGCTGGATGCGCTCCAGCGCGATTTTGCGGATCACGCTCTCGTTGCCGTCGATGGCGCCGATGAAGTAGAGGCCCCGGCGGAAGGTGATCAGCGTGTAGGGATGAAAGATGAAGTCGGTGACGTCGCCCTTGTAATTGCGGTACGTCATGTCGATGGCCCTGTCGTGGCGCAGGCCCACCATGCACATCTCGAGGATGTCGGGGATGACGCCCGAGAAGCGCTTGGGCGCCTCGTGGATGTTGTAGAGCTTGCGCTGCAGTCTCTCGATGTTGTCGATGTCGGTCTTTTTGTTCAGGCGCTGCGACATCTGGGCAAATAGGGCGTGGAAAGACTCGGAAAAGCTGGTGCCCTCCAAAAAGTCGAACATCTGCCGCCCGAGAAAGAGCGCCATGACTTGCTCCATCGTGAACGAGAGCGGGATGCGGCGCGAAGAGAGCGAGATGGAATAGCGCCGGTCGCCGTCGGCGAGCTCCTCTTCAACCGTGCCGATGTTTTGGTTGTGCAGCTCTTCGATGTCGCGCAAGGCGGTCTTTCGCGAAATGCGAAATTCGTCCAGCATAAATTGCAGGCCGATGCTGCCGTAGGTAAAGAGATGCTGTTTCAACGCCTCGATGCGTTCTGTCTTGGTCAAGTCGCCAAATTTTTTGCCCATAAAAGTCACCTTTGTTTTGTTGTTTCAAGCCGTCGTTTCTGCGGCGTCCTTTGGGGATTGCAGATCAAAATCATAGCCCATTTGGGGTTCCGCGAGGAGTTTTTAGACAAAATTTGTCCCTGCCAGCACAATGCGCCAAAAGGCTGCGCTACCCTTTCGGCCGATAATTTGTTTTGCGCGCATGGGCGGCCCTAAGATGCGGCCATGACAGCTTCACCACGCATAGAACGAAGAGACCCCTGCTCGCCGGTGTTGCAACTCGGGACGGCGTTGTCCCAGGCCCAGCGCAGCGGCGAGAGCGGATGGCTTGAAATTCAGGAAGGCGGCCGCATTCACGGCGTGCAAATCTCGGGCGGCGGAGTGGCCGATGTGGTGTCGGACCGGCGCGACATCAACGCCCTGGGGCTGCGCGAACAGATGCAGCACTTGTTTTCGCTGCCGCGCCCCAAGGTGATCTGGATGCCAGACCTCACCTGCATGCAGCGCGCGCCCAAGGCCAGCGCCGCCGAAGTCGCATTGCGCGGCATTCTCACGCGCCAAGACGTATTCGATCCCGTGCAATTGGCCGAGCGCATCCCGGTCACGACCTTGCGCATCGACGAGGCACAGCTCCGGGCACTGCACCCACTCGGGCTCACCGAGCAGGAGATGGACTTTTTGCGCCAGTTGCGCGTGCCCACGCCCATCCCCATGATTTTGTGGAAACGCGGCTTTGCCCCCCAAACCGCCGCGGCCCTGCTGATGGCCCTAAATGTCATCGGGGTGTGGCGGGACACCTGGCGACCCGGCGAATTGCCGCGCTTTATTCCCGCGGTGCGCTTGCTCCGCGCCAAGGCGCTAGGCGCCACCCCACTGGAACTGCTCAAGCTCAACCCCGACGCATCCGAAACCGAACAGGACAAGGCCTTTCGCCGCCTTTCGTTTGAGCTGCACCCCGACCGGTTGGTCCATTACGCGCCGCGCGAACAGGTCATGGCGGCCCAGGCCTTCAAAGTCCTCTCCGAGGCATACCACCAAATCAAGCGCTCCCGACGACAGCGCCCCGTTGTGGTCGCAGATGCCGCAACCCCGGTGGCCCGCGTCGCGCTGAAGAAGAAAATGCCCGACAACTGGGCCTCTCTCTTGGTGGCCGCCCGCGCCGCTGTCGAGCAGGGCAATGTGGAGCGCGCCAAAGCCTTTGCGCTCAAAGCACTGCAGCACACGCCGCCGCCTGGTGCCCAACGCGAGATCGCCGCCATCCTCAACCGCGCCGCCTAAATTCCGCTGTAACAACAATTGTGCACTGCCTTGTCGGTTTTGCGCAGCCGCGCTGCGGTTTTGTGCCAAAATGATTCTTATCGTTTCATAAGAATCTGCGCACCGCACTGCTGGCTTGTCATCGTGGCAAAAAGACGTGCTTGGCGCTCACAACCCAACTGCGGAGGACATTCGCATGACAACTTTTATCACATCCAAAAAGCCGTCTTTATTGGCGCTCTGTTTGCTCGTGGGGCTGTGGGGCAGCGCTTGGGGCTGCAGCAACGACAGCAAGAGCAACGACACGGGCGACGACGTGCAAGACACCGCGAACAACAACGGCGCAAACAACAACCCCAACGACACGCTGTACGACGGCCCAAAAAACAACGCGAACAACGGCACAAACAGTAACAATTCCAAGCCGGGCGGTCCGACCGACTTTGAGGTGTGCGGCGAAGTGAGCAGCAACCTCACCCAAGTCGCCACCCGGGTCATGATTTTGCTCGATCGCTCGCGCTCCATGCAAACCGCCAACAAATGGGATCAAGCGCTGGCGGCCATCGAAGACATGGTCACCGAATTCGATGCCCAAATAGCCTTTGGCCTCGATGTCTTTGCCGCCGATAGTAGCGGTAGAAATGCGCTCTGCGTCATGGGCGATGAAGTGCTCATCGACGTGGATCTGGACAACGCCGACACCATCTTGACGCGCCTCGACCGCATCCGCCCCGAGTCGGCCACGCCCCTGTACTTGGGCATGAACAACTTCACCGACACCCGTTATGCGCCGGTGTTTCTCAACCGCGCTGGCAGCAGTTACCTGGTGATCATTTCAGACGGCATGGACACCTGCGGTACCGATGGGGTCTTCGATGTCAATCAGGGCGCCACCAATGCGAATTTCGCCGACGTCACCAATGCGCTCAAAGACCGCGACGTGAAGAGCATCGTCATCGGTTTTGGCGATGAGGCCGATCCCGATCAGCTCAACGCCATTGCCGAATTGGGCGGTTCGCAGTTCACCGAATTCATCAACGCCGCTGACGGCGCCCAGTTGTCATCTGCCCTGCGCCAAATCGCCGAAACGGTGGTGGTGTCGTGCCAGTTTGAGGTCGGCACTTTCGACGATGAAGACGGCGTCGACCTCTCCTTGGCCAACGTCACTTTCGACGGCCTGCCCATTCCGCGCGACGACAAATGCGCGGCCAAAATCGGCTGGACCTGGGCCAATGACGAACGAACGGTCATCCAGTTTTGCGAAGCCGCCTGTACTCAGCTCGAGTCTGAGGGCGTTGAAAACATCCGCGTGCAGCTCGCCTGTTCGGCCGACGACGTCATCATGATCATCAATTAATCGAATACGAAGCGAATCGATCACAAAAACAAAAAGCCTCTCTTGCGCTGTGGCAGGAGAGGCTTTTTTATGGTGACCCCGACGGGACTCGAACCCGTGTCGCTGGCGTGAAAGGCCAGTGTCCTAACCGCTAGACGACGGGGCCTTTACAGAAACGAGAACACCGCAACAGCGTCCGGTCAGGAAAACGCTTGGTTGTTGCAGTGGGTGAGCCGTGAAGGAATCGAACCTTCGACCAACGGATTAAAAGTCCGTTGCTCTACCGACTGAGCTAACGGCCCGCTGTCATTTCTGCTGAATTTTCAAAGCGATTTTGCGCCCCGACGAGCAGTGCGCAGAACCATTGGGCCGCGCGGATGTAGCAATTCAGCGCCCTAAGCACAAGCAATATTTTGCAAAAGTGGGCGAAGGACGGGCGGGCGCGGTGCGAATGCAAAAAACTCCGCACGCCGCTCATGGATAAAACTTGTCACGCTTCGCACCCTCTGGTAGAAGATGCGCGTTTCGGGGCGTAGCGCAGCCTGGTTAGCGCGCTTGACTGGGGGTCAAGAGGTCGGAGGTTCGAATCCTCTCGCCCCGAAAATGAGGCTTCCTACTGTGGAAGCCTTTTGTTTATGTACCGATGCACACACCCGCGAACCCCACCATTTTATTGACCAACGACGACGGCATCGACGCCCAGGGCCTCAACGCATTGGCCCACGCGTTTTCGCAGCGCGATGTGTCGCTGTGGGTGGTGGCGCCAGACGACGAGCGCTCCGGCAGCAGCCACGGCATGAGCCTCAACCGGCCCATTCGCGTGACCCAGCACGGGAAGCAGCGCTACAGCACGACGGGCACAGTGGCCGATGGGGTGTACTTCGCCCTGTTTCGCCTGATGCCCGCCTTCCCCGACATCGTGATCTCCGGCATCAACCACGGCGCCAACCTGGGCTCCGATGTCATCTATTCGGGCACAGTGGCCGGCGCCCGCGAAGCGGCGTTGCGCGGCATTCACGCCCTCAGCATCAGCCTGGTTGCCGGCGACGTATACGACACCGTGGCCCAAAGCGCGGTGGACATCGCCCTTGCCCTCCTCGCCCGCCCCGCCCAACCACCGTGGCTGCTCAACCTCAACTATCCCGCGCCCACCTTCTCCTCGATGGTGGTGGCGCCCTTGGGCGAGCGCCATTACCCCGCCCAGGTCGAGCAACGCCATGCGCCAATGGGCAACCGCCCCTATTACTGGCTGGGCGGTGGTCCGGTGGTCGATGCGCGCATTCCGGGCTCCGACGGCGACATGATCGCCAAGGGCCACGCAACCCTTACCCCGCTGGCCCTCGACCAGACCCGGCGCGATTTGCTGGGCGACCCTGGGCTGTCCAGTTTACTCGACAAGTCCTGAGTGTTAGCATCGGTCATGCCTCGCGCCAAAACGCTCTTACCATTGTGTTGCACCGCCCTTGTGCTGGCGTTGTCCTGTGGCGCCGCGCCCGTGCCGCCGCTGCAGTTGATCGGCTCGTGGCACACCTTGCGCGATGGCGACACCGTCGAATCCATCGCCGCGCATTACCGCATCCCCGCCAACACCATCGCCGACGTAAACGACTTGCCCAGCGCGGGTCCCATTGCGGGGCGCAGCGAAATCTTCATCCCGCTCAACGCCGGGATGCCACCGGGAGATGGCACGCCCCCCACCCCCATCGCCACCGCCGCACCGCCGCCTCCCGCTTCTCCTGAAACGCCCGCTGTGGCTGCGGTGACAGGCCGCTGCAAACCCGCTGAGCAGGCGTGCTATGTGTGGCCAGCGGCGGGCGAAGTGGTGCAAACTTTTTCGCGCGAGGCGCCGCACCACGATGGCCTCGACATCGCAGGCGAAGAAGGGACACCCATTGTGGCGGTGGCAGATGGCCAGGTGCTGTACAGCGGCGACGCCATTTTGGGATACGGCAACCTGCTGTTGCTGCGACACGACGACGACATCATTACGGTATATGCCCACAACAAGCGCAACCTGGTGGCCGAAGGACAAACGGTCACCCAGGGACAGCGCATTGCCGAAATGGGGCGCAGCGGTTCGGCCTCTCGCGTTCACCTGCACTTCGAGGTGCGGCGCGGCGAGGTCCCGGTGGACCCCTTGCTGTACTTAAGCGACAACGGAGCACAACCATGACCCACAACGCCGATTTGATCCGCTCACTGGTGCGCGATGTCCCCAACTTTCCCAAGCCGGGGATCATCTTCAAAGACATCACGCCCATTTTGGCCAACCCGCAGGGGCTGACCGCCGCCATCGATGCGCTGTGCGCGCCCTTCATGCAGCGAGGCATCACCCGCGTGGCGGGCATGGAAGCGCGCGGATTCATCTTTGGCGTCCCGGTGGCCGAGCGCCTGGGCGCGGGCTTTGTCCCCATCCGCAAGCCCGGCAAGCTGCCCGCCGCCACCCATCACTACGAATATGAATTGGAGTACGGCACCGACGCCCTCGAGATCCATCGCGACGCCGCGGGCCCAAACGACAAGGTGTTGATCGTCGACGATTTGCTCGCCACTGGCGGCACGGCGGCCGCAGCCATTCAATTGGTGCAACAGACCGGCGCCCAGGTGATGGGATTGAGCTTTCTCATCGAGCTCGATTTTTTACAGGGGCGAAACAAGCTCGAAGGCTTTTCGATTTCGTCGCTCATCCACTACTAACCCCATGACCTGGCCAGCCACTTGGGTTGGCCCATACGCATTACGACCATGCCGCAAAAAACAAAACACCGCACAACACACATCGCCCGCCACATCCTGGTTTGGCTCATGGGGGCATCCCTGGTGGCCTGCGCCGAAACCAAGACCTTGGAAGCGGGGGCCAGCACCATGTTCATCCTCGAGACCGACACCGGCAAGCTGCGCTGGGGGGTGAGCTTTCAAGGCGAAACACTGCGCATCGCCGGACTGCAAAACGGCAACAACACCGTGGTGGTGGCGCTGAGCGATGCCTGCTGGGACGACGCGCCGCGGCAGTATGCGTTTCAAGTCAGCGATGGCAGCCCCAGCGACATCGACGGATCGCCGTTGACCGAGACCGACGATGCCTCCGAGGGCGTGGACGCGGATGACGATGGCGAGGCCACGGCATATTGCGACCTGGCGGTGCAGGCGCATCCCGAGGTCTCCGACTGGCAGCCCCTGGGCACGGTGTGCATCGCCCTGGACACCGACGCCAACAAGCCGCAGCAACCCCACCGCCTCACCGTGGCTGACCCCGACACCGGCGCGCTGCTCTGGACGCACCAGCAGGCCGAACCCATGACCGGCATCGGCGCCGACGACGACCGGGTGTACCTGTTGTCCCAACTGCCCTTCGCCCTCAAGCGCAACAACGGACAACAGGTGTGGACAACCGATCACAAGTACGTCCCCCAGGGCGGCGTGCTCAAGGGCGGCAACTTGTTTTTCTTTCAGCAGATTTACGCGTCTCCCTGCCAGGCGGAGGCGCCGTAATGCGCCGCATTCTCCTGTGCGGTGCCGCGCTTGTCCTTTGCCTGTCTTGCCTCGTGGCCTGTGCGCCCCAAGCCCCTCACCCCGACGACATCGCCGCCCTGCACGCGGCGGTGCAACAGCAGGCTGCGCCCTTTGTCACCTGCTTCTCCGAAGGCCAAAAGCAAGACCCCACACTGGCGGGCCGCATCGCCGTGCAAATGCGCGTGCGCGATAACGGTGCCGTCGAGGACGTCGTGCTGCGCCTCAACGAGCTGGGCGATGATGTCGGCGCCTGCTTTGTGCGCACGTTTGCCGCCATGCAGATGCCCCGGTTGACCCGCGACACCCCCTTCGAAGAATCCTTCTGCTTCGATCCCTCCGAAGACGGCGCCCGCTGTCACAAGGACGCGCCATAGCGCAGCGGTTCGTTACTCGGTTTCGTTTTCGCTGTCGTCGGTTGCGGGCAGCAGTTTGGTGACCTTGGCAAAGAGATCGCCGGGGAGGTTTTCGGCGCCACGGGCCACGGCGCGGTCGTAGGCTTGCTGGGCGGCGTCGGTGTTGCCGATGACGGCCAGGGCGTGGGCGTGCTTGAGGTGCCACAGCGCGTGTGTGGCGTCGATGCCACAGGCGGCTTCGTAGGCCAAGGCTGCGTCGCGCTGGCGCCGGAGGATCATCAGGGCATCCCCGCGGCCCACGTGGGCTTCTCCTAAGCGCGCATCCGCGGCGATGGATTTGTCAAACTGCACCAGGGCCAGGGCCGCATCGTTGAGCTGCAACTGAATCCATCCGGCGAGCAGCAGCCAGTCGGCCGGTGCTGCTACGCGCAGGGCGCGGTCGATGGATTTGGCGGCGCCGGGATACTTGCGGGCGTTGTAGCGGGCAAAGGCGTGGCTGTAATAGACCTTGGCTTGTTCGGCTTCGGGCCATTGGGCAAAGCCGAGGCTCTCGATGGCGCGGGTCAGGGCCAGGGATTCGCCCTCGAAGTCGCCGTCGAAGTTGCGCATGGAGGCGATGCCGATATGGGCGTTGGGTTCGTCGGGATGCTCGCGGATCATTTCGTCGAAGATGCGGACGGCCTCGTCTTTGCGGTCTTTGCGGTAGAGCAGGCGGCCCAATAGGCCTTGGCAACTGTAGTCACAGAGCCCGCGCCGGTCGGCCCGCTCCAAAAAGATTAGCGCTTCGTCATCGCTGCGTTGGGCCAGGATGCGCCGCCCCATCTCCTCGGTGGGAATCGCCAGGTTGGCGTTGCGCTTCTCGGCGCGCTCGTAAGCGGTGAGGGCCTCCTCGTAGCGTTCGACTTCGGTGAGGATGCGCCCCGACAAATAGTGCGGGTTCGCGTCGTCGGGATCGTGTACCGCGGCTTGGTTTAGCTTGTCGAGGGCCGCGTCGGTGTTGCCGTTTTGGGCGTCGATGACCGCTTCGCAGATCAGGGCGCTGCCCTTGAATTTCAGGCTGTCGATCATCGAAGACGCGGTGCGCGCTCCGATCTCATCGGCGCAGTTTTGCCAGGCGGCGCTTTGGAGCGGCTCGTTGATCGGCGGCAGGGTCACCGCTGGTGTACAAGCCGCAGACGTGGCCCAGATGAGCATTCCCAATGCAGCAATTCGGCATTTCATGAGGACTCCTTATGGGGGGCAAAAGGTTGCGAAAAAAAGAATTGATAGCGAATCAGCGGGCAAGTTTGAAGGGGAATTTTTCGACCACTTTTTGGGGCGTGGCCGAAAACGCGGGGAAGCGCACCCCTTTGACTTTTTCAACGACACAGGCGGCTTCGGGGGTGTCGGCCGCATCGCCCACGGCAAAGGCGTTGGTCACTTCGCCGCTGCTGGCGATGATGATTTTGATGAAGACATCGCGGGAGGTTTCCTGGGCGCAATCGGTGAGAATTTCGGGGCGCAGGGCGATGAGGCAGGCGCCGATTTGCTTGCGTTCGAGTTGCTCGACGGGGGCCTCGGCGGTTTTCTCGATTTCGCGGGCACAAAAAGCGGCGGCGCGTGTGGCCTTGTCGTCTTCGGGGGTGGCGTCGGTGTCGCAGTTGTCGTCGCTGGCGCCTTCGGTGTCGGTGTTCGCATCGGGCGCCGGTGTGGCCGCTGGGGTCTCGGTGGTCGCCGGTGACGGCGGCGGTGCCTCGGCGGGTGACGCCACTTGCGGTGGTGCGCCGCAGCCCAGTGCAGAAAGGGTGAACAACATGCCCAAAACCAAAAACACCCGGGTCGCCATGTCTCTCCTCCGATATAATTCGAAATGCAAGGATAGATCGTTTGTTGTCAGTTTGCTCAATGAAGATTGCGAATTATGATAGAGGTGTACAGGCTGGCTGTCAAAGCATACCGAACGGAACGGCCAAAATGAGGCCAAATGCACGTGGAATTTGGCGAAAAACTGCGCACCTGTTCACCTGATAAATTGCGTTGATTACACAGGATTTCCTTGACACCCCGCACGGCCTGTGTTTTGTCTCACCGTTCCTTATAGATGCCGCCAAGTGACGGCACCCAAAATAACATCAGGAGGTTCGTCGTGAAACGAACATATCAGCCCCATCGGCGCAAACGGCGCAACAAACACGGTTTTCGAGCGCGCATGGCAACACCCGGAGGACGACGCGTCCTCGCAGCTAGGCGGCGACGTGGTCGGCGCAGCCTCTCCATATCGACCTACAAGAAATAACATCGGGGGCGCCATGCTCCTGCCCATCAGCCACCGATTCCCCAAAGCGCACCGGTTGTTGACCCGCGGCGAGTTCGTCGCTGTCCAGGAGGAGGGGCACAAAGTGACCAGTCGCTTTTTTGTCGGGCTCATCCAGGCAGACGCGAAACAAGCCCACGCGCGGCTCGGCATCACCGCCACCCGGCGCTTCGGCAACGCGGTGGCGCGCAACCGGGCCAAACGCATCATTCGCGAGGCCTTTCGCACGCACCGCCTGCAAATCCCCCGTGGATACCGCATCGTGGTGCTGCCCCGCATCGCCCTAAAACGCGCCACCACAGATGAGGCGTGGGCAGACCTTGAGCGGCTGAACGCGCGCATCCAACGCGCCCTGCACAACGAAGCGATATGAAACACCTGTGCATCGCCCTCATCCGCTTTTACCAAGCGGCCATCTCTCCTTGGCTCGGCGCCAATTGCCGTTACGTGCCCTCGTGCTCGGCATACACCCTAACCTGCATCGAGCGCTTCGGCGCGCTGCGCGGCACCTGGCTGGGGCTGCGACGCATACTGCGCTGTCATCCCTTTGGCGGACAAGGCCACGACCCGCCACCACCCGCGTTCGGCGAAATTGGAAGGAATACATAAGCGTATGGACTGGAAAATCCTCATCGGCGTCATTCTGTTTTTGTTGACCTTTGCCATTTACCAGCAGTGCAGCAGCGACCGGGCCCCAGACTACGACAAGACGCTGGCCGCGGAGCGCGCCGCACGGCAAAACGAATACAACGAAACACAACGCGTCCAGGCGCAAGAGCAACGGGCCCAGAGCGAAGCCGCCGCGAGGCATGCGCGTGGAAAACAGCCGCCCGAGCAACTCATCACGCTGTCGACGCCCGAATTTTCGGCCCAGCTCACCACGTTGGGCGCCGCCCTAAAGAGCTACACCCTGCACACCGAGCAGTACCTGGAGCACCCGCGCAACTGGACCACGGGCACGCGCGACGAGGACGCCCCCCTCACCCCCATCAACCTGGTCACCACCAATCCCAAGGAGCGCTTTTGGGCGGCCTATCCGCTGCGCTTCGAGGTCTACGAGGGGCTGGATGGCCTCTTGCTGGACGGCCAGTACGAGGTGGTGAGCGCCACCCCCGAGCGCGCGGTGTTTCGCTATGCGCAACCCGGACAACCCGTGGTCATCACCCGCAAGTTCGAGATAGATGAAAAGACCCCGTACCAAATTTGGGTGACCACGCGCATTCACAACACCAGCGCCCAGCGGATCAGCTTTCGCCCCGGCATGGTGCAGGCGGGCTACCAACACGACTCCGAACAAAAAGGTGGCTTTCTCTCACGGGAACCCAACCTGATGAAGAGCATCTGCCACGCGTCGGGCGAGATGTTTCAAGAGCCCCACAAGGAGATGAAGGCGCCCTTCAGCGGCACCGACGTGCGTTTTGCCGGCGTCTCCACCAACTACTTTTTGTCCGTCATGATCCCCGGCGACGACTACCCGACCACCTGCCTGGCCAAGGCCGATGTCAGCGGCATCGTGCGCACAGACCTGCAGTGGGGCGAGATGAAGCTCGATCCGGGCCAGAGCGTTACCCTGCGCGTGCAGAGCTTCATGGGTCCCAAGCAACACCAGCGCCTGCAGGCCATGGGACACCACCTGCAAGACTCCGTGGATTACGGCTTCTTCGCCCCCATTAGCCGCATATTGCTGTGGCTCATGTTCATCTTCCAGGGCTGGGTGGTGAACTGGGGCCTGGCCATCGTGCTGCTCACCGTGACCGTGAAGGTGTTGCTCATCCCCCTCACCCACAAGAGCTTTGCCTCGGCCGCCGCCATGCGGGCGCTGAAGCCCGAGATGGATCGCATCAACGAAAAATACAAGGACAGCCCAGAGGAAAAGCAGCGGGCCATTTTGGAGATGTACAAACAGCGCAAGGTCAACCCCTTTGGCGGATGCCTGCCCATGCTGTTGCAGATGCCCATTTGGTTTGCGTTGTTCCGCACGCTGCGGGCGAGCCCCGAATTGTACCGCGCGCCCTTCTTCGGCTGGATCACCGACCTGTCGAGCCCCGACCCGTACTACATCACGCCCGTCGTCATGGGGGCGCTCATGTTTTTGCAACAGCGCATGATGCCCGTCACCCAAGACAACGCCCAGGCGAAGATGATGCTCTACATGATGCCCATTATGTTCACGGGCATGATGCTCTTTTTGCCGTCGGGCTTGACGTTGTATATTCTCGTGAACACGGTGTTGTCGATTTTGCACCAACTGGTGCTGCACCGCTCGCAAGAAAACGCCGCGTCCAAACGCGCATGACCACGACCTTTCGCCGTGGCAACCCACTGGCGAAAGCTTTTTGATTGCTTGGAGGAACCTTGTCGCACACAAAAGAAACCGACATCTGGCTAGAAGATTTTCTCACCGACTTGCTCGGCCTCATGAACCTCGACGTGTGGGTGGCCCAACTCGACATCAACGAAACCGATCGCATTTATACCGCCATCCTCGATGGCAGCGATAAGGCGCGCATCATCGGTCGCGACGGGCAGGTGCTGGACGCCATTCAACACCTGGCCATCGCCTCGGCCGCCAACGAGGGCATCGTCGATGACCGCATCGTCGTAGATGCCGGCGACTACCGGGAGCGCCGCGATGCCCGCATTTTGGAGGACGCCCAGGCCGCCATCTCCAAAGTGTTGAAGAAGCAACAAACGGTAAACCTGCCGCCCATGCCATCGCGGGAACGGCGCATGGTGCACATGGCCGCTGCCGCTGTGGACGGGGTCACCACCGAAAGCCTGGGCGAGGGCGACGATCGCTACGTCCGGCTCTTCCCCGCGGTCTAGGACATGGCCAAAACCCGCGAGCAGGCCCTGTTTGGCGCGGCGGTGCTCAAGCTGACATTTGCGATCAAAAAGATGCAGCACCTGCCGGGGTTTCGCGTGGTCTACATGGGCACCCTCAAAGAGTTTCAACTCACCGACGAAGAGGTGAACCAGTACATCCTGGCGCACCGCGACGAGCTCGACGCCCACATCCGCGATCGAGACAAATCCCCTGAGGAGCCCACCCCGTGACCGATACCATCGCCGCGCTGGCCACCCGCAGCGGTGCCGCCGCCATCGGCATCGTGCGCATTAGCGGTCCGCGCGCCGCCGACGTGCTGCGCCGCGTGGTGCCCAAGACCCGCGCCGTGTCCCGACCGCGCCGCATCTCCTTTGGCCGCGCCCATCACCCCGAGAGCGGCACCCTCATCGACGAGGTGGTGTGCGTCTACGCCCCGGCGCCCCACACCGCCACCGGCGAGGATGTGGCCGAGATACACGGTCACGGCGGCACCCTCGTCATGCGTGCCCTGCTCGACGCCACACTGCTGGCCGGCGCCCGCCTCGCCCACCCCGGAGAGTTCTCGTCGCGCGCCTTCGCCCATGGCCGCATGGACCTGACCCAGGCCGAAGCCCTGATGGCCCTCATCGGTGCGCGCTCTGACAAGGCGGCGCGTCTGGCGGCCCGTCATCTGAGCGGCGCCGTGGGCCAGGGGCTCGCCGACGAGTACGACGCCCTGACGGACATCGCGGCCGCGCTCGAAGCCTCGCTGGACTTCCCCGACGAGGACTTGCCCGCACCCCAGGCAGCGCAACTGCGCCAGCGGCTCACCGACACCCTGGGGCGCCTCAGCACCGTGCGCGACAGCTATCAACTGGGCGATCGCCTGATGCGCGGTGCGGCCATCGTCATTTGCGGCAAAACCAATGCCGGCAAGTCGAGCCTCCTCAACCGCTTGGCCCGCGAGGATCGCGCCCTGGTGGACGAAACCCCCGGCACCACCCGGGACATCGTTACGGCCTCGGGCGAGATCGACGGCATCCCGGTCACCTACCTGGACACCGCCGGGTTTCGCGCGTCGCCCGAGCGCATCGAACAGCGCGGCATCGAAAAATCGCAGCAAGCCCTGCAGCGCGCCGACGTGGCCCTGCTGGTCATCGACGGTGTGGACAACGCCGCGACAAACTGGCAATCCTACCTGCCGCCCCTGTCCTGTCCGGTCATCGCCGTGCACAACAAATGCGACCAACCGGGCTTTGCGGTGCGCCCCATCTCCCTGCCGGACGGCCCCTCGCTGTCGCTCTCCATCAGCGCCCTGGAGGGCACGGGCATCGACGCATTGGAGGCCGCCCTGTCGCGCATGTTGCAGGGCGAGACCGACGCGTCCTCCGTGATTTTGACCACGGCGCGCCAGCACCAACTGGTGAAGGAGGCCACAGTGGCGCTCGAGCGGGGATTGGCCGCGCTGCGATCCGACATGCCCGCCGAGCTGGTGGCCGCCGATGTGCGCGAAGCGCGCGAAGCCCTGGCCGAGCTGTGGGGGCGCCACGCCGAGGGCGACGTGATCGATCGCATCTTCTCCACCTTCTGCCTGGGCAAGTAATTCCCGTTACGACATCGCTTTGTCGCAGAGGGGACCCGCCCCGTAGCGCGTTTTGTCTATTTGATGATGCGGAGGTTGGGGAGGGCCTTTTTGAGGCGCGTCAGTTGGTTTTGGGGCACCTTGGCCTCCATGACGACCAACTCTTCGAGGTGTTTGAGACCGAGGAGCGCGGTGATTTTTTTGACCGATGCGCCGATGGAGAGCACCCGCAATTCGGCGAGCGCGGCCAAGGGCGACAGGTCGGCGGCCGGGGTGTTGTGCAGCAGCAGCTCTTCCAGTTGGGTGAGGGATGCGACGAAGGAGAGGTCGCTGATCTCGGTGTGTACCAGGCTTAGGGAGCGCAGGTCGGTGAGGGTCTCGAGGCCGTCCACCGCGCGGATGTCGCAGCCGGTGATGACCAAGTCGCGCAGGGTGTTGCGGGCGGCCAGGGGCGAGACGTCGGTGACCCGGGTGTGGTTGAGCACCAGGCGCGTCAGCGAGGGCAGCTCGGCCAGGGGCGCAATGTCGGAGACGTCTTCGCGGTTGCACACCACGGTGTCGGTGTGGAGCGGCAACGACTGGCCGCAGAACGACACGGTGGGTTCGGGGGGCGGCAACGGAGCGCTTTGGGGCGTCGCGTCGGCGTCGGCAGCGGAGCGCGGCGTCGCGGTGGGCGTACCGCCGCAGGCCCATAGCCAGAACATCGCGGAGAACATGAGAAGGGTGGGTGCCGAGTTTGGTTTCAAGAGAAGCTCCTTAGGGGGAAAATAGGTCTGACGCCGTTTCAAATCAAGTCCAGGCGTTTGAGGCGCCGATAAAAAGTGCGCCGGGGGATGCCGAGCATTTTGGCGGCCTGGGTGCGGTTCCATTGGCATTTCTCGAGGGCGGCGCGAATTTGCATGGCTTCGGCGTCGCTGCCGGGTGCCGGTGTCGTTGCCGGTGCTGATGCCGGTGCCGGTGTGGATGCCGGTGTGGACGCCGGTGCGATGTGCAGGTGTTTGGCGTCGATGATGGCGGCGTCTTGTGGTGCGATGATGAGCGCCCGCTGGATGCACTGGGCCAGCTCCCGCACATTGCCGGGCCAGGCGTAGGCCAACATGGCTTGCTGGGCACTCTGGGACAGCGTTTTTGGCATCGCTTGGGTGCGCTGCGCCTCGCGTTTGAGGAAGTGCCGGGCCAGGGCGGGGATGTCCTCTATGCGCTGGCGCAAGGGCGGCAGTGTGAGGGCGATCACCTGCAGGCGAAAGAGGAGGTCTTCGCGGAGGATGCCGCGGTCCACCAGGGTCTCGAGCGGGGTGTGCGATGCGCAGAGCAGTCGAAAGTCGGCCTGGACGGGCGCCGTGGCACCCAGCGGCGTGAAGACGCCCTCTTGCAAGACGCGCAGCAGCGCCACCTGGAGGCGCAACGACATGCCGGCGACATCGTCGATGTACAGCGTGCCTTGGGCCGCCGCGGCGAAGAGCCCCGGGGTATCCGCCACCGCACCGGAGAAGGCCCCGCGCCGATGCCCGAAGAGCGTTGATTCGATGAGGGGCTCCGGCAGGGTCGACGGACTGAGCACGACAAAGGCGCCGCGCGACCGGGTGCCGCTGTCGTGGATGGCCCGGGCCAGCACGTCTTTGCCGGTGCCGCTCTCGCCGATGAGCACCGCGGGGACGTCGTTGTGGCGGATGCGCTGCGCCAAAGCGAACACGCGCTGCATCACTGCGCCCGCGCCGATGAGGCCAAAGAAGTCGCCCTCGTGCTCGGCGTGCACCCGCAAGCGCGCCACCTGTTCGCTCAAGCCCTGGTTGTGGTGCTGGGCCACGGCCAGATCTGCCTCTTGTCGACGCAGCATCTCTTCGAGCTCGCGCCGGGCGCCTTCGAGCTCTTGGCGTCGCTGTTCGGCTTCGGAGCGATAGCGCGCCTGGATGAGCGAGAGGGCCACCAGATCGGCAAAGGCGCGCAGCACTCGCAGATCGCGCGGGCCGAACAGTTGGCGGTGGGCCGCGTTCTCTAAGTAGAGTACGCCCAGCACATCGCCGTCCTGTCCGATGGGCACGCAGGCCACCGAGCAGATTTGCATTTCGTGCACCGAGAGGAACTCGGAGAAGCGCTGGTCGTCCATGGCGTTGACGCTCACCAGGGGTTCGCCGTCGAGGAACACCGACTCGGCGATGGAGCGGCTGAAGCGCGCGTGGGGCGTCTGGGTGTCGCTGTCGGGCATTTGGCGGGCCGCTCGCACCGCGAGGGTTTGGCTGCCGGGGGCGTCGCTCTGGGGCGTTAAGATGAGGCCGCGCGCCGCGCCGACAATTTCGATGGCCGCATCGAGCATGGCTTCGAGCATGGCTTCGATATGGGACATGCGGCTTAGGCGCCGGTTGAACGCCAGCACGCGGTACAGGGCGCGGATCTCGGGGGCGGCGTCGGAGCTGGTGTCGGAGAACGCTTGCAGTGAGGAGGTGGACGAGGCCGGGGTTTGGGCCAACAACTGGCCGATCTCGGCGCGCCGAATGTCTTGAAAGAAGGCCGTGCGGTGGGCCTCGGGGATGCGGGAGGCGAGCAGGTTGAGCACCTCTTGGGCTTTTCGGAGCCGCACCCGTGCCAGGTGCACCGCGCCGCTGCGCAACAGCGCGATGCCCGCCAGACGCTCGGCTTGCCACTGCAGTTCAATGTGTTCGCTGGCCCCGGTTTGCTCGGCGAGAGCGTCGAGCCGGACCAGGGCGTCATCGGCGTTGTCCGCGGCCAGCAACAGCGCTGCCTCGGCCATTTGCAGGCGGTGCGTGAAGTCGCGCCCCACGTCGTCGCGTTGCCGCGCCGCAGCTTGTGCTACGAGTTGCGCGGCTTGTTCCCGGTGTTCCTTGGGGTTCGACGAGAGCAGCGCGCAGGCCATCTCCAGCTCCAGCTCGGCCACCAGGCTGTGGCGCCCCCGGGACAAGAACCCCGCGTGGGCTTTGCGCCATAGGTCCACGGCGTTTTCGTAGCGCCCCTGGCGCAGGGCCAGGTCGCCCAGGTAGGTGAGGGCGGTCATCTGGGTTTCAACCGCTTGCAGGCGCTCGGCTTCGCGCAGCGCGTTTTCGAGCACCAGCGCCCCCCGCTGAAAGCGCCCTACCTGGACCAGGGAAAACCCCAACACATTGTTCATTTGGACGCGCCGCAAAGGGCTGGACACCGACGCCGCACAGCGCACCGCCTCTTCGTGCAGCGCGATCATGGCGCCGTATTGTCCGCGCCAGTACTGGTGGTTGCCCATCACCTCCAGGCACCGGGAGAGGCGCGCCAGGTTGCCGGTTTTTTGGTATAGGACGCGGGCGGTTTCGAGCTCGGTCATCGCCTCGCTGAGCCGGCCGGCGCGTTCGAGAATCCAAGCGCGGATGTCGCGCGCCAGGGCCTCGGCCTCCATGGAATGCGCCGCCACACCCACGCGCACCGCATCTTCGCTCAAGGCCAGGGCCACCGCCGTGCGCCCGCACAGGGCCAACACTTTGGCCTTGGTGCCGAGCAGGGACGCCGCGAGAACGCTGTGGGATGGGGCCAGCTCCAAGCCGCGCTCTGTCGAAGCCAGGGCGTCTTCGTATTGTGCGGTTGCGGTCAGCGCCTCGGCCAACTCGTGTTGCAGTGCCGCCCGAGAGATGTCGCTGTGCGCTGTGGGCATCGCCTGGTGCAAGCGCGCGATGGCCTCCTCGTTGTGTCCGGCGGTGCGCAGGAGACGCGCCATGAGCAGGTCGGCGTCCGAGACAGTGGCGGCATCGCCTTGGGTGCGCATGTCGTCGATGAGGGGACGCGCCGCATCGAGATCGCCTTGGTGAATCAGCACCTCGACCAGCAGTCGCCTCGCGCTGTGGGGCACCTCGTCGGCCTTCCGGCAGTCGAGGGCGCGCGACAGGATCTCTCGGGCCAGGCCCATGCGTCCGGTGCTGACCAACTGTTGGATGCGCGGCAAGCAGGTGGCGGCAAACGCGCGGGCATCGCTGCTCACCGCCATGTGCATCAGGGCGCGATCGCTGTTGGCCGGTACGCGCTGCAGGGCAAAGGCGTGGAGGCGTTGGTGGCAGGCCACCTCGGGGCGCTGGCGCATCAGGCGGTGCAGCAGGTAGTGCCCCAAGCGAATCCGATCGTCTGCGAAGACCAGCCAGCCGTCGCGGCGCAACGCGTCGAGTTGCGGTTGCAAGGCCGACGGAGACCTCGCGAAGTACGCCGACAGCGCGTGGACATCCGCTGCGTCATCGAGCACGGCCACAGCCGCCAGCAAGTGCTGCGCATGTTCTTCGAGGGCCTGGAGGCGCGCATGCCAGTATTGCTCCAGGTGCGCCGGCGGTCCCAGGCGCGTCAACGCCTCGAGCCCCTGACCGCTCAAGGCCAAGTCTTCGAGGAGGCTGCGGGCAAAGGACGGGTTGCCCATCGTGTGCTCCCACAGGCGCTGGGCGCTCTGGGGCGTGGCGTTGCCCAGGTAGGCGTCGATGAGCCCGTGCACTTGCGCTGGCGACAGGGGCGCCATGTCGAAGGTTTGCGCTTCGCCAAACAGGCCGCGCCAATGCCCCGGTTCGTTTTCGCTGAACAGGCAGGCGATGGACAATGTGGGATCGATGCCCGAAAACACCGTGCGCAGGACGGTGGACATCTCTTCGTTGGCGGCGTCGATGTGCTGGCAAATGAGGAGCAGCGATTGGGTTTGCGCCAGCTCGTTGAGCGGCTCGGTGAGGGACATGGCCGCCGCGTGGGTGGCGGACGCATCGCGCGTGGTCGCGGCGGGATGAGGGCGGTGGGCGTCGCCGATGTAGGCCAATTGGCGTTGCCAGTCCTGCAGCAGGGTGCGGGCGTCTTGCCGCGCGCAGTCGCCGAAGAGCACGTGCACGCCCCGCAGTTGTAGGTGCCACTTCAGCGCTTGCAGCAGGGCGCTCTTGTCGGTGCCCACCTGTCCCGAGACGACGTGCAACAGGGATGCCGTGGCGTCGCGCTGCAGTTTGGCGTCGATGGCGGCCACCACCTGGGCCACGAGGTCGGTGCGTTGAAAGAGCACGCCGCAAGCCGGCAGTCGCTCGCCGGGATCTGGGGGAATGGGCGCGGGCAACAGGGCGCTCAAGGCGGCTTCCAGTTCGTCGAGGTCGGGGAAGCGCGCCGCGGGATCGCGTGACAGCAGGCGCTGGATGATGTCGTGCAGGGCGATGTGTTGCGGCGTGTCGGTGTCGGCGTCGGCGTCGTTCGGGACGCTGAAGCGGTGGGCAGGGGGGATGGCGGGGCGCTCAGCGTGCAGGTGGGCGGCGATGATTTGCTCGGTGGTGCCGGAAAAAGGGCGCTGCTGAAAGCGCATCTCGTAGGCAATGACGCCCAGGGCGTAGAGGTCGGCGCGCAGGTCCACGGGTTCACCGGCGAAGAACTCCGGGGCCATGTAGGGCACCGTGCCGCGCGGGGGCGATTTCTCGATGGCGCTGTGGGAGAACGAGTAATCGATGGCCCGCACGGAGAAGCGCGTCGTGCCGTTTTCGCGGGTGACCTGGGTCATGAGGTTTTGCGGCTTGATGTCGCCGTGGCGCAACCCCAAGGCGTGCAGGGGTTTGAGGGCGCGGCACACTTCGATGAGCAGCGCGATTTGTTGGGCGGTGTCGCAGTGGGCCGCAGCGGAGAGCAGGTCGTCGCCGGGGGCAAACTCGCGGGTGAAGTAGCGCGTTCCGTCCTGGGTGGTGCCGAAGTCGTACACCTGGGGCAGGCGCGGGTGGTCGCAGCCGGCGAGCATTTCGAACTCGTGGGCAAAGAGGGCGTGTCCCTGGGGCGAAAAGGGACCGGTGAGCACTTTGAGGGCCACGTCGCGGTGGTGCAGCTCGTCGCGCACGAGGAAAACCGCGCCCTGGCTGCCTTCGCCTAGGCTGCGGATGCGGGTGTAGCGCCGCAGGGCATCGGAGAAGAGTGACTCAATTGGTGCCATTTGGCACAGTATGGCACAACCCGCGCGCACCATCAACCATTGCAGCGCGGCACCCCACGTCCGCCCTGGTCTTACGGGTAGCCAGCAGAAAAAAAGAATCTTTTTTGCGCTCAACAGGAAACTTTTCCGAAAAGCGGCCGATGTACCAGTAGCGGAAACGCGCGCAGCGAAATGCAAAACGCAACATGAGGCGAAATGCAAAACGCGACATGCGGTGAAATGCACGACGCAACGCGCAGCTACCCTTCCGCCCAAAGGATGAAAGGAGAACAAACAAGATGGGTCAAAAAATCACCGTTAAAGGCAGCCAAATTGCGATCATGAACCGCAACAAAGAAGATTATATTTCGTTAACCGATATCGCTCGCCACAGAGACAGCACGCGGACGGATTACGTTATCCAAAATTGGCTGCGAAACCGTAACACGATTGAATTTCTTGGCATCTGGGAGCAATTAAACAATCCAACTTTTAACCCCATCGAATTCGATGGGATTAAAAAACAAGCCGGATTGAACAGCTTTGTCCTGACGACCAGCCGTTGGATAACCACCACAGGCGCCATTGGACTGACTTCCAAGGCAGGTCGTTATGGTGGCACGTATGCGCATAAAGACATCGCTTTTGAATTTGCGTCCTGGGTGTCGGTGGAGTTCAAACTTTATCTCATCAAGGAATTTCAGCGGCTCAAAGAACAAGAACAGCAACAACTCGGCTGGGATATTCGTCGCAATCTGGCCAAAATCAACTACCGGATTCACACAGATGCCATCAAGGCGAAGCTGATTCCACCTGAGCTTACCGCAAAGCAGATCAACTTCATTTACGCCAGTGAAGCGGACCTATTGAACATGGCCCTCTTCGGAATCACCGCAAAGCAGTGGCGAGATGAGAACCCGACCAAAAACGGCAATATTCGGGATGAAGCCAATGTTTCTCAGCTCGTTTGTCTGGCCAATCTCGAGACCCTGAACGCCCACTTTATTCACCGGGGAATGTCGCAGCCCAAACGACTGAAGTTATTAAACCAAACCGCCATTCAGCAGATGAAACTGCTGTTAGAAGAGAGAATTACGCGACAATTGGAGAAGGCAAATGAGGTCGAGTCGTAATGCGGCACCACTTGGAAAAATAAATACAAAAAGACACAACACCGCGATATTTCCAGTGCTCCTTACACCACCGTCTTTGCGGTGTTGTTGGGCGGCCGCTTGGGTTACAATATTGTCTTTGAACGAGCGCAACGTGCGTTGGTTCTCAACAGAAGGGGAGCGGGGCATGAACCGAACAACCATTTTCACACTGGCCATTGGGGCGCTTTTTACCGGATTTTCGGTATTTTTCGCGGCCTGTGATAGCCATCAATCTTCTGACAACTCGGGTTGGAATTCGCTCACATTCGACGACAACAACACGTCGACATCGACCGATAGGCTCAGCGACAAGTTGAACAGAAAGTCGACTGACAAATCGAATGATAAGTCGACTGACAAGACGGGCAAGTCCACCGACAAATCGAACGATAAGTCGACCGACTCCAATAGCGGTGACACGGGCGATAATGACGACACCAATCCTTTCGACTGGATCGGTGCCGACACCGCTCCCGACACCAATCCTGTCGAGACCGGTGTTGACACCGGGGATGATCCCACGCCCCATACACTGCGCTTCACCGCCATCTCCGCAGGCGACGTTCACACTTGCGGTTTGGATGAAGGCGGCAAGGCACATTGTTGGGGTAGCGATGAAGATGGGTCAGAAGAAATGTATGTTGGCCAATCTGTGCCGCCCAAGGACAAGCGTTTCACTGCCATCGCCGCAGGCGGCTATCACAACTGCGGTTTGGATGAGGGCGGTAAGGCGCATTGTTGGGGCAGCAATGAAGATTTGGAGGGCAATATTATAGGCCAATCCACACCACCTAACAATGTGGTGTTCACCGCCATCTCCGCTGGCTACCGCCACACCTGCGGTTTGGACAAAAGCAGAAAGGCACATTGTTGGGGCGGCAACTGGGAGGGCCAATCTACGCCACCCGATGACGTGGTGTTCACCGCCATCGCCACAGGCTACTCGCACACCTGCAGTTTGGATGAAGTCGGTAAAGCACATTGTTGGGGCAGCAACTGGGAGGGCCAATCTACGCCACCCGATGACGTGGTGTTCACCGCCATCTCCACAAGTGCTTTTCACACCTGCGGTTTGGATGAAGACGCTAAGGCACATTGTTGGGGCGGCAACTGGGAGGGCCAATCTACGCCACCCGATGACGTGGTGTTCACCGCCATCTCCGCAGGCTACCGCCACACTTGCGGTTTGGATGAAGGCGGCAAGGCACATTGTTGGGGCGACAACTACTATGGCCAAGTCGCGCCACCTGATATGGTGTTCACCGCCATCTCCGCAGGCCGCCTCCACACCTGTGGTTTGGACAAAAGCAGAAAGGCACACTGTTGGGGCTGGAACTTCTGTGGCCAATCCACGCCACCTTGATGATGTGGTGTTCACCGCCATTGCCGCTGGAAGTAGCCACACCTGCGGCATTCGCGCAGGCGATCGCACTGTTATTTGTTGGGGCGGCCAAGCCCGCAATTTGTGGCAATAGCGGCCATTGCCGTGGGCAGACACGGGGAAACATAAGGCGATCAGAGTGATTGCCCACGCCAGCAGGATGCTGGCGCCACCATGCAGTGGGCGAAAACGCGAACCGTCCGTACACGTCATCAGCATCGATTCAGCAATCATTCCATTTGGGCAAATCAGCACAAAAAGAATCTTTTTTGCGCTCAACAGGAAACTTTTTCGAAAAGCGGCCGATGTACCAGTAGCGGAAACGCGCGCAGCGAAATGCAAAACGCAACATGAGGCGAAATGCAAAACGCGACATGCGGTGAAATGCACGACGCAACGCGCAGCTACCCTTCCGCCCAAAGGATGAAAGGAGAACAAACACGATGACGGAGAAGATTGAATCCACCTCGTTTTCTGATGCCTTGTTGACGGATCTGCGCGCTCTGATCGATACCGCGCGCCAGCAAGTCGCACAGACCGCCAATGCCACGTTGACCATGCTGTACTGGCACGTGGGCCAACGCATCCACAAAGAAGTGCTAAACGAGCAGCGCGCTGAGTACGGCGAGGAGATTTTGCCGACGCTGTCGACAAAATTGGTGTGGGAGTATGGCCAGGGATTTGGGGTCCGGAATCTGGCGCGCATGATCCGATTTTCGGAGGCATTTCCAGATGAAAGTGCTGTCGCAAGACTATCGCGACAGTTGAGTTGGAGCCACTTTGTCGAAATTTTGCCGCTGAAAACAGCATTGGAACGCGAATACTACGCAGAGTTATGCCGGGTTGAGCGTTGGAGCGTGCGAACACTGCGCGAACGTATTGCCAGCCAGCTCTATTTGCGCACGGCAATTGCCAGGCAGCCGGAAGCCGTAGTGCAAGCAAACATTTGTCAGTTGCGCGGCGGCGGCGAGATGACCCCTGATATGGTGTTCCGCGATCCGTACATGTTGGATTTTTTGGGCCTGCCGCACGACTACAGCGAGTGCGAATTGGAGGATGCTGTCTTGCGCGAAATGGAGCGTTTTCTCCTGGAACTCGGCGTGGGATTCACTTTTGTGGCGCGACAAAAACGCATCAGCGTGGGTGCGGACGATTTTTATCTCGACCTGCTTTTTTATCACCGCCATCTGAGACGGCTGGTGGCTGTAGAGCTGAAACTGGAGAAATTTCAACCCGCTCACAAGGGCCAGATGGAACTGTATCTGCGTTGGTTGAATCAGTACGACCGAGCCGCAGGCGAAGAGCCCCCCATCGGTTTGATTTTGTGTGCCGCCAAAGATGCCGAGCAGGTGAAACTATTGGACATGAATGCCGCCAATATTCGCGTGGCCGAATACGTGGCGCACATTCCAGATGCAGAGGTTTTACAGACACAGTTGCATCGCGCCGTAACACTGGCACGTGAACGCGCCGCACAGACGTTGTCGTTGTCATAAATATTCGCACAACAAGTGCTACGGAGAGCACGAGACAGTTGGCAGACACGGGACAACGGGCACCCGCTACAACAGGTGGACACGTGGGAAAAGGGCACCCGCAAGGATGGGCGATCAGAGTGATTGCCCACGCCAGCAGGATACTGGCGCCACCATGCAGTGGGACCCGTGGGATGCCGCGCCAAAATCAGCACAAAAAGAATCTTTTTTGCGCTCAGCAGGAAACTTTTCCGAAAAGCGGCCGATGTACCAGTAGCGGAAACGCGCGTAGCGAAATGCAAAACGCGACATGCGGCGAAATGCAAAACGCGAAATGCGGCGAAATGCACAACGCGACATGAGGCGAAATGCACGACGCAACGCGCAGCTACCCTTCCGCCAAAAGGATGAAAGGAGAACAAACACGATGGGTCAAAAAATCACCGTTAAAGGCAGTCAAATTGCGATCATGAACCGCAACAAAGAAGATTACATTTCGTTAACAGATATCGCCCGCCACAGAGACAGCACGCGGACGGATTACGTTATCCAAAATTGGCTGCGAAACCGTAACACAATTGAATTTCTTGGCATCTGGGAGC
>LSQX01025431.1_pt1 | contig 42791 bp, 34 predicted proteins | sample 654561 | NCBI WGS metagenome assembly LSQX01 (sample SAMN04489861, study PRJNA283612) | anaerobic digester metagenome | isolation source: 4 biogas reactors fed with cattle manure at either 37C or 55C with and... | place: Denmark: Kongens Lyngby | collected 2014 | reverse complement strand
CTTGTCAATCGCGCGTTTGAAACAATGCTCCGGGCTTACGCAAACAATCCTTTTCCTGGTGCCCTCAAAGCTGTTTGTGAGCTTGGCGCCGCTGGGGGTGGAGAAGGAATGATCCTGGGGCAGGATCTAGATCTTGCCCTGGAGAGCGCGGACATCGAAAGTGTCTGTCTTGCTGACGTTCGGACCATGGCAGAATTGAAGACTGCACGCCTCATACAGGCTGCCCTGATGATGGGTGGCTATCTTGCGCAAGCACCTTCCGATGCATTAGAGTTGCTTTCAGCGGCTGGTAATGCCATTGGACTTGCTTTTCAAATCAAGGATGATATCCTCGATTGTATGTCGATCCGCGATGAACTAGGCAAGACACCTCATAAAGATGCGAAAGCCGGCAAGAAAACGTATGTGACAGTCGCCGGTCTTGAAGAAGCTTCCGCGGCCCACGATGATGAAGTGCGTCTGGCATTCTCTGCAATCGAAGCGCTCGATCGCAAAGGATATCGCACAGAACCACTTTTTGCGTTCACGCGTCGATTGATTGAAAGGACGTTTTAAATTTGACAGACTATCCTCTGCTCACTTCTTTGAATGGTTCCGCCTCTATACGCTTTCTCTCATACGAAGAGAAGAGAAAGTTGGCGGAAGAACTTCGTGCGTTCATCATTCAGACAGTCGCGGCGAACGGCGGTCATTTAGCTCCCAATCTGGGTGTCATTGAGTTGACAATTGCGTTGCTTGCCACAAATGATGTGCCCCGCGATTCTGTTATTTTTGATGTGGGTCATCAATGTTATGCCTGGAAGATTCTCACAGACCGTTTTACAGAATTCCCCACACTGCGTCAAAAGGGAGGATTGTCAGGTTTTCCCAAGACAACGGAAAGCGCGTATGACGTTTTTAATACGGGACACAGCAGCACGTCCATCTCGGCAGCGGTTGGGTTAGCACGTGCCAAATCGATGAAGGGTGACCAGAGCAAAACGATCGCTTTGATCGGGGACGGTGCCCTCGGTGGCGGCATGGCATTTGAGGCCTTGTCGGATGCCGGACAAGCAGGGGATAACTTGCTTGTCATCCTTAACGATAACCAGATGTGCATCGATCATGCGGTAGGTGGGGTGGCGCGCCACCTTGAACAGCTGAGGACGAGCCAACGTTATATCAAGTTGAAAACGATCTGGGAACAAAGACTTGAGAGGGTTCCGCTTGTCGGAGATCCGTCGATACGCTTGTTGGCGAGATTGAAACGTCGTTGGCGTTTATGGCGTCGTGAAGGTGGCGCGATATTTGAACAACTCGGTTTCCGTTACTACGGCCCTGTTGATGGCCACAATCTTGAAGACCTTGAACGCCATTTAAAGGCACTTCGCATGGTGAGAGGACCGGTCCTTTTTCATGTCATCACAGTGAAAGGGAAAGGGTATCCGTACGCGGAGGACGAGCCCGAATTCTACCACGGAGTTTCACCGTTTGACACAGCGAACGGGCGATCTGCAGCGCCCGGTAGCGGAAAGACATTTTCCTCCATTTTAGGGGAAACGATAATCGAATTAGCTGAGCTTGATCCTAATATTGTCGCAATAACTGCGGCGATGGCTCAGGGGACAGGGCTTATTCCTTTTCGAAGTTGTTTCCCGAATCGTTTTATGGATGTCGGTATCGCAGAACAGCATGCAGTAACAATGGCAGCGGGGATGGCAGTGGGCGGGCTTCGCCCCGTTGTCACAATGTACAGCACCTTCCTCCAACGCGCGGTAGACCAGATGCTCCATGATGTCTGCTTACAAAACCTCCCTGTCGTGTTTGCGGTCGACCGGGCAGGGCTTGTAGGGGGTGACGGCGACACGCATCAAGGCGTCTATGACCTTGCCATCGCGTTGTCTTTGCCTAATTTGACGGTGACGGCACCGGCCACTGCGTCGGATTTGCGCGCACTGTTGCATTTTGCGCGAAGACACGATGGCCCGGTTTTAATTCGTTATCCTCACGATATTGCGGCCGAACAGGATCTATTTGATACTGGATTTGATCTAAACCGTTCTTCACTTGCCGATATAGCAGCGCTAAGACCCGTGCAAAAAGGAGACGATCTCACTGTTATCGTGCTCGGAGCCATGCTTGAAGACGCGACGCGTGCAGTAGACCACCTTATCGCACGGTTCCCGGGGCGGTCAGTTGATCTGTTTTCATGTATAGTCGCATTGCCGTTTGATTATGAAAATATGCTAATATCTATACAAAGGACTGGGAAGTTGTTTGTGATTGAAGATGGCGTCGAACAAGGTGGTTTCGGCTCCATTGTTGTCTCAGAAGCTCAGAAGAGATATCCAGGAATCATAGTTGACTTTGCCGGCGTTACAAAACCGACAGCAGATCAGGCGTCCCGTGCCGAACTCAAGGCAGACGAAGCACTTGATGCACCAGGGCTTGAGGAACAAATGCTCCGCCTGATGGGTGTTGTTGAATAGCCACTGCCTAGAGCAGAGATTGGTTTGGAAGGTGTCCAACGTGCGTATTGCGCTTTATCCCAACCGAGACAGAGATCCAGGATTCGGTGTTACTCGCCGTCTGATTTCATGCATAACAAAATCAGGGGCAACGGCTGTTATTGAAGATGAGTTCGCTCCAGATCTGATTGATGACAATTTGGTTCGCGCGTCCTACGGAACGTGTGATCTTATGATCTGCCTTGGAGGGGATGGGACATTCCTGACAGCAGCCCACCTTGAAAGCGCCAAAGATCTTCCAAAAACAGGTATCAATCTCGGTAGCGTGGGTTTTTTGCAGGAAATTGATCCTGATCGAATGGAATCGGCCGTAAAGTTGCTAATTGAAGGTGACTACAGGATTGAGAATCGTTCTTTGCTTGCGGCATCTTGCTATGATACTGGAGGCCACCGCACACTCGATGACGAAGCGCTCAATGATGTCGTTCTGGCGAGGGGCAATCGAGCGAAATCGATCACGGTCGCACTTGAAATTGATGGTGAACGTGTCGAGAATATTCCGGGTGACGGTGTGATTGTATCTACAGCAACCGGATCAACAGCCTATTCTTTATCAGCTGGGGGCCCTGTTATACATCCTGTTTCAGATGTTATTCTTATTACCCCAATTTGCCCTCACACATTGCAAAACCGTTCCTATGTAACTTGTTCAGATTCAGATATCACCTTACGGTTGATCTCAAATCAGGAAGATGCCTATCTGACGATCGACGGCAGGGGGGGATATCAGATGTCTACGGGACAACGGGTTACTGTAAATTCATCAAACAGAAAAGTTAAATATATAAGGCTGTGGGAAGAGGCTTTCTTCAAGTCTGTTTCTACCAAAATTCAGCAAAGGGGACTATTTCGATGAAAAAAGCACCTAAAAGGCAACGACAGGCGCGTATCCTTCAGATTGTCGGAGAACGCAATATTGAGACGCAATCAGGTCTCGTGGATGCACTCAAAATGATAGGACTTGATGTTACTCAGGCGACTGTGTCGCGTGACATCAAGGAACTGGGGATCGTTAAGGTGATGACAGGCGAAGGCACCCAAAAGTATGTTGCGCTGACGCATAGTGGCGAAGTTGCAGCAGGTCGCATGAAACGTGTTTTCGCAGAAGCTGTTACTTTGATCAGTTGCTCGGACGCCTTCGTAATTCTCAAAACACTGCCTGGTATGGCTCAGGGCGCGGCATCTGCGCTTGATTCAATGTATCTCGACGAGATCATTGGGACATTGGCGGGTGATGACACCATTTTTGTCGCAACGCACGACCAGGAGGAAGCCGAACGTCTTCGGCAAAAACTTAACGCCTTGATCAAGGTGGGTGACTCCCAATCAATAATCGGAAATTTCGAAGACTAATATGATTCATCGCGTTGAGATTGACAATTTCGCGCTGGTGGAACATGCGGAGCTTGACCTTGGTCCTGGTCTCACCGTTTTGACAGGAGAGACGGGGGCCGGTAAATCGATCTTAGTCGATGCGCTCGAGTTCGCCTCAGGCGGCAGGAGTGATCGCACGATGTTGCGCTCAGGAGCTGAAGAGGCCGACGTTTCGATTCTGCTCGACTGTTGTGCCGATGAGGAATCAGGCGATGAGTTGCTGATTGCCCGCTGTCTCAGAGAGACGGGGCGGAGCTATGCGAAAATAAACGGTCAATTGTCGACTGTTGGAGAGTTACGCGAACGCATGGAGCTTTTACTCGCGATTCATAGCCAGAATGATCAGCAAACGATATTTCGCGAATCGGTTCACCAAAGCCTTCTTGATGCTTATGGAGCAACAAAGATAGCTACCGTCTTGGAAGGCTGGAGCTCTTCACGTGATCAATTTAACGAGATCGAAGCGCGTCTAGGCGAGCTTTTCCAAGACCCTGAAACACGTGCCAGACGCCGAAACATATTAGTATTCCAGGCAGACGAAATTCAAAAAGCAGCTTTGTCTGCCGGAGAAGATCAAGCGCTTTTGAAACAAATCAAGAAACTCTCAGCTGTTCGTGAAATATCTAATCATCTCGGGCGAGCGATAGATGAACTGGCGGGAGATGAAAGCGATTCAGCATCAGGTCACCTAGGGCGCGCATTGTCAGAACTGACAACTGCCAGCCGCTACAGTTCGCGTATCCAGGAACTATGCGATCGGACACAGGTCATAAAGACTGATCTCACAGAACTTGGCTACGATCTCGTGCGTGTTGTGGAGCGACTTGATGACAGTCCCGATGAGCTGCAACGGGCCAATGAAAGGCTTGTATTTCTGCGTCGGTTGCAGGATAAATATGGCGCAAACCTTGAAGATGTCATCGCATACGGTGACAAGGCGGCTGCGGAGTTGGATCGACTCGATCAGACAGAAGGCGAGCTCGCGCGTTTAACACAAGAAAAAGAACGGTTATTAAAAGATCTTAAAGAGCAGTCAGGCCGTCTTTATGAGGTTAGGCGTGAGGTGGCAGACCGCCTATCCCAAGCGATCAACGATGAACTGTCAGATCTTGACATGAAAAATGCGTATTTCGCGGTTGATGTAGACATGCGCGAAATCGCGGACAGTCATATTCCTATCGATCCTCAACACATTCGTTTCAGTATTGCTCCCAATCCCGGTGAGCCTGCTATGCCGCTTGTTTCAATTATTTCAGGCGGCGAAGCGTCGCGCGTGCTTCTGGCGATCAAAACGGTTCTCGCTACTCTTGATGGGGTTCCCACGCTTATATTTGATGAAATTGATACGGGAATTAGCGGCAAGACTACGACAATGATCGGGGATAAATTAAAATCGATCGCTGTTCACAAACAGGTTATTTGTGTCACGCACAGTGCACAAATTGCTGCATCAGCAGACTGTCAGCTTCTTATCGGTAAGAAAGTTGAGGGCGGGCGGACACGAACAACAGTGGAACGTATTGTGGGACAACAACGTATATCAGAAATAGCACGGTTGCTTTCTGGACGTCCCGATGATGTTAAATCGCGAGCTCTGGCGCAAGATCTGCTTTCGCGTAATTCGAAATCGCCGTTAGAGTAAGGTGAATAATTCCGAGGAGGGGGGACGTCTTGCAGTCCTCGTAACCGCATGAAACAAAATGAATTCAGACACACGCTGGAATTGACGGGGAGTGATCTTACGCTAGAGGATGTCTTTGACGTCGCCAACGGATTATCGCCTGTAAATATTGCAGATTCGGCGCTCGCGCGTATGGCAGAATCGTTCGCGCTCGTGGAAAAAATCGCGAAAAGTGGGAAACCCACTTACGGGATCTCTACGGGCTTCGGGGAGTTAAGTCGGATCTTTATTTCCGAAGGCCAGAATGTTGAATTACAGCTCAATTTGATTCGCAGTCACGCGTCAGGCGTTGGCAGGGCATTCTCGAAAGACACCGTACGGGCAATCATGCTACTGCGATTGAACGCTCTTTGTGTGGGATATTCCGGTATTAACCCAGAAGTGGCATGTCTCCTGGCAGAGTTAATAAATTATGACATTACGCCTGTGATTCCCGAACAAGGTTCGCTTGGAGCGTCAGGCGATCTTGCCAACCTTGCTCATATGTCACTCGTTCTGCTGGGCGAGGGGGAAGCAATGGTCGACGGCGAAAGGATGAGCGGTGAGCAAGCGTTGAGAGCGTGCGGGCTTTTCCCTGTTCGATTGCGAGGCAAAGACGGACTTGCGCTTATCAACGGGACATCGGTCATGCTTGGGGTTGGCACTCTGGCCTGCCTTGAGGCGGAAAATTGCTTGAAAGCTGCCAATGCATCCGCTGCGCTGACTTTTGAAGCTCTTCGTGGGTTCCGCGACGCTTATGACCCGAGAATTCACGAACTTCGAGATCAGCTTGGACAAAAATCTGTTGCTCAAACCTTGATCGCCTTGCTTGAGGGATCGGAGTATGCTGACTCGAGACAAGAAGATGTCCAGGATGCTTACTCGCTGCGTTGCGTACCGCAAGTGCACGGAGCATCAGATGATGCGCTGGCATTTGTGCGTTCCATTCTCACACGAGAGCTCAATGCAGTCACAGACAATCCAATTGTATTTGTCGAGACAGGAGAGGTCATTTCTGGTGGCAATTTTCACGGTCAACCACTCGCTTTATCGCTTGACTTTCTTGCCATCGCAGTCGCTGAACTCGCGAACATAAGTGAAAGACGGACAGAACGTATGGTCAATCCGCAGTTATCTTGTGGGCTTCCGGCCTTTTTGTGCCACGATAGTGGTGTTCAGTCTGGCTTTATGATTTCGCAATATGTGGCAGCCGCGCTTGTGTCGGAAAATAAAATACTGGCACACCCGGCAAGTGTTGATTCGATTCCTTCATCGGCGAACAAAGAAGACCACGTCAGTATGGGGGCCATTGCTGCAAGAAAAGCCCGCATGGTCTCGGAAAACACGAGCCGTGTGATCGCCATTGAACTGATGTGTGCGGCTCAGGCGATTGATCTGATGCCGAGACGCCGACTCGGAGCGGGAACAGAGAAAGTTCATCGCTTTATTCGTGAACACGTGCTTCCATTGACGGTCGACAGGCCGCCGTCGCCTGATATTGAGACGCTGGCAAAGCTAGTATTAGATGGTTCAATCGCAAATTGTTTTTCATAAATAGACTGAAATTATTGAAGAGACGCTGTGTTTCCATCATGGCGTAGTTGCCGATAATGCTATAGTAGAAACGACTGCCATCAGAATGTCCACGCAATGGTAGTTCCATGACAGCAAGATGTTGCCCCGTGGGCGTTAGATCCAGGAGGATCATATGAAACAATTCAAGCATATGGTAATTACAGATTATATAGAACATACAGCATCTGCCAGTGCGACACCCGGAGGCGGCAGTGTTTCGGCACTTGTGGCAGCTTTGGGGGCAGCGTTGGGACAGATGGTATACAATCTGACCGTCAACAAAAAATCGTATCAGGAAAATGATGAAACAACGAAAGTAGCCGTGCAATCTGACTGGCGTGCCATTGTTCATCTGCAGGACGAGTTCGTGGACCTGATCGATCGCGACATTGAGGCATTCAATCAGTATATGGATGCGCTCGCTCTTCCCAAAGACACGGACGCGGAAAAGACGGTCCGAAGTCAAGCCATCGCTGACGCGACGATCATCGCGATGGAGGTTCCGCTCGAAACAGCGGGCAGGGCACTTGAACTATTGAAACACCTCGAAACGATTACTCGTTATGGTCACAAAAACTGTATATCGGATGCAGGAGTAGCGGGACTTCTCGCGCATGCCGCGCTTCAATCGGCCGTCATGAACGTTCGTATCAACCTCGCTGGAATCAAGGATGAGACGATCAGGCAGACAGCTGAAAAGAGTTGTAAGGCTTACATCGAAGAGGCGGGGATTTTGACAAAAGAAATTGTGGAGAGTGTATATACACGCATCTGACGAACCGCACGTAGTTTTCGGCTTCAAGACGGGTGCTGAAAGGCATCCGTCTTTTTTCGCAAAGGTGTCTTATTCTTCATGCGTATTCATTGACAATTAATCATACGCCACATACACTGTTGAGTAGAATAAACGATCAGCATGTGCTTTTCGCACGTGACGATCATTAACGTTTATCATGATGAAATCGTTTTTGAAACTTGATAATTATATATGGAGGTGATTACCATCGAATGGTTATATGTGTTTATCGGATTGCTTGCCGGTGCCATCGTCGCATGGATATTGACGGCACTGTTTTTTAATAAAGGGTATAGCAAGAAGAGCCAGGAATTACTGGTATCAAAACAAAGAACAGAGGAAGAGGCTGTCGCCGTGGTTGGCGAAGCCATCAAAAAAGGTGAAGAGAGAAAGCGCGAGATTCTTCTTTCAATCAAAGAAGAGGTACACAAAGCAAAACTTAATTTGGAAAGTGACGTCAGGGAAAAGCGACAAGAGTTAACCCGTGATCGTCAGCGAATCGACCAAAAAGAAACTACGTTAGATCGTCGTTCGCAAAGTCTTGAAGATAAAGAAAAACATTACAAGGAACGCGAGGAAGCTCAATACGTCCGTGAAGACGAACTCGCGACAATGGAAATACAAAAAAAAGCCGAACTAGAACGGGTTGCCGGACTGTCTATACAGGACGCGCGTCAAATCGTTCTTGGTGAAGCCGAAATTGAGTATCGTCACGATATGGCGGTTATGTTTAGGCGAATAGAAGACGAGTCGAAAGCGACTGCGTCTGCTAAAGCGCGTGAAATAGTCGTTAGCACGATTCAGCGTTACGCATCCGACTATGTGTCTGAAGCGACAGTGTCGGTCGTTACATTGCCAAATGAAGAAATGAAAGGCCGCATAATCGGCCGTGAAGGCAGGAATATACGGGCTATTGAACAATTGACAGGCGTTGACCTGATCATTGATGACACGCCAGAGGCGGTCATATTGTCGAGCTTTGATCCTATTAGGCGTGAAATCGCCCGGATCAGCATTGAGAAACTTGTCCAGGACGGACGTATTCACCCGACCCGCATTGAAGAGATGATCCGTAAGGCGACACGTGAGGTCGAAGACTCCATGCGAGAAGCGGGAGAACAGGTTGTTTTCGAGACGGGTGTCGCGGGGTTACCACAAGAAATTATTCATATGCTCGGACGCTTGAAATACAGGACGAGTTATGGGCAAAATGCGCTACAACACTCAATCGAGGTGTGCCGTATTACGGGTATGCTAGCAGCAGAGCTCGAGCTCGACATCAATGCCGCGAAGAAAGCGGGCTTGTTGCATGATCTTGGCAAAGCAGTCGATTTCGAGATGGACGGTTCTCATGTGCAGCTGGGCAGTGAATTCGCGCGTCGTTATAAGCTTGACGCGATAACCATCAACAGCATCGAATCGCATCACGGAGATGTGGAACCGGAAACGGCGATTGCATGTCTGGTGGCAGCGGCAGACGCTATTTCTGCTGCCCGTCCCGGAGCCAGACGCGAAAATATCGAAACGTATATCAAACGTATTGAAAAACTGGAAGAGATTGCCGAATCGATTCCCGGAGTGGAAAAATCTTATGCAGTCCAAGCGGGCAGGGAGATCCGAGTTATCGTTTTGCCAGAGGTAGTGTCTGACGAAGAGATGCCGCTACTTGTCCATGAGATCTGTAAAACGATCGAGCAGGAATTGAATTTCCCCGGACAGATTAAGGTCAGCATGATTCGGGAAAGTCGGTACAGCGATTTCGCGAAATAATCTCCGCGGCTACACGCCGAGACAAGTCGTGAAGCATATCATTGAAACGGGCTGTTAGTGGACTTAGAGTGCGCTACGTGCACAGCTCGTTTCGTTTTCTTTTTTTACACCCATGGCTTCTTTATGGTACTCTGAATTTGTTGCCGAGACGCGTAAAAAAACAACCTGTCGGGCATGATGGGCATTAGGATAACAGGAACGATGAAACGAATTTTGACCGTCGCGCTTGTCTGTATTTTGGTCATGGCTCTGTGTTCATGCCAAGGCAGTGAAGCCGGTATCACTCCAGTCGAAACGCAAGATGAGAACGTGGTTTCAAGACCAACGTTGCCTCCGCCTGTCAACGATTCACCGTCCAATACCGCGCGAGTTGCCACGCGTTTGGAGCGAGATCTTAACCCTCTCTATCCCAAGCATTACGCGACAGCTTCACTTCTGCGCCTTGTCTACGAACCGCTTTTTGATGTCGGTTATGATGGCGTTCTTACTGCGGTTCTCGCCGAATCTATTAATTGGTCTCTAGATGGCCTTACTTGCACAATCACCATCCGGAAAGATAAATCATTCCACGATGGCAGACAGGTGCGAGCGGGTGATGTCCGCGCTTGTTTAGCCAAATACCTGGCAATTCAATCAGAGATATTCACCGAGCATGATCTCACTGCTTCTGCATCCGCGACACAACACAAGGACCAAACAATCCTGTACGACATCAAAGATCTGTTCTATCCGGAAAATTTCTCAGGTATCACGCTCTACCGAAGGCACTGCCTGGACAACATTGATTCGATGTCAGTCGATGAACAAGGTGCGCTTGTTATCGAATTGCTGATACCAGACCCTGATTTTGCCGGACTCCTCGTCTTTCCCGTTATTCCGGAGGACGATGTTGATACCCGTTCAATGAATGGGCCTGTTGGCAGCGGCGCATGGATGATCGAATCTTCTCAAATGGACGGCGGTTTCGTTGTTTCCCGCGTAATACCGGAAGGCCGAGTCCGACGGCTTGAAGCGGTCGCCTTCGAGACTATTCTGGAGGCCTCGCGAGCATATGATCGTGGAGAGCTCGACATTCTGCTCATGGATTCTACGGAGGCATCATTATTCGCGGACCGCTCACGTATCAGAAAGCAGCGTTTTGATATGCCGGGTTTCGTTTCTCTGTTTTTCAGTGGACGCAATGAACAGGCCATTGAAAATCGGAACGCCTTGCTTTATGTATTACAAACTGGTTCTAGTTCTGATAAACTCGCGGCGCCTCTCGAGAGGGCATACTACCCGCTTATTGCAGGTGATTGGCGGATTCCCGGAAGTGGGATTTCTGCTCCCATCGTTTCGGAATTGTCGGACCGTTTCTTATCGGATGCGCAAGCCAACGATTACGATGAAGTTGGAGAGCCCGAGCCTGGGTCTGCAGATCGGAAAGCGTTCACACTACTCGTGCCGGAAGGTTTTATACCGGCTCGTCTGGTCGGAAATTTAAGGACGAGATTACTTGAGCTTAACCGTCAGCTAATTGTTGTTCAGATCGGTCGCGAGGATTGGTTTGCTCAGCTTCGCAATGCACGATATGATGCAGCGCTTCTAACTGACAGTAGCGATCTCTTTTTAGATCCGCTCGATTATCTGGACGGACTTGATACAATGGGAATTTACCATTGGTGGGAAGTAATCGATGACAAGGATATCGGCATTCTGCGTGACGCTCGACACTTGATTGGGGCTATGGACGAAAGTGTTGATGTAGAAGCCCTGAGACAGGTATACGCTGACTCGCTGTCGCGTGTATTTTCAATTGTCCCGGTGATCGGTCTTGCTACGACCGCAACGATGGTTTGGTACGGCGATGAAGTTGAAGGCACAATGACCGGGATGTGGCGCTCCCCATACGAAAATGTAGAGGAACTCTCAATATGGCGGCGATAATATTTACAGTGTTGATAGTGCTCGACCAATGGACCAAGGGACTGGCTGAGCGGTTGATAGGTGCGGGTGGTTCGGTGACTGTTATCCCGGGATTTTTTGAATTGCACTGCTCCTACAATAAGGGAGCAGCCTGGAGCATTTTCGCGGATAAAGCATGGGGTCTTACCTTTTTAACAATTCTTTCATCTGTGGTTCTTCTGGCACTTCTTTGGTATCTCAGCAAGATTGAAAATCAAAAGGCCAGAATTGTTTTGATACTTCTCGCTGCCGGTAGCGCCGGAAACCTAATTGACCGTTTACGTATCGGCGCTGTCGCGGATTTTCTTTCATTTACGTTTGGGTCTTTCGTATTTCCGACGTTCAATTTGGCGGATTCTATGGTGACTGTGGGTGCCGGATTGCTGATTATATTTGCGTTCATCGATCACAATTTCCTCACGACGCAGTTTAAGAAAGGCGAGCGGAACAGTAAACCTGATCCGGTCGATCCCGAGGAATAATCGTGAACTCTGAACAATTGTTAGTGTCGAGCGATGACAGGGGCGCGAGATTAGACAAATGGCTTGCGTTGCGTTTTCCAGATTTTTCTCGTGAACAATGGAAGCGTCGGATCGCAGGAAAGCACGTGCTCGTAAATGGGCAGACAGTTAATCCCAGCGCCATTCTGTTGCAAGGCGATGAGGTTTATGTTGTGTTTCCGGAGCGGGAAATCGATAGAACTCCCAAGGCGGAACCTATTAATCTTGATATTATTTTCGAAGATGATTGGCTTGCGGTCATTGACAAACCTGCGGGGCTTGTTGTCCATCCGGCACACGGACATGAATCGGGAACACTCGTCAATGCTGTGCTGGCACGCTTCGCTGACACACTATCGGATGTCGGAGGAAGCGACCGGCCGGGGATTGTGCATCGGCTTGACAAAGATACTTCCGGGGTCATACTGATTGCTCGCGACAACCGTACGCACGAGAAGATCGCTAAAGCATTCCGAGAGCACCAGGTTGACCGCTTATACGATGTAATTGTTTGGGGCTTACCCCGCACAGAAAGAGGGTTAATTGACGCGCCTGTTGCCCGAGGAGATATCAATCGCAAAAAGATGGAGGTTCGGGCCGATGGAAAAATTGCAAAAACTGAATTTGAAGTGTTGAGCAGTAACGGCGAAACATCGCACCTCCGATGCCGACTTATAACGGGGAGAACGCATCAAATAAGGGTGCATCTTGCGTACATCGGTTATCCTGTCGTCGGTGACACACTTTACGGCGGAACAAGGAAGAAAAGAAAAACCACTTTTCATTTGCTACATGCGTCAGAGCTAGCGTTTACTCACCCGGTAACGGGCCAACATATCCTTTGCCACAGTCCACTTCCTGAGCGTTTTCTACCATACATCAGTCAGGAGGCTCTCTAAGTTATGATAGGCAAACGCTGGTATAGGTTGGTGGTTGTATTGCTGGCTGTGCTGGCAGGCTTGGCGACTGGTTTTTTGGTTAAACAATGGGCCTTCGAACGCACGGACGGAGATATAAATATCATTGCGATCAGGCAGGCTAAACAAGATCTCGAAGACGAAGAGGCTCAAAACAAAGTTTTGCAGTCTCAAAATTTTACGCTGGAAGATCGTAAAAAAACTCTTCTCAGTGGCTTTAACGATGACACGGATATAGGAGAAATCATTGCAGAACTGCGTAAAAATGCTTTACTCGCTGGAATGACTGACGTGTCTGGGAGTGGTATTATCCTAACGCTTGACGACAAGCTCAACTACGATCCGCTTGCCGATCCGATTGAGTCAGTGATCCACGACAGCACGATCAATTATGTGATCAATCTGCTCTGGTCGTCGGGAGCTCGTGCGATCGCATTTAATGGTGTGCGGCTAACAGCTGTATCGGAGATCAACTGTGTGGGCCCGACAATTCTTTGTTACGGTGTACGGCAAATGCCCCCTTACGTCATTTCCGCAATTGGACCCTTGGAGACGATGTCATTGGCGGTCGAATCGGACTCGTATCTTGCCCATCTTACACAAAAAATAATCGGTGTTAGGCTTGGTATTGTAACGACAGAGATTCTTGAGATACCGTCTTTCTCTCGGACGCGTGATTTCATTCCCTATATTGATTTGCTTTGGATGCCGTAACATGGCAGGCGAGAAGCGAGGAGTAAGCATGAACAAGAAATGGTTACAATACAGCTCGATTTTGTTGGTCTGTATTTTGGTTGGTGCTGTAATCGCACTTCTAATGAAGAATCTTAATACCACTAACCTTGGTGGCAAGAGTCTCCAGGAGTTGCAAAACGCGATCATCGATTACCAGAAGAAGAATGAGGATCTTAACAACCGCAATGCGCGCCTTTACGAGTACCTGCGCGAACTCGAAGCGGAGCTTGCGAGCGGTCAGGGCGAGAGTTATTTGCGTATTGTTGAAGAAAAAGAACAGTACGCTGTGTTCGCAGGTCTTCGGGCTGCGAAGAATGCAGGGGTAGTGATCATGCTTTCCCCACTTGATGGCTATATGATGCAGGATGCTGTTGTCAGACAGTTTATTAATGAACTCTCAGCGCTCGGAGCGCAGGCAATCGCAGTCAATGATGAGCGCAAAGTAGCGACAACTGAAGTACGTACGAGCCAGGACGTGATCTTAATTAACGGCGTCGGCTACTCGCGTCTGTCTCCCTTTGAAATTAAAGCGATCATCGATCCGTCGAAGATAGATTCCTATGTTGTTCCTTATCTGCGTACAGTCGGCGACAACATCTCCAAGCAGTTAGGTGATCAATCGATTACGATTACTGTGAGGAAAGACGAAAGTGTCCTTATTCCGGCACTTAACGAGGATCGGATCGCGTACCAACTTGAGCTTCTAAAACCTGATGAACAATAAAGGTTTATTTGTCGGATCTAGCGGTAACAAGCTATAATATCAGGTGATGGATATTCAACAGACAGTTTTTGAAAAACAGATCGGACTTGACAGTCCCGATGAAGGACTCGCCCTTTTGGGCGCGTGCAACGGCAATGCGTCGCTTTTTACGAATGCGTTCAATGTGACTTGCGATTCAACGGCGGATGGTCTTGTGATACGAGGCGAAGACAGAGAGTCGGTCGAAACGGCAAGCAGAATTATAAAACGTTTGCATGAACTCTGCCAATCAGGAGCAGCACCTGTTACGGAGCAACTTACACGTTATCTAATTGATGCTTCATCTGCGGGTTCACTGAGCGAGGCAGAGAAATTCTCGCCTGATTTAATCTGCGTAAATGCGAAGGGCCGTCCGATTTCGTCGAAGACTGCCGGCCAGCAAGTATACGTTCAAGCCATTCGCACGCATGAGTTGACGTTTGCGATCGGGCCCGCAGGCACGGGGAAAACATACCTTGCCGTTGCGATGGCAGTGAAAGCCTTCAGAGCTCATGAAATATCCCGCATTATTCTCACACGCCCCGCGATCGAAGCGGGAGAGAATCTCGGCTTTTTGCCCGGTGATATGCAAAGCAAGGTAGACCCATATATGAGGCCGCTTTACGATTCACTCAACGACTTGATGGGATTCGAAACATACCAGAGACATCTTGAGCGTGGGGAGATAGAAATTTCACCGTTAGCTTATATGCGTGGTCGAACACTTGACGATGCATTTATCATTCTTGATGAAGCACAGAATACGACGCGTGAACAGATGAAAATGTTCCTTACCCGGATCGGATACAACGCAAAAGCAGTGGTTACAGGGGATATTACCCAGATTGATCTGCCTTCCCGGCGCAGTAGTGGTCTTGAAGACGCGGCTTCACTGCTTGAATCACTGGAGGGGATCAAGAGTGTGCGTCTGACAGAGCGCGATGTGGTTCGAAATCCCCTGGTTCAACGTATTATCCGAGCATACGATCGCGAGACGGCCCGTCAGAAGGAATCGCCGAGCAGGAGGTACAATCGGTGAAAATAATAAAACGCCAAAAGAAAACCCGTGTTGCCATCAACTCGCTTTTCGCACTGCTCGCGATAGCTGCGATGGTGATCACTGTCTATATAGGCTCCACACCTCGTCAATTTAATCTTCAAGTCGGCGATATCAGCCCGTACGATATCTCCGCACCGCGTGATATTGCAGATGAGGCGGAGACAGTGCGCCGGGCACTGGTCGAAATGTCTCATGTCCAGAACGTGATGATACGATCTGAGGAAAAAAGTAACGCTTCGCATGAAATGATACAGAGCCTGATCGCACAGGTTCAAGATAAAAGAGATGCACTTTACAGGGAACCCATCATTCAGGTTATACCTGATCCTACCGAGAGTGAATTGCCGGGTGAAGGCACACAGGGCTCGTCGATAGAGCGTCCGAGGCGGCCGGACAGCCAAGAGATCGGGATCGCCATATCGTCACTTATTTCAGCGATCGATCAATCGCTTGGGGTTGTTCTGCCATCCGGTGACGCTGACGCTATGATTCGAATGGATGAAGATCGATTCCAGCATTTGACGGCAACCATACTGTCGGAGACAGGGGCGATAGTCGCGAAAACATTAGATTCTGCCGGTCTTCGTGCATCGATCAGTGAGACAGTGATCCGACTTGACGAAACGCTGGAATATTATACTGACGATGCCGCATTGACGGGGCGTCTGTTGTCGCTATTATTGCAACCAAATGTTGAATACAATAAAGATGCGACGGATAAAGCAAGAAAAGCTGCTTATGAACGTGTTATAAATAACCCTGTTATGGTTAACCGGGGCGTCCGGATCATCAGCCAGGGCGAAGTGATATCGCCTGAGGCGAAGGCGATGCTCGATGAACTCAACTTGACAGTCGGAGCGGGGTTTGACTGGGTGCGATTTGGCTCAACACTCGCGCTTGTTGTGCTTGTCAGCTTGGTTGCAATTCTCTATTTCGCGAGGTATTCTTCCGATCTGCTGTTTGCGACTCCGCGCAATATCCTGGCGTTGCTTCTTGCTGTTCTGCTTCCACTTGTCATGTCTGCTTATTTGGCACGTGATTACCCGCTGGCATCGCCCATTTATTTCGCAGCCGTTGTTGTTACAGCGTATTTTGGCCTTCGCACTTCGATATTTTTGTCTTCGATGCTTATCATCATCACCATGCCGATGACTGCATTCAACCCGACATTTCCTATAGTCGCGATCCTGGGTTGTACGATTGCCGCTCTCTTTACAAAAGGAACGAACCGTCACGACAATTATGCGCGTATTATCCTTGCCACATCATTTGTCAATGCCATGACGACAATGTTAGTTGGACTACTCCAGAAAGAATCGTGGGGATTGATTACGTCTAACGTCACTCAGGCAACTGTATCAGGTGGTTTATCCGTCATTATCGGAATCGGAATTATGCCACTCTTTGAGCTGATCTTTAACACGGTTTCGCCCTTGCGCTTGATTGAGCTTTCACAGCCGGGACATCCTTTGATGAAGCGTCTTTTTGTTGAAGCGCCCGGAACGTCGCAACACTCTATGATGGTCGCGAATCTCGCTGACACCGCTGCCGAGGCAATCGGAGCGAATGCGATGATCGCACGTGTCGGTTCTTATTTTCACGACGTAGGCAAGCTCGAGTCGCCACTCATGTTTACCGAAAATCAGTTGGGAGATAATCCACACGATCGTCTGACTCCCCTCGAGAGCGCGCGGATCATTACGCGACACCCTGAGGACAGCATGACGCTTGGTCGGAAATATAGACTGCCGCTACCGCTGCTGCGTATTGCCAATGAACACCACGGGACGACACGTCTCCAGTATTTTTATGATAAAGCTATTGCGGAGGCTGAAGCCAAAGGTGGGGCACCGCCGCCGGTCGAATCGTTCTGCTACCGCACACCGCTACCGAGTTCTCGTGAATCCGCAATTGTCATGCTTGCCGATTCAGTCGAGGCTGCTATGCGGTCCGAAGGGGTGCATAAACTTGAAGATGCGGAGAAATTGATCAGTCAAATCATTCGGGGAAAGATTGATCAGGATCAACTAAAAAAATCGGGTTTGTCGTTTGCTGATATTGAAACGATTACGCAATCTTTTCTCCAGGTTTACTCTGGTCACTTCCATGAACGTGTTCCTTATAAACCAGCAGCGAGAACACTTGAACGGACTGCTAAGGATCGTCAATATGACGATGAATGATTACAGGATTAACTATGATTGAGCTTAACCATTGCAACCGGCAGCGTGTCTTTCCTTTGGGTCCAGTAGTACCCATTGTCCGCGAAGCTGCGACACACGCTCTTTTTTCGACTCCGTTTGTTCAGAACTTGATGGCAGACGGTGTTCGGATTTCTGTTGACTGGTCGCTGATCGGTCCGCGCGCGATGCGTAAGCTAAACCGCGAACAGCGTGCGGTAGATTTGGAAACAGATATTCTCTCGTTTCCGGCTCGGGAAATGTCAAATGGCAACCCGATTGTTGCAGTTCCTCTGTGGGAGTTAGCCGGAGAAGAAGGGGCGCAGAAAACACTCTTCCTTGGTGACATTGTCATCGCGCCGGCGATTGTATCCAAGCAAGCGGAGTCACTGGGGCACTCTTTTGAACACGAGCTCAAATTTCTCGTTATTCACGGAATACTTCATTTATTGGGATACGATCATGTCGACCGGGAAGATGAAGTCGAGATGATTGCTTTGCAGAAACGCCTAATGGCAGATCTTCTTGAAGTGCCCTGCGGGTTTGTCGCCTTGACCGGGCGTCCGAACGTCGGCAAATCAACACTCTTAAACGAGCTATCTGAGCGCACACTCGCTATCACATCCGCCAAACCTCAAACCACACGTAGTGCGATTCGGAGCGTCTTGACAACGGATGAATATCAGATCGCTTTTCTGGATACGCCGGGACTGCACAAACCTAAAAATGTGCTCGGGAAGTCCATGATGAAGGCAGCATCGGGAGCAATTAGCCAAGCTGATGTTGTTGCCGTTATGATTGATGCCTCCTGGAATCCCTTTGTCGGAGAGCTCGAACGTCAGGTCATAGAGCAAGCAAAACATGGGAACAAGCCCGTGATTCTAATAATCAACAAGGTTGATCGAGCCCCCAAAGAGGATATTTTACCCCTCATCAAAGCATACGATGATCTTTATCAGCTCAATGCTTACGTACCGATATCTGCGCTTGATGGTGACGGCATCGATCGCTTGATTGATGAAATCAAGCGTTTATTACCGGTGAGACGCCGCATATTCGATTTGAGCGATGAAACAGACCAAACAGAGCGTATGCTCACAGCTGAGCTTGTTCGTCGGGAAATTCTCACACAGACTAATCAAGAAATTCCTTATGGTGTCACGGTCATTATTGAACGGTTCGAAGAACAAGAGTCTCTTAATGATCTGAAAAATGATCAAGAACGATTAAGACGTGTTGAAATTGACGCGGTTATACTCTGTTCCAGATCGTCCCACAAGCAAATTTTGCTTGGAAAGGGTGGATCGAAAATCAAATCCATGGGCATATCAGCTCGCGAATCAATTGAGAAACTGCTCGACGCAAGTGTCTACCTCTCATTGTTTGTCAAGGTTAAACCCGACTGGCAAAACAGACCTCAGGACCTGAAGGAAGCAGGATTGTTCGGAGAGGAGTAGGGCCGTGGGTACGATTGAGACCAAGGCGTTTGTCATGAACTCTTTTCCATGGAAAGACAGGCACCGACTCCTTCACTTGCTCACGCCGGAGCTGGGATTGATCACGGCTATGGCACCGGCCAGCGAGAGTCTCCGAAGCAGGCTCAGAGGCGTTACTCAATTATTTTCACTATCTGATTTTACGCTTTCTTCACAGCAATCGAGATACACGGTAAAGGACGGCTCCGTGATAGAATCGTTCGTTGCCGTTTCACAAGATCTCGACCGTCTCGCCGCCGCATCGCACGCGGCAGAGGTTTTTTCAGATGTGGCACGCAATGACGAGCCTCAAAGAAGAATCTATGATTTATGGGCGTACACGATCCATGAAATCTCGGTAGCGGATGACCCTGTTTTCATCGCTCGTATGGGAACGATGCGGCTTATGGAAGAGATCGGAGTGGCCCCCTGCCTTGAAGTATGCGTGTGTTGCAGAGGGGCAATCGACGAACCGTGGCGTTTCAATTTTCGCGAGGGCGGCCTAGTTTGCAGGATGGAAATGTCGCGTTACGAGAAGGAAGCGTCTATTACCCTTTCAAGGGGGGCTGTTGATTTATTGCGACACATTATGAAGGCATCCCTGCCAAAGCTATATCGGTTTCAAGCGGCATCTGAGATACGCGCAGAGGTATCATGTCTTGCGGACCGCTGGATTGAAGATAAGATGGAAAAGCGTTACAATCGGCTGTCGTTACTCGATCAATGTCCCGACTTTTTGATCCCAAAACGGCATGTAAGTGAACAACAAACGTTGCCTGATGAACAGGGTAGCCCAGGGGAGAATGGCTTATGACAATATTTCGAAGTCTGTTTGATATTATCGGCCCCGTTATGGTTGGACCCTCGAGCTCACATACAGCAGGGGCTGTTCGTATCGGTTTGGCATCGCGTTCAATCTTTGGTGAACAGCCTGATAAGGTGGATATAACTTTATACGGGTCGTTCGGTCACACTTATAAAGGACACGGCACAGATCTGGCGCTTATCGCGGGACTACTCGGGCTTTCCACGGAAAGTGTTGAGATTCGAAGCGCGTATCAACTCGCTGACAAGGCGGGCATGAAAGTCCGGATCAATACCTCCGGTGAGATCACAGAACATCCGAACACTGCCAGGCTCTTCATGCATAAAGACAATCGTTCCATGAGTGTGACGGGTATATCGACCGGTGGCGGCATGATCGATCTCATTGAAATAGATGGATTCGATGTTCATGTTAGTTGCGATGAACCGGTCGTTCTCATTTTTCACCGTGATCGTCCTGGTTTGATTGCACGGGTTACACATATACTCGCGGATGAAAAGGTCAACGTAAGCCAGATGGAAGTATCGCGAAAAGCACGAGGCGAGACAGCACTGATGCTCATCGCGACGGACGGAGAAATCCCTGAGCGTGCGTTACGGGGTTTTGAGCTCATTGAAGATGTCGGGACAATTGTATTTTTGAGCGCGTTGAAGCGTGAGTCTGACACGGTTTAGACGGGCAAGTATATCGGGGAAATTAATATGCTAATAGAACAATATCTGCAAGTAAATGAGATCTGTCATCAAGAAAAAAAGGCCTTATCTCGCTATTTTTTCGAGCGTGAAGTAGCGTTGGGCGCGCTCGATGAGACGGCTATCTTGGACAAAATGGAGAGAAACCTTGAGGTGATGGAGAAAGCCGCTGCGGATGGTCTGAAAGGAGTGGATAGCTTTTCCGGACTGAGCGGCGGAGATGCTAAGCGTCTCCTCGAATATCGTTCGATGGGTTCTCCTCTGGGAGATAGCCATTACTTGGAAGCGGCCATGAATGCAGTCGCGATCAATGAAGTCAATGCCTCTATGGGTATCATCTGCGCGACACCGACGGCAGGCTCATCCGGAGTTGTTCCCGGCGTTCTTCTGGCTTTTCGTGACCGTCTCAAACTTGATAGGCGCAAACAACTCGATTTCCTTATCACGAGCGGGGGCGTCGGCATCCTTATTGGCAATCAGGCTTCACTGTCGGGCGCACAAGGTGGTTGCCAGGCTGAGGTCGGCTCTGCGTCTGCCATGGCCGCTGCAGCGCTTGTAGAAGCCGCTGGTGGCACTCCCTTGCAGTCGGGCCATGCGCTCGCAATCGCATTGAAGAATCTCCTCGGCTTGACGTGCGACCCGGTCGCGAGCCTTGTGGAAGTCCCGTGCATCAAGCGCAATGCGATAGGCGCTGTCAATGCGATCATTGCGGCGGAGATGGCGCTTGCAGGTGTGGAGAGCAGGATTCCCGTCGACGAGGTCATTCAGGCGATGGGTTCGATTGGGAGGATGATGCCTGTCGCGCTTCGCGAGACAGCACTTGGAGGTCTCGCGCAAACACCGACGGCTTGCCGGATCATGGAGATGCTACAGAGTAAAGGTCATATCGATCTCAAATCGCTTTAATTGTAATCTTTCCAAAACATATCGATGACTTCGAGACATTCATCACGGTTCTCGATGTGGTGTGCGCTCCAATCCTCTGGGATAAGTTGCCGGTAGTCGGATCTACCGTAGCGGTCATCGATCAACAGCACAATACCAAAATCATCTTCGCTTCGAATCAGACGGCCGGCTGCCTGAGTGACACGGTTAAATCCAGGCCAAACATAGGCGTATTCAAACCCACTTCCTGTTTTTGCGTCGTAATACTGGCGCAGGATATCGCGCTCCGGCGACATGCCCGGAATCCCTGTACCGATAACGATGACGCCGGTGAGCTCTTCGCCGACAAGGTCGACTCCTTCATTGAACAGTGAGCCGATAACCGTGAGTCCTACCAGTGATTTTACGCTCCTTGCTTCCTGAAAACGCGCAAGAAATGCGTTCTTTTGTTTGTCAGTCATCCGTTGCGGCTGTGCGAGGAATTCGATGTCTTGTGCTTTGAGATCTGACAATGCCCGCGCAAGCTGGCGCTGGTAATAAAAAGAAGGCGAAAAGACGAGATAGTGACCTTTACGCAAACCGGCGACATCGCGTATGAGGCGTGCGATGGAAGCCATAGATTGAGAGCGGTCGCCATACCGAAGCGAATGTGCCTCGTAACAAATGACAAGACGACGTTCTTTTTGAAATGGCGATGGCAGATTGACTATTTCAGGACGTTCGGTTGTCGTTCGCGCGTCAAGCAACGAGGTGTAGTAGGGCAGAGGGGACAGTGTCGCTGAGAAGAAGACTACGGGGGACTGATCGCGATAAATATCCGTCAAAAGTGTCGACGCATCAAGTGCCAGCAGAGTCATGTAGAGTTCTTCCCTTTCTCCTGTACGCCACGTCGTAATGTAGGAGTCACTGTAATAGCGTTCTGAAACGCGTAGAAAATACAACAGATCGAAATAGGGGATCATCATCGCCTGGCGGCCGGGGAATTCCGGGTGATCCGCGAAAAAGCGTGTCATAATGCCCGCAAGTGTGGCAACTTCCGCAAGTAATCGCGGGGGGAGCGATTTTGTAGCGAGGAATTGATCGCGTTTAACAGGATGGTGTGCTTTCAACTCTTCATAAAGAGCTGATTCTGTTGCCTGAGCGTCAGTACCAAGCAACAGTTCACGGAATTGGGTTAGTGATTGGATTAGGCGGTCAGATGACAGGCATGCTGAATCGTGAATTCGCCGATCATTTCCTGGTTCAGGACGACACTGCGCGAGTCCCTTTCTCAGAGCTAACAGACCGGAGATTGTCAGAACGGCCGAAAACATTTCGCGCGACCGGCGCGCCAAATTGTGTGCCTCATCGACCAGCAGAGTATAACGCTGCTTGGGATCGGCCAGGAAGTTTTGAAATCTGATTCTCGGATTAAAAATGTAGTTATAGTCGCAAATAACGACATCGACAGTTGGCATGAGTGCCAGTGAGAACTCAAACGGGCACAGGTTATGTGCTTTTGCGAGAGCCTGCACATCCTCCGGAAGCAACCGCCTGTGCTCATAACTCTTCTCTAACGCGTCCTGCAGTTGTTCGTAGTATCGGATAGCGTAAGGACATTGCTTGATGTCACAAAAATGCTCAGGTGACAGGCATATCTGTTCTTTGGCGCGCAGAGTAAGCGAACGGATATAAAATCCTTGTGATTCAAGGTCATCCAGGGTGCTCTCCGCGATTTTCCGTTGTGATCGTGTCGGTGTCAGGTAGAAAATCTGGTTGGTTAACCCGTTTGCCTGCGCTTTGATCGCGGGATAAAGAGTCGCCATTGTTTTCCCGATGCCCGTCGGGGCCTGGACGAACAGAACCGCCTTGTCCCGGACGGCGGCGATGACTTCTTGCATCATCTGCCTTTGACCGTCCCGAAGCTGTTCATAGGGGAAGGAAGCCTTCTGGTTCAATTCATTACGGGTAAAGCGATGCTCGTAAAGAGGTACCATCGCTTTTGTAAACGCTGCGCATATTTGAAGAAAATGGGATGTCAGTGCTTCTCGGGTCCACGAATTCTGAACAATGTGTGTTTCGCCACTCTCGAACGCGATGTAACGGAGCTGGACGTCAATCTCTTGAGTTGCAAATCCCTGGGAGTCAAAGAAATCACTGTCAAACAGCATATGTGAATAGATTAATGCTTGAGCCAAGTGCACGGGATCGCCGTCCTGTGGGATTGAGCGCGCGTGACCACGGAATCCTTTGACTTCTATGAGTGTGACGCGACCCTCCGGGGAAATAGCCACCATGTCACAACGCCCCTGTACAAGAAGATGAAAAGGAAGAGAGTCGCTCTGAACGCTGGTTTGAAGTGTAATTTCGGAGAACAGCTGATGGCCTGGAAAATCACGATCCGCATAATTTGCAAAGTCGCCGTGAATTTTTGTACCTTCATTACCCGTAATGCCCGCATTAAGCGAGCTACCAAGGCCACCTTGTCGGCGCACCGATTCAGCTAGTTGCCTTACGGCGATTGAAACGATGGCTTTGCTGTCAGTGCGAAAAGTCAAATAGAATTATCCTAACCTGTCAGTGATTAATTGTTTGTGACAAGTTTCATCATAACAAAAATAATTGAGCAATGCCCCACGATCAAGTATAATCGGAAAGGTTCATTGGAAGATTTTGGTATTGCATGAATGAATAAGTATCATACGTATAAAATCGAGTTTCAAATATTTGTTTGATAACCGTAAGGTAGTGTCAACTGTTGTTGAAACAGTTGCTGATTCATGCATGATCTGGAAGTACATTGAATGTGATAAGGACCGAATCCTTTCAAAATGTGACAACTATTGTGGAATGCCGATTCGAATGATCATCTGGTTGATGAACTTGATATGTTTGGTCCGAACCGATAGTCGCTGTTCGGCAGTAACCTCTGGTTTACTGAAACTATGATTTGGAAAGCAGGAACATTATGGCAAAAAAAGTAATACTCGATGTCGATACCGGTTCGGATGACGCCATCGCTATTTTGGCGGCGCTGGCCTCGCCGGAACTGGAGGTGGTCGCGATCTGTACTGTCGCGGGCAACAAATCTATTGATAAGACGACGGAAAACACGCTCCGCGTTTTGGACTTATTTGGCTCGAATGTACCGGTGTTTAGAGGATGCAAGGAGCCCCTGACAAAGGACCTGACACCTTCTCGCTGGGAGAGCTCGCCGCGAAAAACACTTATCATCGATGGCGAAGAAATACAAATCCATGACGACTATCTTTCGCTGCCGCCAAGCAAGCGTCAAGCGGAGACGATGTCCGCGGTGGAATTTTATTTAAAAGAAGTCCCCAAAATATCTGAGCCCGTGACGATCATTGCTGTTGGTCCTTTGACCAATCTCGGTGTCGCCTTAACGATCGACGCAGAAGCCTTGTGCCAAAACGTGGCTGAAATTTATATCATGGGCGGTGGGGTAAGCATAACCAATTATAGTCCCAGTGCGGAGTTCAATATTTGGTTTGATCCCGAAGCGGCTCAAAAAGTTGTCAACTGTGGAGTGCCGACTATTTGGGTTCCGCTCGACGCTACACATGAAGCGTACGTCACTTCCGCGCATACGGCGCGTCTGCGCGAGGGGAATAACCCTTGGTGCGAATTTGCCGCCAATACGATTGATCAACGCATCATGGTCCACGACGCTTTGCAGCCGCTGGCTGAGCCGAATGCCGGAACGGTACACGATGCCTTGGCCGTTTGTGCCGCAATCAAGCTTGACGTTTTGACAAATTGTTTCGAGCGGCACCTTTCGATAGGGATCGGTGGAGCGGCCGATGGACAAACGATCGTGGATCCGCGCGTCTATCCTCTGGAACCTAACTGTAAATTTGCCTTAGGAGCTGATCGCAACTTGTTTGCCGAGTGGTTACTGTCGGCATTGATGCGTTGATTCACAGATCGACGCGAGCCAACTCGCGATCTGCTATTCTTTTTCATGTTTACTAGTTATTTTTTGAGGTGTAAATGATCATTCAGATTTATTCCATCCAAACTGCCACAGAGGCACTGGCATGCGTCGAGGCGGGGGCCGATCGCATCGGCTTACTTGTTGGCCGAGATGACGGCACACATTTTCCTTGTGAGATCAGTGAAGTTGAAGCTGCTGCCATCTTTAATGCGATAGGGGATAAGGCGACAAAAGTTCTAATCTCGGTCCAGACAAGTGAGAGCAAGGTTTTGGAACAAACGGCGCGGCTGCGTCCCGATGTGCTTCATCTATGCACGGGGTTTACAGGTGATGCACGATTTCGTGAGCGCTTACGCGAGACATCTCCGGATGTCTGTTTGATGGAAGCGGTCGGTATGACCGGCCCAGAAGCCGTGGAAGACGCTTTGGGGAAAGCCCAATATGCCGATCTTTTGATTTTGGATAGCGTTTCCTCCGATATTGCCGGTATCGGCGCGGCCGGAGTGACTCATGATTGGGCGCTCAGCGCGGAGATCGTGAGACGTGTCGATGTGCCCGTTATTTTAGCTGGCGGTCTCGGCCCGGAGAACGTCTGTGACGCGATCAGAGCTGTGCGACCGGGTGGAGTAGATTCCCTGACTCGTACCAGCGTCGTGGAGAATGGCGTCATTTTGAGAAAAGACATCGAGCGAGTGCGCGCTTTTTGTATGGCCGTTAGGAGCTTGGAGTCATGAGTGAGGGCTCCTTGGCAAAAGTCACGCTGAGCGAGGCGTTTTCGAGAGAACTTCGAAACAGTCCCGGAGGCGCGTGGGACCGTCTGATCTGCTACGGTGACGTATGTGCTGACCTGATCATTCCGTACGGAAAAATTAGAGACACTTTGGATCGGATGCAGGCTGACGTGCAGGATATCGATCCGCAGGCTGTTGAGTTTCGCAGCGGCGGCAGTGTTGGCAATGTGGTAAGACTTTTAGCCCGCTTGGGTGAACCACCCGTGTTTATGACGCAATTTGGCAACGACCGAACAGGTGATTACTTACGAAAAGCGCTGGAATCTTTGTGTGTGGATCTGTCTTTTGCAGAGACGATGACTTTTGGCAGCTTGATCTGTATCGCAGTGCTGGACAAGCAAGGTGACAGAACTATGTTCGTCTGGTGTCCTCCCTGGAGCGGTTATACGAGTTTCTCTTCAGCAAGTTTCCCCGGTGGTTTATTGCAGGGCAATAATCTCATCTTTTCCAGCGGTATGCTCATAACGGATGACGCAGTGAGCGGCAATCATCTCATCTCTCACCTCGAGTCACAAAAGCGACACGGGGCAACGATTGTCTTTGATCTCAATGTGAGGGCGGAGTCATATGGTCTGTCGCCTATTCGACGCCGTCAGTTTGAGCAAATTCTGGAACTTTGCGATATTGTTCTCGGTTCAGGCATTGAAGAATTTGGTCCTTTTACAGACTGCCAATACTTACCTGAGGCCGCGCGAATTATGGCGAAAAGCGGACTGACGGTCGTGGCACGTGACGGCGCTAACCCGATTCACTTCGCTACACCATTGGAGTATGAGGAAATTGCGGTGGAGGCCATCGCGGTTAAGGCCAACACGATCGGAGCCGGCGATGGCTTTGATGCCGGTTTTCTCAGAGCTTTGTACGCCGGCCTACCGCTGCGATCCTGCATCGATCTTGGCTCTTATACGGCCCGTCAACTGATCTCGGGCGCGTGGGAACGCTGAGAATCTATCCGGATCAGCTTAATCCTGCTCTTATTTTTGATTTTAGGGCAAAATAGACAGCTGAAGATAATAGCAAGACCATTCCTGTAGAAAGCAGTACCGTTGGCCAGTCCGCGGTTTTATTTAAGATCAGCTGATTTGCCTTGTATGCCCAATAGAATGGGCTCCAGTACATGGTCCACTGCCAATTCGCGGACAGTAACTCATATCCCACGATTGATCCGGCAACGGGCAACATAATCAGTTTGATGTTCGAGGCCGCTTCGATAACATCGTCGCTCGCAAGTCCCTGGACAAAACCAAGAACAAGGCTAAGGACCATGGATGAAAGGCCGACAAGGATAATCATAAGCCAGTTAATATCGTAGTAGCCTGTGATCAGCAGTGAGATAATAATGGATATCAGCGCGATGAAACCGCCCATCAAGCTTTTGCCCAGCACAAACTCTGTTTGTGAAACGGGAGTGACGTTGATCGCGTTGATTGTATTGTCTGCCTTTTCACCGACAATGCTGATCGCGATGAGCATACCCGCCAACATAATTGTCATTGATATAAGCATATTGACAAGCATGGTCTTTACAGGTGATACCGAATGTCCAAACGAATACATGGTGGCGGTCGTCTCATTAACGGTGGATCCCAATTCGTATAGGGCGCTTAATGAGGCGGCGTAATTTTCAACGATCTCTGATTCATTGCCTTGGAGGATGATTTCATATCCGTCGCCTTTTTGTATCATCGCGACGACATCATCCCGGTTGTTTACGCGCTTAACCGCGTCCGTTCGGTTGTCAACAAACTCCACTTTCGCGAAATTTTCCATGTACTCGATATGCGCGGGCTTGTCATTTCTAAGTAACACAAGATTGACCGTCGTATCGTTAAGTCCGGGCACGAAGAGCGTTATCCCAAGGGCCAAGACTATTGGCATGATCACGATAATCAGCGCCAGAGAATCACGTCTCGCCGTTTTTAAATCTCTAAAGAAGATTTTCAATATATTTTTCACATCAGATCTCCCTACACAGTTAGCGACTTTCTGAATCTTTGATTCGCGAGGAAGAACAACAAAATACCGCCCGCCAAGAATACACCGCTATAAATAAGCACATAGCCTACATCGGTCTTCACCATCAGGATCTCTTTCATAGCCTGCAGCAAGGGATAGGTTGGGAAGAGCCTCAGCCACAAGGGATCATAACTTGGCAAGAAGTAGGACAAGGCCGGTAACATCATCAAAATCACAAATGCGTACAGAACGCCGAACGCCTTTGATATGTTATCAAAAAAGCTGGCAACGAGTAGTCCCAAAGATGAAAACGCAAATGTCGAAATTAAAAGCAGGATATAAAACAAGGGGTAATTCGCTTGAGCGCCCATAATCGGTATCGTAATGATTGAAGATGATATTAAAACGGTTGTCATGATTACCATCGTTTTCGATAGCAAATATTTCCACACAGACGACGGAGTCACCGCGTAAGCGCGTATGACATCCTCGTCCTTATCCAGAAAGATATAGGCCATAACGATGAAGAAGCCCATGAGCGATCCCATAAGGATAATCATTACAGGGACAAGGTTTTCGCGGTTGTTTAACAGTACCGTGTCACCGAGCGTCGTAATCTCTTGTCCTTCATACACCTCTTGCAGCTTATCGGGGTTTTCGTTGTGAAGCACATACAAAAGGTTCTCGTATCTTTCCGTTTCATAACCCTGGTTATAATAGCGATAGGATGACTTTCCCTGATCATCAATCTTGATGGTTGCGCCAATCCTTTTTTCTTGGTGGGAGAGCCGGATCATTTCATCTTCATCGGCGGCCATATAGATTGTTTTTTCTAACTCGCCGCTCGTAAGGTCATACGCCTTGTAGGTTTCGAGTTGATAAGTTTCCTTGTCAAAAGCGTACGATGTGACATCCCCGGTCGCTTTGTTTTCTACTTCAAACGTCGTTGCTTTCATTTTGAATACTGTAGGTCCAACCAATTCGAGTGCGCCTTTTTTTATGTCATCGTCAATCAAAGAGGCCTTTAACTCATTGCTCATCTCGTAATAAATGAATTCTTTACTACTAGTCACAGGATTCTCTTTAACGGCAAACAAGAGAATGACCAAGATTAAGACGGCCATAAAGATTTCAATGTAGAAGTAGAAGCCGCGAGCGGCAATTTTCATCTCCTTGAGATAGCTGCTGAACAGTTTCATCTTAGACAAGCCCCCTCCCGGTCACTTGTATGAATATTTCTTCCAGCGTCGCTTCTTTTGTGTGCATGGTTTGAATATCATAATTGCTTACAAGCTCGCCGATCCGGTGTCTATCATGTTCTTCAAGGGTTTTGAGTGTTTCTTTCACCACTTTACCGTCCTTGACATATTCAATATCAATCAGTTTTTTCCCATACTGCAGCTTTAAGTTTTTGGGCGTGTCGACCAGGACGATAATGCCGTCAATGATGAAAGCGACCCGATCGCACAATTCGTCCGCGATGTACATATTATGCGTGGTTAAAAAGGCCGTTGTGCCGGCGGCCGTTTTTTCCTTGATGATGTTCTTGATGGTGGCCGCGATGGTAGGATCCAGACCTGTGGTCGGTTCATCTAAAAACCAGAGCTGGGGGTTATTAATCATGCTCCTCGCAAAAGTCAGTCTGTGTTTCATGCCCTTGGAAAATGTTTCGGCCCGATCATTTTCCTTACCATCCAGCCCTACCAAGTGGATAAGCTCCATGGGGTCGCGGGTGGGCACATCAAATAGCTTTGCGTAAAACTCAAGATTTTCTTTTGCCGTGAGTTTGCTGTATACATTTGACTGTTCAAAAGAGACGCCTATATTATTAAATCGTTTGTTTTGAACCTTTCGGATGTTGTAGCCCGCAACAGTAGCTTCCCCTTTTTGCAACTTCAGGAGTCCTGTCAGGATGTTCTGTGTGGTGCTCTTTCCCGCGCCAGACGGCCCCAAGAAGCCAAATGTTTCACCTTTTCCCACCTCGAAGCTAATATTACTTACCGCCAGTTTCCCTTCGTTTCCGTAGGAATGAGATAGGTTTTTTACTGATATCATGTCATGATCCTCCCGATCACTCATTTATAAAATGTTTTTTTCAAGATGCCTATATAGGTGTCTAGCTCCGCGCTGACTTTGTCGTAATTAAGGCCCCCCATCGTTTCCATTTTTAGAAAATTTTCCTCCGCGTACTTTTCCATTGTCCAACGAATTACGTTGACACATTCAACAACCGTATGAGGATCCGCGAATAAAGAATAATCAATATTTTTCGTGTAAAGATCACTTAACAAGTCTTGTATATTGAGCCCGTACTTTTTATAGAGATCTTTAACCTCCTCGATCATATTTGTGTTTTTGCCCGACAATACTTTGATAATAAAATCAAACATATTGGGATAGGCATGGCCAACCTTCAACTTAATGATGACAATCGATTTTATTCTTTCGAATAGGTCTCTTTCATCCCATTCAACTTTTGAGGTTATTTCATTGAAAAGTTTGTCTAGTACAAAGGCGATGAGTTTCTCGTACAAATCTTGTTTATTCCCGAAGTAATGAAACAAAAGTCCCTTGGATATCCCAGCGTTATTTACGATGTTATTGGTAGATGCTTTCTCGTAAGGATACAGGGAGAATTCTTCAATCGCCGCGTTAATGATTCTGTCTTTCTTATCAGGATCCATGTTTTGAAATAGTAGGTCCAAATGAATCACCCCTCATTGTCATTGACCGATGTGGTCACTAAATGTGAATATACGCCGATTGACCACATAAGTCAATGCATGTTGAATTCATTTTTGGACAAAACAAAACCACCTATTGATAAAAAACGAATCTATCGATAGGTGGTCAATGGCTTGGTGCGGAAAACAGGACTTGAACCTGCATGATCTGTTGATCACTAGCACCTGAAGCTAGCGCGTCTGCCAATTCCGCCATTTCCGCGTGTGTGGTGACCCCAAGGAGAGTCGAACTCCTGATTTCGCCGTGAGAGGGCGACGTCTTGACCACTTGACCATGGGGCCGTCCGCAACGGTTTGAATTATAGCATGATAAAAAAGTTCAGGCAACACTCGTTTAGGGAGCTGTGCTATGGATTGTTTTCATCTATCATTGTGCCGACTAATCGGCGAAAATGGTCGCCCCGTTCTTCGAAATGGTGGTAGCGGTCGTAGCTAGTTCCGGCAGGGGAGAATATGACGGTATCTCCCGGCAGGGCGAGATTTCGAGCTTGCCGAACGGCTTGTTCATAGTCTTCTGCGCAGACAATTTCCAACTCGTTAAAGCCGATACCCGAACGGTTGCATGCCGTTTGTATGGCATTAAGAATGAGGTCGGCATTTTGACCGCACAAGACAATCCTTTTCGTGGTTTCGACGATCGCTTGACCTAAATCAGTGTATTCGCTCTTCTTGTCTTGCCCCCCCGCGATGAGGACAACAGATTCATCCATTTCGCGAAAGGCCATGAGCGTCTTGATTGTGCGGGATGGTGAGCTGTCAACCGAGCTGTTATACCAGCGCACACCGTCGACTTCTCCGACTAGTTCCATGCGGTGTGCCACTCCCTCAAAGGTTCGGGCAGTTTTGCGGACCGCGTCCAGCGAGACATCACCCGCCGTCGCGGCTGCGGCTGCGAGAATATTCTCAAGATTGAAAGAGCCGGGGAGGAGAACGTCGTACTCGTTGATAATACGCTGAGGGTTATGCTCAGATGAATGATGAAGCCAGAGCGCTCCCTCATCGCGCCAGGCAGACGTCATCCGACCTGAATCGTGTTTGTTGAACAACCTAACCTCTCCAATTGCCTCGCGGATAAAACGTGACGAGGTGGGATCAGAGGCATTTACGATAAGGGCGTCCAAAACACCTTGCGCTCGATAAATATTCTTCTTGGCATCGATGTATTCATCAAAGTCTTTGTGAAAATCGAGGTGATTGGGAATGATGTTCGTGATCACGGCACGATGGACTAGCGGCAACATATCCATCAACTGAAAACTTGACAACTCCAGGACAACACGGTCGTCTGCTCGAATGTTGTCGATTTGGTCTATCAGAGGCGTCCCGATATTTCCTCCGGTGAAGACTCGGTGACCATGAGTTTTCAGTATCAAGCTTATCAGTGTGGTTGTGGTTGTTTTGCCGTCGCTACCTGTTACCGCGTAGATTGGAGCAGGACACAGTTCGGCGAAAAGAGCGATCTCTGAGGTGATGACGGCTCCCTGTTCGCGTTCGCGGATTAGCTGTGGCAGGTCTGTTCGCATCTTCGGCGTACGGAATATAAAATCAAACCCTTGAAGGCTGTCGAGATAACCTTTCCCGGTAACCCAGTTGAGAGTTATCCCTTGCGAATAAAAGTCATTGCGGATCGCGATGAGCCGCTCATCGGAAGGTTCCATCTTGTCAAAGACAGTGATGTTTTTGTTTTTTGGATAAAGCCACCGCACAAGCGGGCGGTTGCTGATGCCCGCGCCGATTACCGCGATTCGCTTGTCTTTTATAAAATGTTCAAATTCAGGTAACGATGTTTTCATTCGACGAATACTCCGGTATGCAAAGTTTTCATGTCAAAAGACAAGGAGAGCAAGTTGATAGGAGAGCCAAGAGATGACCCAGGCGAGTGAAGTCTGGTACAAGATAATCAAGAAAAAACCGCCTCTTAGTTTCAATTCGCGTTGCATGACTACGACTGCTGCAGCACAAGGTGTATAGAGGAGAATAAAAACAAGAAAGGAGATTGCCGCCGGTGCTGTAAATATCTGTGTCAAGGCAATTTGAAGGGACGGGGCTGTTCCTGCCGTCGCGACAGAAAGAGCACTGATGACAACTTCCTTGGCGGTGAATCCTGCCAAAAGGGCACTAGTAACAGCCCAATCGTTGAAACCGAGCGGGGCGAATATGGGGCTGATCCAGCGTGCCATAATCGCTAGCATGCTCTGATCGGGCGATTGGGCGGGGAAAAATCGGAAATTGAAAGTCTGCAAGAACCAGATAACCATCGTTACCAGAAGAATAATCGTGAATGCGCGATAGAAAAATTCTTTGGCATGCCGCCAGACGAGCTTGCCCATCGAAGTCATAGAAGGAAAGCGATAGAGTGGAAGCTCTAAGATAAAAGGAGATGGCTCGCCTCGGAATAGCGTCCGCCGAAGTATGAGTGCCGTGATTACACACAAGATCATGCCGAGTATGTATAAACCGAGGACGACAATGGTGACGTGTTTGGGAAAGATTGTTTTGGCGATCAGGCCATAGACAGGGACTTTTGCCGAGCAGCTCATGAAAGGAATCAGGAGCGTCGTCAGATAGCGATCTCGCTTGGAGGGCAGGGTACGGGTTGCCATGACCGCAGGAACTGTACAACCAAACCCGAGGAGCAAGGGAACGATGCTAGTGCCTGACAGGCCGATATGTCGGAGGAGCCGATCCATTATGAATGCGATGCGCGCCATATAGCCGCTGTCCTCCAGTAAAGACAGCAAAAAGAAGAGCAGTAGGATCATCGGGAGGAAAGAGAGGACACTGCCGACCCCGGTGAACAAACCGTCGACCACAGCTGATTGCACGATAGGGTTGATGCCAATCGATTCCATCCCACGGCCGGCTGCCTGTCCGATGAGCATGATCAGGTTTTCAAATCCTTCACTTAAAAAACTGCCGAAGGGACCAAATGTAATCCAAAATATGATTGCCATAATGGCAAAGAAGATTGGTATGCCTAGGTACTTGTGGAGCAGTATACGGTCAAGAAATCGGCTAAAGGTGGGTACTTCTTCATAATTAGGGTACTCGCAGAGCAGTACTTGCTTCTCAATATTTGAAATAAATTCATACCGCATATCTGCGATTGCCGCCACGCGATCAGTTCCGCTTTCGCGCTCCATCTCGAACACGATATGCTCTACGGCATCTAGCTCATTGTCGTTGAGATTGAGTTGTGGGATAAAAAGCTCATCGCCTTCCACAAGTTTGGTTGCGGCGAACCGCGGTGTTACATTCAACATCTGCGCATGGTCTTCGATCAGAGCCGCAATGGAGTGAATGGCTCGATGAACCTCACCGCTACAAAGATCGGGATTTTTAGGTTTTACTTTGTTTTTCGCGGTTTCCAGTGAAATGCGCGCATATTCGGCGACACCTTCGTTGAGGCTGGCTGAGATTGCGACAACTGGAATTCCGAGCTCTTCCTGTAGCTGTTTGACATCCACCTGGCGTCCGAGAGCCGGCATTTCGTCGATCATGTTAAGAGCAAGTGTCATAGGAATATCGAGTTCGATTAGCTGCAAAGTGAGATATAGGCCGCGTTCAAGGCTCGTCGCGTCAACTATATTGAGAATCAGATCCGGCTTTTCATCAAGCAGGAAATTACGGCTGATGATCTCTTCGGGGGAGTAGGGTGAAAGCGAGTAGATTCCCGGCAAGTCAACGATTGTACATTCGGGATGATTGCGCATTGTACCTTCTTTGCGCTCTACGGTAACTCCGGGATAGTTTGATACCTGCTGTTCGCTTCCCGTCAGGCGATTAAATAAAGTAGTTTTCCCTGAATTCTGATTGCCCATCAGGGCAAATGTCAGTCTTTCCTGCCCCATCGCCTCTTCCTTCCCTTTCGTTCCGGTTTGTCGTACACACTGTCCTCACCTCTAGCGGGACAGTCTTGTGAGCGGTAAGCGCAAGCGCGCGTACACGTGCCCAAACCCCAAGTGTGAGGCTCGATTTCAATATCCATGGCGGCTTCCTGACGTAAAGATAGTTTATATCCGCGAAGACAAAGTTGCATGGGATCTCCTAGGGGCGCTGTACGTAGAAGTTTCACGATTGTGCCAGGAGTTAAGCCCATATCGAGAAGTCGCCGTCTGAGCTCGCCACTTCCGTGGACGCGAACGATACGGGCACATTCTCCGATAGGCAATTCATGAAGGAACATAGCGTTTTTTCAACTCTCCTATAAAATATTGAAACCAATTAAGCGACGCAAAGCACATGTATGCATACGATAGCCACAGAGCAGATTATAGAACACACACAACTAACTCGCAAATTTACCGTCTGCAAGTATGTGAGGAGACACGTGAAACGTGACGCAAAATGACACAAGGACGCCTTAATAGCTATCTGATGCTGTGCTAAAATCGAATCATGAAATCAGAGATAAGCGTTTATGGCGCTAGGGAACATAATCTTAAAAATATTGATGTCAGCATCCCCCGTTACAAGCTCGTCGTTTTGACGGGTATTTCCGGTTCGGGCAAATCATCACTTGCTTTTGACACGATCTATGCGGAGGGGCAGAGGCGTTATGTCGAGTCGCTTTCATCCTATGCTCGCCAGTTTTTGGGGCAGGCTCAAAAACCGGATATTGACCGTATCGAAGGGTTATCGCCGGCAATTGCCATCGACCAGAAGACGACAAGTAGGAATCCACGCTCGACCGTGGGAACAGCAACAGAAATTTACGATTATCTTAGGTTGCTTTACGCCCGGGTTGGTACGCCGCACTGTCCCCTATGCGGGCAGGTGATCGAGCGCCAGACCGTTGATCAGATGACTGACGCAATCATGGCGCATCCGGAAGGTACGCGCCTCACACTCTTGGCGCCTGTAGTAAGGGACCGAAAAGGTGAACACGTCCGACTTCTTGAGAAACTTCGCTCACAGGGGTTTGTGAGAATTCGCGTTGATGGGGAGATGGATGAGCTATCTGCTGATTTGAAAATCGCTGCTAACAAAAAGCATTCAATAGAAGTTGTTGTAGATCGTTTGGTGAGGCGCGAGGGTGTCGAAAACAGGCTGGCTGACTCGCTTGAAACAGCGCTTGAGCTTGCCGATGATCTCGTGATAATCCGGTTTGAAGAACCTGACACGGGAGAGGATAGCGAGCAAGGGGTAAGTGAACAGATGTTCTCACAAAAACTCGCTTGCGCGACGTGTGAGATTAGTCTCAGCGAGCTTTCCCCACGTTTATTTAGTTTTAACAATCCTTATGGCGCATGTCCTGAGTGCACAGGACTAGGCGAACAGACGCATTTTGCGCCTGAGTATGTAGTCGCTGATCCTGATCTGTCGATACGGGGGGGAGCCATCGATGTGACGGGATTCCACCTCACTGATAGTACGAGTTGGTCTTACTGTCATATTGAGGCACTCGCCAATAAATTTGGATTTTCTCTGGACACGCCGTGGAAAGACTTAACGGACGAGGCACGTGATCTCGTATTGTTTGGAAGTCGCGGCAAGGAGATTGTCGTTGACACAAGCCGTACACGTTACAACAAAGGCAAACCGTACCACACGATATGGGAAGGGATTATTCCGACGTTGAGCAGACGCTACCGTGAAACAACATCGTCCGATATGAAGGAATATTACAACCGCTACATGCTCGTGACGCCTTGCCCAGTCTGTCTTGGAGCGCGATTACGGCCGGAAGTACTAGCGGTAACTATTGGCGACACAAATATTGACCAGGTGACGCATCTGTCGATCAGAGACGCGCACGCGTTCTTTAATAAGTTGGAGTTTGCTGTTGGAAAAACAGAGATCGGACTTCCAATCTTGCGTGAGCTTCTGGCACGTTTACAGTTTCTGCTCGACGTCGGACTCGACTACTTGACACTCGCACGCGCTGCGGGGACACTTTCCGGAGGGGAATCTCAACGGATTCGACTTGCCACCCAGATAGGGGCGGGACTCACCGGAGTCCTTTATGTCCTCGATGAACCTAGTATTGGGCTCCATCAGCGTGACAATGCTCGATTGCTTGAAACGCTAAAAAATTTGCGCGATCTCGGCAATACAGTGCTTGTTGTTGAACACGATGAAGAGACGATCTGGGAAGCAGACCACGTCATCGATATAGGTCTTGGAGCGGGTATCCACGGCGGGCGCATCGTCGCGCAAGGACGTCCAGATGATATTGCCTGTCATCCGGATTCAGTGACGGGACAATATTTGTCCGGAAGAAAGCGGATTCCCGTGCCGGATGAAAGGCGACCGCTCGAGCAAGGATTTCTCAACATCCGCGGTGCTAGTGAAAATAATCTCAAACATATTGACGTATCGATCCCGTTTGGTGTTCTGACATGTGTTACCGGTGTTTCCGGATCGGGCAAAAGTTCACTTGTCAACAATATTCTCTTGAAGAAACTGGAGGCTGATCTTAACAGATCACGCCGTGTCATGGGTCGTTTTGACTCTATATCAGGAGTTGAGCAGCTTGATAAAGTAATCGCCATTGATCAATCTCCCATCGGTCGTACGCCCAGATCTAATCCGGCGACGTATACGGGGACCTTTGATTTTATTCGCAAATTATATGCCGAAACTCCCGCTGCCAAACAGCGCGGTTATAAACCGGGTCGCTTCAGTTTTAACGTCAGGGGAGGGCGTTGCGAGGCGTGCTCGGGTAATGGTGTTAACCGAATTGAGATGCATTTTTTGCCCGACGTATTTGTTACCTGTGAGGTCTGTCACGGTCAAAGGTATAATCGTGAAACGCTTGAGGTCCGTTATAAGGGGAAAAATATCAGCGATGTATTGAATATGACCGTGAGTGAGGCTCTCTCATTTTTTGCCAATATTCCGTCGATCACAAACAAGCTCCAAACGATTGAAGATGTGGGGCTCGGATATGTCAAGCTGGGGCAGTCATCAACGCAACTGTCGGGAGGCGAAGCGCAACGTGTCAAGTTGGCGTCCGAATTGTCCAAACGCAGTACAGGCAAGACGCTTCTGATACTCGATGAACCGACCACGGGTCTCCATGCGGCTGATGTACACCGCTTGACGGGCATTTTGCAAAGACTTGTAACAGCGGGAAACACGGTGATCGTTATTGAACACAATCTTGATGTCATCAAAACAGCTGATTACATTATTGACCTGGGACCGGAAGGCGGTGACCGGGGAGGAGAGGTTGTCGCAACTGGTACACCTGAAGAAGTGGCGTCCTGCCCGACGTCCTTTACAGGTATGTATCTTGGGTCAATTCTTAATAGGGAGTTTGCATACAGACATGCAGAGAGTACCGCTTGCACTTGTGAGGAAGGTATCGGATCCATTATGATAAGGGGTGGAGACTTTAATAGGATGGGAAAACATGAGTAAATGTGAAATATGTAATATAAATGAAGTCGCTATCTTCACGACAAGTTACGCAGACGGCGAGCCGCGCATGCAGGGCATGTGTCTGAAATGCGCCTATGAGTCGGAGCTGCCGGGTATGGATCAGATCTTGGAGAAGGCAGGCATCAATGACGAAAATATCGATGAGATTACGGCGCGCATGAATGAAGTGCTGGCCGGTATTTCCGCGAAGAGCCCTGATGAACTTCTCAAGGGATTGCTGTCGGTTGATTTCTCGGAACTATCTTCGATGGGAGGTTTCCCATTCGGTCTGGATGCGTCTAGCGATGAATCAGGTGATGAGGAAGCACCTGGAGAAGATGATGACTCTGATAAACGCGACAAACGAGCCGCGTTCAGACCTTACGCTTCTCTCGGAGAATTGATGCCCGCAAACGTTAGTGGAGAGATGGATGCGCCCGCGGACCGGCGAAGTAAGACTTCTGACGGTAAACGGGCTACTGTCAAAAAGGTGAGAAAGCGGAAATTTCTTGAACAATTTGCCATTAATCTCACTGAGGGAGCCCTTGAAGGTCGGGTTGACCGCATCATCGGACGCGACGAGGAGCTCGCACGTACGATTCAGATTTTGAACCGTCGGACTAAAAACAATCCCGCTCTGATTGGCGAGGCCGGTGTAGGCAAAACAGCAATCGCAGAAGGGCTTGCGGTCAGAATCGCGGAAGGCAAAGTACCCGCAAAACTACTTGATCAGGAATTATTTCTTCTCGATATGACGGCGATGGTCGCAGGCACACAATTCCGCGGCCAGTTTGAGAGCCGCATGAAAGGCGTCGTTGATGACGCCCGAAGGTCAGGGAATGTGATTCTCGTTATTGATGAGCTTCACAATATTATGGGCGCAGGGGATGCCGAGGGCGCGATGAACGCTGCCAATATTCTAAAACCTGCGCTTGCGCGTGGCGAAATTAAGGTGATTGGTTCGACCACACTCAATGAGTACAGGCGTTTTATCGAAAAGGATTCAGCTCTCGAGCGAAGATTCCAAAAAGTTATGGTCAATGAACCTTCAGAAGAGATGACGATTCAGATTCTTCTCGGCATAAAAGATTATTACGAAAAACATCACCACGTTATTTTCCCGCCTCATGTGCTGGAAACGGCAGCCCGTCTTTCGAACCGTTACATAATGGATCGCTATCAACCCGACAAGTCAATCGATCTGATCGATGAGGCGGGATCACGGCAAAATCTTGATTCGGAATGTCTCACTGTTCTCAAGCGATTAAATGATCGCAAAGCTGAGATTGAAGAAATGCAGCAGGACAACGAGAAAGAACTTTCTGAGCATACTTCAAATGAAGATAACCTTCCGCTTTATGAAGCGCAGGCGAGCTTGCGTTCTGAAATGATGCGTGTTGAAGCACAGATAGAGGAAGTTGAAGAAACGTGTGTTCCGGTTGAAATAACCGACCAAGATATAGCGGGTGTCGTCGAAATGTGGACGGGGATCCCTGTGCAAAAACTCACGCAATCTGAGACGGACCGTTTGCTCAATCTTGAGGAACGTCTCCACGAACGTGTAATTGGACAAGACGAAGCTATAAGCGCGCTATCGCGTGCCGTTCGCAGAACAAGGGCAGGGTTTAAACAAAAGCATAAACCGGCGTCTTTTCTGTTTGTCGGACCTACAGGTGTCGGCAAAACCGAACTGGTGAAAAGTCTTGCTGAAGTCATGTTTGACACGGAAGACAATCTTGTGCGCCTTGACATGTCTGAGTTTATGGAACCGCACACTGTTAGCAAACTCATCGGATCTCCGCCAGGCTATATAGGATATGACGATGGAGGCCAGCTGACAGAAAAAATCCGTCGAAAGCCTTATAGTGTGGTGCTCTTTGATGAAATTGAAAAAGCGCACGCCGATGTATACAACATGCTCCTTCAGATTTTGGACGAAGGTCGTTTGACGGATAGCCACGGTCGCGTTGTAAACTTTGAGAATACGATTATTGTGATGACATCCAATGCGGGGACGACCCTGAAATCTCACGGTATTGGATTCGGATCTTCAGGTCACCAGGCGATGGAAGAAAGAGTCGATACGATCCTGAAAGAACTTTTTAGACCGGAATTTTTGAACCGAATTGATGAAATAATTATTTTCCACGAACTGTCAAGAGATCAAATTCGCGAGATTGTCGACCTGATGCTCAAAGAACCACAAAGAGATCTTGCCAGGCGGGGCATAGAGCTTGAAGTAACCGCCTCTGCGCGGGATGCACTCGCGAAGGAAGGCTATGATCCGAAGTTTGGCGCAAGACCGCTGCGTCGCACCATACAGCGTCGGATCGAAGATACGCTTGCTGACCTGTGGCTGACGCGTGAAATTGCATCGGCCAAACAAGTAACGGTCGATGTTGCGCCAGAGGGTAGCGAAGCGCGTGAAAAGGGTGAATACTCAATGATTGACGGAAGTGGATGCTACTCGTTTCGTTGGGATGGCGGGGAACGGATTGACTGTACCCCCACCGATGAAAACATATAACGGGTTTGGGCAAGATTGCCCAAAGGCCAAAAAGGAATGTCCATGATCAATAGAAGGCAACTCAAACTCAATGCACGCAAAAATTTAGCTGGCAAGTACGGCGATGCGCTCGGTGTTGTGGTACTTGCGACTCTGATCGCCGCCAGCTTATCGGTCGTATTTTCGCTGCTGAGTAGTGTGTTGTTCCCGATGAGTAGGTTTACCTATTTTGACGGATATTTCGACCAGACAGGTGGCCTTATTGACACTCAAAAAGCGCTAGAAAACGCACTGTCAATTATATCGAATATAAGTCAACAGATTCTGTTGGTGGCAGTCGGTGTCATTCTCATAATGTCTTTGACTCCGCTGTTTAAAATTCTGGTGGGTAATGTCATCGCGGTCGGGCGTGAGCGGTGGTTTATACGCGCCGCGCACTCGGGAGAATCACCGCGCATCTCACTGATGATATCGCTTTTCAAAGGCGGAGAGTATAAGCAAACCGTGCTGGGGATGCTGTGGCAGTCGTTCTGGCTGTTCCTCTGGTCGATCCCACCGGTATTGGTCCTCCTTTTTGGCTTTTTACCACAACAGCTTCTGATCTTCAAAGCTTGGTCAGGCAAAATGGCTATCACTGAAGGGTTGAAATTACGCGTTGCGAGAGAATTCGGATTGCCCTCTTTTTTGTTCGGATGGCAGATGGTCCCAATTGTTTTGGTTGTGTTCTTCATATTTTTGATTGTGCAGATCAGGAAGCGATACAGCTACCGTTTGGTGTCTTATGTTCTGGCCGACAACCCGGCGCTTGGAGCGCGACGTGCTCTCAATTTATCTAAAGAGATGACGCGGGGGAAAATCGGGGGCCTATTTCTCCTTGACCTGTCATTCATCGGTTGGATATTGCTTTGCATGATGTGTATATGTCTTCCCTGGATAACGTTGCATCTTTTGGCACCTTACTACAGGATGACTTGGGCGGAAGCCTATAAAGCTGTCCGTGACCAAGCTGTGGCTCGGGGGGTGATCCGTATGGAAGACCTCGGTTACGTGCGCGTTGCTTAAAAGGAGCAAGTTATGACACCTGCAGAGATAGGTAAACTGCTTATCATTTTGTTTCAAGTATTGGCATTGATTGCGTTGATAGCATTTGTTGTCCATGTGATTCGCAGTTTATTGGAAAAAAGAGTGCGTGCTTCCATGAAGCGGAACAGCGACAGCCTTGTTGGCAAACGCGCTATGGTTATGACTGATTTGCGACCCAAACAGGCCGGCTCGATTCGTCCGATTGGGTCGTCAGAGGACGAAGCAAAAAGAGCAACTCAAAAAGAGGATAGTGTTGCACCGTTCAAGACTTATCCGGCGTTTGCTGAGCAGCTAATCTCGCGCGGTCGCGTCGTGCGTGTGACGGGTGGAGATCCCGATGGATATCTCGTTCGTCCGCTGTAAAAACATCGAAGCGTTTTTAAGAAAGAGAGCAAAGATGCTGAAACTAGGAGACCATTTAACAGACGCGTTTATTTCGGAGCACGAACGCGAGCAGATGAAAGCGCAGCTTTCGCTTGCGCGCGATCTACTTGATCATAAAAAATGTCCGGGAGCTGAATACACAGGTTGGCTAGAATTGCCATTATCCGTAAGTGAAGCAGAGCTTTCAGAAATTGAACGTGTCGCGTCAGATATCCGGGACAATTTTGATATTCTTATTGTTGTGGGAATAGGCGGATCCTATTTGGGCGCGCGCGCCGTCATCGAAGCTCTTTCACACCACTTTATGGCGCATCTTCCTGCCGGAAAAAGGAATGGACCGCTCGTTCTCTTTGCGGGACATCAGATCAGTCCGGACTATATGCATGACCT
>LSQX01112315.1_pt1 | contig 42814 bp, 36 predicted proteins | sample 654561 | NCBI WGS metagenome assembly LSQX01 (sample SAMN04489861, study PRJNA283612) | anaerobic digester metagenome | isolation source: 4 biogas reactors fed with cattle manure at either 37C or 55C with and... | place: Denmark: Kongens Lyngby | collected 2014 | reverse complement strand
AAAAACCCCCTCCCAGAGGAAAGGGGCTTTAACGCCTGATCATCACATTGCAGTTTTTGAGGTGAGGAATTGCTCCCCTCCCTTCTGGGAGGGGCAGGGGGTGGGTCGAATGTGTTGAGCTACGTAATTATTTCTCGATACATTGTGGGTTTTACCCCACCTCTAAACCTCTTCTCTTCGCGCAGCACGTTTTGAGCAGGAAAGGGACTTTAACGCCGGATCATGACACAACAGTTTTGAGGTGAGGAGTTGCCCCCTCCCTTAAGGGAGGGGCAGGGGGTGGGTCGAATAAACCATAGAATACAATTATTTTTCACGCATTGAGCTTTACCCCACCTCTAAACCTCTTCTCTTCGCGCTTCTGGTAGAGCCATCTGGAAACGGTCGCCATTTTTGGTGCCCCTTTGTTTCGCGCTTCAGGTTGGCTTATTCCAAGTTTTCAGCCTGGCTGCCGCGATGAGCTGCCCACGACCCTCTATCACGCCTCTCATCGTTAGTATCTCTTTGAGATTTATGTGCTAAAGTTAAGTATGTAGCTTATAAATTATCAATATTTGGAGGCCAAAATGTCCTTAGCTGAGCAGGCTGCACCTTTTTTATCCTATCTTGAAACCTGGCTGGCGGAGCGGCCGGTGATCTCGCTGAAAGAGGCTGTGCCCGCGCCCGATCAAGCTGCTGTTGTGTCCGTCGATGTGATCAATGGTTTTCTTTACGATGGACCGCTTTCCAGCCCGCGTGTGGCGGCAATTGATGAACCCCTAACGCACTTGATGCAAACCGCCTGGGACTACGGCGTGCGCGAGATGGTGCTGATCCAGGAGGGTCACACTGAGGACTCCCTCGAGTTTGATGCCTATGGTGCGCATGCCATCCTGGGTACTCCGCAGGCTGAGACCATCGACAAGATCAAAGCCCTGCCTTTCTACGATCAACTACTCACCTTTTACAAGGATTCCATTCATCCGGCGATCAACACAGATTTTGAGAATTGGCTGCTGGAACGCCCGCACCTGGATACGTTTATCGTCGTGGGCGATGTGACGGATTTATGTGTCTACCATCTGGCGACCTATTTAAAATTCCACGCCAACGCCTATCGTCACCCGCGCCGCGTGATCGTGCCGGAAAACTGCGTGCAAACCTGGCACCTCTCCGTAGAAGCGGCGGCCGAAATCCCGGCCATGCCGCATCATGGTGACCTGCTGCATGCAACCTTTCTGTACCACATGGCTCTGAACGCGGTTGAGGTGGTCAAAGCCATCCAGGCGTAATTAAAGCGTCCAGCGGGACAATGGGCGCTCAGTATGAGAATATTGGGCTAAACCCAGCGGATGGGGTGGTTGAGGGCAGTTTTAAATGGGCGCGCGTAGTGCCTATTTTAGCTTTGTGGTATATTTAAACGCTGGAAAAATGAAAATTTGGATCAAAAAACAACATCATATCACGAAGAAAGTATCCCTGCAGGAATGGCATCAGGCCGTCGTTGCAGGTCATCTATTTAAATAAGGATATTAACCATGACAACGATTGCAAGAGAAAGACCGGTGAAGTTCAACTTACCCAGGCGATTAATGCGCCTGGAGGATGTTGCTTATAACCTGTGGTGGGTGTGGCACCCGGAAGTACAACGTTTATTCAGATCGGTTGATGAACTGTTGTGGGAGCATGCTCGCCATAATCCGGTGGTTTTTTTACGCGATGTTGACCCTGCCCGTTTGGAGGCCAAGACCAACGATCGCTACTTCCTGGACAGGTACGACCGGGTCATCCGTGATTTTGACGGGTATATGAAAGAAAACGATACCTGGTTTTCGAATACTTACCCGGCCTTGCACGAAGAACTGATTGGTTATTTCTCATTTGAATTTGGTTTACACGAATCCCTGATGGTGTATGCGGGCGGGTTGGGTGTGCTCTCCGGTGACCATCTGAAAGAGGCCAGCGACCTGGGCATTCCCCTGGTGGCCGTGGGCTTTTTGTATACCTATGGCTATTTCTCTCAGCGAATCAGCGAGGATGGCTGGCAGTCGGCGGAAAACGTCCCGATTGATTTCGATGCGTTACCCCTGGTTCACTTGCTGGATGAGGACGGTAAGCCGATCAAAATTTCGATCGACTTACCGGGGCGGACGGTCTTTGCGAGCGTCTACGAGCTGAATGTCGGCCGGGTCAAGCTGTATTTGCTGAACACAAACCTGGATGACAACAGCCATAGTGACCGCCAGCTGACCGACAAACTTTATATCAGCGATCTGGAATTGCGCATCTCCCAGGAGATCCTGCTGGGTATGGGCGGGGTGCGTGCCTTACGGGCGTTGGGCTATGCGCCCACTGCCTGGCATATGAACGAAGGCCACTCAGCCTTTCTGACGCTGGAGCGCGCCCTGGAATACATCCGCAAGGGGATGACATTTGCCGAAGCTGCCGAGTTGATCAATAAAACCAATATCTTTACCACGCATACCCCCGTGCCAGCCGGGAATGATGAATTCCCGTTGTGGCTGATGGATAAATATTTCTCCCATGTTTGGCCAGAGCTGGGACTTTCCAGAGATGAGTTCATTGACATTGCTAAAATCACCCAATCCTGGGGCGGTGAGGCGTTCAGTATGCCTGTTCTGGCTTTAAAGCTTTCGGAATTCAGCAATGGTGTCTCGGAACTACACGGTCAGGTCTCCCGAGAGATGTGGCGTTTCCTCTGGCCGGACAAAAAGGAAGCGGAGATTCCGATCTCACACATCACCAATGGTATCCATACGCAAACCTGGCTGGCTCGCCGGATAGGGACGCTGTTTTCTCAATATATGGGGCCGGATTGGGCCGAGCATATCTATGATTTAAATTTTTGGAACAAGGTTGAAAGTATCCCCGATGAAGACCTCTGGTTGGTGCATCGGCATTTGAAACGAAAATTGGTGGCTTATCTCATCAGCCGCAGCCGGAAAAGATGGACAGGCAACAACATTCACCCGGTGCAAACCCTGGCCAGCGGCGTTTTACTGGACCCCTATGCCCTAACGATTGGTTTTGCCCGCCGTTTTGCCACCTATAAACGCGCTAACCTGATCTTCCACGATTATGATCGTTTGTTGAAGATTGTCAATAACCCCCATATGCCCGTGCAATTTATTTTTGCGGGCAAGGCGCACCCGGCCGATGAGCCCGGAAAACTGCTAATTCAAGAGGTCTACCGAGCGGTCAAAGATGCCCGTTTTGGCGGAAGGCTGGCATTTATTGAGGATTATGATATGAATATCGCCCGTTATTTGACGCAGGGTGTGGATGTGTGGTTGAATACTCCCCGCCGGACGCGGGAGGCTTCGGGTACTTCGGGCATGAAAGCGGCCTTGAACGGCGTGTTGAACTTCTCTATTCTGGACGGTTGGTGGCGTGAGGGCTATAACGGGCATAACGGCTGGGCGATTGGCGAAGACAAGGCCCAGTTTGAAGACCAGGCAGCTCAGGATGAAGCCGATGCCCTCAGCTTGTACGAAACCCTGGAGAATGAAATCATCCCCCTGTATTACGAAAAACGCTCTGCCGATAACCTGCCTGCTGATTGGATTGCCTGGATGAAAGAAAGCATCCGTTCTTTGGGTGGGCAATTCAGCATGTGCCGGATGGTTACCGAATATATGACCCAGGTTTACGAGCCAGCCATAAGAAACGGGATCGATGAACGGAATGGCGATTTATGAATGGTTTGATTGATATTTTACTTTCCCCAACGGCCTGGTTATTCGCCTTAGGGGTTTTTCTGGCCCGCATGGTCAATATTGCCCTGGATACCCTGAGGTTTATGTTCACTTTGCGCCAAAAACGTGGACCGGCTTGGATTTTGGGTTTTTTTGAATCGGCAATTTATATCGTATTGATCGGTTCGGTGCTGACAAATATGGAAAACCCTCTTAACATCATCGGTTATTCAGCCGGGTTTGCCACGGGCAATGTGCTGGGAATGGCCATTGAAAAGCGCCTGGCGCTGGGGTACACACACTTTAATATTATCAGCCCCAATCACAGTACAGAGGTGGCCGAGGCGCTGCGTGAAGCTGGCTTTGGCGTGACGGAAATTCCCGCCAGGGGGCGCGACGGCAGCTTTATGGTGGTCGATTGCCGGGTCAGGCGCAAACAATCTGAAGATGTGGAAAAACGAGTCCTTGAAATTGATCCAGAGGCCTTCATCACGGCTGAAGAAATCACCCCCCGGCGCAGCGGCATCTGGCGGCCCTGAGAAAATACAAGTTTCTGTTTAACAGGTTGTTGTATACTATAAAGAGTATCCGCTGAACAGGAGGAATTATGTCTAGAAAAAAAAGAGATTTCTATTTAGGGAAGACCTATGACCTTGAATCAGAGTCCATGCAGGAGGACCAGATTTTCTATGATTCGGACGACTTGACGACCCACGCCGTTATCACCGGTATGACCGGATCAGGAAAAACCGGCCTGGGGGTGATCATGCTGGAGGAAGCGGCCCTGCAAGGCATCCCCGCGATTGTGATTGACCCTAAAGGCGATTTAACGAATTTATTATTACATTTTCCAGACCTTTTGCCTGAAGATTTTCAGCCCTGGATTGATCAGGACGCCGCCCGCCGAGAAAACGTCAGCGTGGAAGAGGCGGCAGAAAAAGCAGCCTCTCAGTGGAAGAACGGATTGGCTTTATCCGGGTTAGGCAAAATGGATTTAGAAGCCCTGCGTGATGCTGTCGAATATGCTGTTTATACACCCGGGTCAGATTCTGGCTTGCCAGTGAGCATCCTGGCCTCTTTTTCCGCCCCCGAGATTTCCTGGGACGAAAACCGGGAGAGCCTGCGTGAAAGGATCGCCAGTACGGTCACCGCACTCCTGGGCCTGATTGGCATACGTAATATCGACCCCGTTCAGGCTAAAGAGCATATCCTACTTTCAAATATCTTTGAAGAGGCTTGGAAAGCAGGCAAAGACCTTGATTTGGCCACCCTGATTGCTCATGTTCAATCACCACCCTTTGAAAAATTGGGTGTCTTTTCTCTGGATCAGTTTTACCCTGAAAAAGACCGGTTCAATTTGGCCATGTTGTTGAATAACTTCCTGGCCGCGCCCAGTTTTCACACCTGGTTGGAGGGTCAGCCATTGGATATCGGGCAAATTTTATGGTCGCCCTCGGGTAAGCCACGCCACAGCGTGTTCTACCTGGCGCATTTGAATGACCAGGAGCGCATGTTCTTCGTTACACTGCTGTATACCGCCATTGAAAGCTGGATGCGTACCCAAAAGGGCGCCAGCGGATTGCGAGCCATGGTGTATTTTGATGAAATCCATGGTTATCTGCCGCCCATCGCCAACCCGCCCAGCAAGAACATCATCTTACGGATGCTCAAGCAGGCGCGTGCTTTCGGCGTTGGTTTGGTGCTGGCCACCCAGAACCCGGTCGATGTGGATTATAAGGGACTGTCGAATGCCGGCACCTGGTTGATTGGGCGCTTACAGACCGAGCAGGACAAAGCCCGTTTGCTGGACGGGTTGGAAGGCGCCGCGCCCGGTGTGGATCGCCGTTCCTTTGATCGCATGATCTCACTGCTGGGCAAACGGGTGTTTTTATTACACAATGTGCATGATACAGAATCAAAGACTTTCCACACCCGCTGGGCGATGAATTATCTGCCCGGGCCGCTGACTCGAACGCAGATCCCGGCGGTTAACGCCCTGGCCAGGGCAACAGAACGTGCTTTGGAATCACCTGTTGCTGGTGTGCTGCCTTCCAAGCTAACTGAATCATCAACGAGCTTGGGTCGCGATGTACCACAGGCGCTGTCGGGGTCTGTATCCTCCTTCTATTTCCCGGTCAACCGTGGTCTTTCTGATGTGTTGCAAGAGGTGGGTGGACAGTTTCCTGATAAAGCGCCGCACCCCCAGTATCTGTATAAAGCGGAATTGGTCGGGCAAGCACGGGCAGTCTACCTGGCGCGCAAATATAACATCAGCGAAGAAGCTGAATTCACTGTGCGCATCGATGAAATGCGTAAACGTGGGCTGGTGCGCTGGGAAAGCCAGCTTGTAGCCCCTTTTGACCCGAACATGCTGGAGCACAACCCGCTGCCAGAAGCGAGATTTGCGGATGTGGAGAACCTTTCCGGTGTCGACAGCAAGGCTGTCAAGGAGCTGGAAATTGATTTTATCGATTGGATTTACCGCACCCAAACCCTGAAATTGCGTATCAATGATGCTTTGGGTGTCGTAGCCGAGCCGGGTGTTTCCGACGAGGAATTCCGCCGGATGTGTGAGCAAGCAGCCAAAGAAAAGCAACAGGCTGAAATAGAAGCACTGACAAAAAAACACGGTAACCAGTTAAAAACTCTGGAGGACAAGCTGGGCAGGGAAGAAAGCCGTCTGGACGGGTATAAGCAGCAACTGGGCTATCGGCGGATGGAAGAAGTTGGCAAAGGGGTGGAAAACGTTCTGGGTATGCTCACCGGCAGCCGGCGCTCGGTTTCAACTTCGTTGACCAAACGGCGTATGACCAGCCAGGCCAAGGCCAACGTAGAAAAAAGCGAGCTGGAAATCAAGAACATCACCCGGGATATTGAGCGGATCAAGGCTGAGCAGGATGCTGAGCTGTCCAAGGTAGAGCAAAAATGGGCTGATACGTTCGATAAGGTCGTGGAGGAACCGGTTTCAGCATATAAAAAAGATATTTATATTGATCAATTTGGGCTGCTTTGGCTGCCCTATTACGCTTTTGAGAAAGGTGATGATTGGGTGGTTGTGCCGGCTTTCCGCTGGGGAGAATGACCGAGATTTCGCTGAATCAGTGGATTAAACACTGTCAAACAATGGGATGGCTTTTTTCAGGCCATCCCATTTTTGTTTGTTGATACCAGGCTTGGATTATATCTGTGTTATCAGATATAATTTATCTGATATAGTTTTTACACACCGCGCGTAGAATAATAAAATAGCTTGAAAAATAAAATAATAAATAAGGAGATAACGATGATTAAAAGAACAGCAACAGCCGTATGGCAGGGAGACTTAAAAAAGGGTAGCGGCTCGGTTTCGCTGGGCAGCGGCGCATTTCAGGGGAAATATTCATTCACCTCGCGCTTTGAAGATGGACCGGGTACCAACCCGGAAGAGCTGATCGGCGCAGCGCACGCGGGCTGCTTCTCGATGGCGCTCAGCTTAGAGCTTTCCAAAGCTGGCTACACCGTGGATGAGATCTACACGGAAGCGACCGTCTCAATAGTCAAAGACGGGGATGGTTTTAAAATTGACAAGATTAAATTGGCGTCTAAGGCCCGGGTGAAAGATATCACCATGGATGAGTTTATTAAATATGCTTCGGGAGCCAAGGCGAATTGCCCGGTTTCAAAAGCGTTGGCGGGCGTGGATATTTATCTGGAAGCACATTTACTTAAACAGTAAGTTGGGCCTCGAGAAATTGGAATGAGGGATTAGCAGGTCACGCGTGGAGGTGCAGCCCCCACGCGTGAGATACCGTTTTGAAAGTCAAGCCGGTATCTACGGTCTCAAGAAAGCTATTAAAACGTAGGGTGCGCACGGCTTTTTGTGCGCACCAATATACGCATCAAAATAATGGTGTGCGGAAAGGCCCGCACACCCTACGGCTACAATCTCAAAAAATTTATTAAAGCGTAGGGCGCGTGGAAAGACGTTACCCACCCTTGTATCTCGATAATGGTGTATTCTGGAGAGGAAAGCAGGAGTTGAGCAAATGGTGGGTTGGCTGATAGTTAGATTGTAAGGATTCTTTTTTAATTTGGTCATGTGGTACATCCCGTCAACCCACCCTACGAACCCATCCAATAATGATAAAACAGCCTCACATCAAAGGAGGAAGCTGTGCATATTGAAAGAATGTGTGACGTCTCCGATGAGATCGTCACCGCTTTTGAACGCTTGATTCCCCAGCTGGCCCATTACAATCCACCGCCAACCCGGGACGAACTGCAAGAAATGGCCGCTTCGCCGGCGATAACCGTATTCATCGCCAGATTACCCGACGAACAGGGCGAGATCGTTGGCAGCGCCACGCTGGCGGTTTTTCGAACGCCTACCGGACTGCATGGATGGATTGAGGATGTGATCGTTGACGGCAGTGCCCGCCGGCAGGGCCTTGGTAAAGCCCTCACCGAGGCTTGTTTGGAGCAGGCTCGCGCCCTGGGTTTGCAGGAAGTTCACCTGACGTCGCGATCGGCACGCTGTGCGGCCAACCAGCTCTACCTGGCAATGGGCTTCATCCGCCGGGAGACCAATCTCTATCGTTATCCACTTAAGGATTAATTAGCTCAAGGGGTGCTGGCCGGGACGGGCAAAGTCTGTGTAGGTACAGCAGGCGACATGATTTCCACAGGTGTATCAGGCAGGGGAACACTTTCAGGGGTTGCCGCCTGAGGTGCGCCCTGCAAAACGGAAGCCATCAACGCCAGGGCCCGGGCTTCTGTGTCGTTTCCTGCCGCCAGTGCCCGCTGTGCCTGGGAAGCCAGCTCGAAAACTGGTTCGGGGTCTTCCAACAATGCCAGCCGGAGTACGGCGCGTTCAAGGTCTCCGGTGATGGCGTAAACCTGGGCAATGGTGCCCCGGTAGACGTCTTTATCCGTTGCCCCCAGGCTGGCGGGGACGGTGTTTTCATAAATAACGGGGTTGATGAACCAGGCGTAAACCAAACCGAGGAGCAACCCAATCACCAAGCCGCTCAGCAAGAATAACGGACTGCGTTTCTGCGGCGCAGTGGGGGATGTGTGCACTTCCTGGGTCTCATTCAGCATGACAGCTTCACCTCATTTATTGCAGTCCGTCCAAAGCACGGTGGATATCTTCGGCTAAACTCTGTATTAGCGCCTGGTCGGCGGGAGCAAACCGGTGTTTTTGTGCAAAACTCAGGGTTGCTTCCAGTAAAACCAACGGGGATTGCTCGCCAAGATAATCCAGGCGGGCTAAGGCCAGGGCAAGGTCGCTCTCGGCTCGGTAAAGTTCCGCCGCCATGAGCACAAAGTCCGCCTGGTAGTCGATGCGCAGGAGTTCAGGCCTGGTGCTGGCATAACGTACAGGGTTGACCCCCCATCCATAGCCCAGTCCGGCAGTAACGCCAACCAGGATGGCCAGGGCAAAGAACGCGAAACGCCAGACCCGTCTCTTCAACTTAATCTACCTGCAGCATGGGGATGTGGATCCCATGCCGTTGAGCTGCCTGGATGGCCTGCTGATAGCCCGCGTCAGCGTGGCGGGCAATACCCATGCCGGGGTCTACAGTCAGCACACGCTCCAGACGTTGGGCTGCTTCGGTGGTTCCATCGGCGACAATCACCTGCCCGGCGTGCTGGCTGAAACCGATTCCCACTCCGCCGCCATGATGAAAGGAGACCCAGGTAGCACCATTCACGGCGTTAATCAGAGCGTTCAGGATTGGCCAGTCACTGACCGCGTCGGTGCCATCGAGCATGCTCTCAGTCTCCCGGTTGGGGGAGGCGACGGAACCGGAATCGAGATGGTCGCGTCCGATCACAATCGGGGCGGAAACGATGCCCTCTGCCACCAGTTTATTGAAGGCCAGCCCGGCTTGTGCTCGCTCACCGTAGCCCAGCCAGCAGATGCGGGAGGGCAGCCCCTGGAAGGGCACCTTTTCCTTGGCCATATCCAACCAGCGGTGCAGGTGCTCGTCTTGTGGAAAGAGCGCTTTGATGGCCTGATCGGTGGCGAAAATATCCTGTGGGTCACCAGAGAGTGCTACCCAACGGAAGGGGCCCTTGCCCTCACAGAACAGGGGTCGAATATAAGCTGGGACAAAGCCTGGAAAGTCGAAAGCGTCTCTAACGCCATAATCGTAAGCGCGCTGGCGCAGGTTATTGCCGTAATCAAATACCTCGGCGCCCGCTTTCTGGAGGTCAAGCATGGCCTGGATGTGCTGGGCCATGGATGCTTGCGATCGGTTGGCGTAGCCCTCCGGGTCGCGCTCACGCAGTTCGTCGGCTGCTTGCAAAGAAAGCCCAGCCGGGATATAGCTGAGCAGGTCATGTGCTGGGGTCTGGTCGGTGACCACGTCGGGGGTCACGTTGCGGATGACCAGTTCAGGAAAAATCTCGGCGGCGTTGCCGATTAGCCCGATAGATTTGGGTGTTTCAGCGGCCAGCGCTTCTTCTACTAGGGTCATGGCTTCTTCCAGGGTGTCTACCACTGCGTCTACATAGCCAATCTCCAGGCGGCGCTGGGCGCGTTGGGGGTCGACTTCAACGATCAAACCCACACCCTCGTTCATGGTGATCGCCAGAGGCTGGGCACCCCCCATACCACCCAGGCCCGCGGTGAGCACAAATTTGCCTTTAAGAGAAGGCCAACCCCGCTGATGGGCCAGTGAGCCCAGGGTTTCATAGGTGCCCTGCAGGATACCCTGGGTGCCGATGTAGATCCACGAGCCAGCAGTCATCTGACCAAACATCATCAACCCCTTAGCAGCCAGTTCGTCAAAGTGCTCCTGGGTAGCCCAGTGGGGCACCAGGTTAGAATTAGCAATCAACACCCGGGGTGCGTCCGGGTGAGTTTTGAAGACCACCACGGGTTTTCCGGATTGCACCAAAAGGGTTTCGTCGTTCTCCAGGTTCTTCAGCGTGTCCAGGATGGCATCAAAAGCCTCCCACGAGCGGGCAGCCTGTCCCCGACCGCCATAGACCACCAGGTCTTCCGGGTGTTCAGCGACTTCAGGGTCGAGGTTGTTCTGGATCATTCGGTATGCCGCTTCAGTCAACCAGGATTTACAGGTTAGCTGTGTGCCGCGCGGGGCACTTACCGGTCGGGGTTGGGACATGAGATACCTCCTCGGGTTATGGGGTGTGCTTTTAATTAGATTATAGCCGTTTCTTTGCCTGGTGAAAACAAATTCCTGAAAATAACCATAAGCACGCCATTGATTTATTCCCCCTGCCGAATGAGGTATGCCATGAAACCAATTTGATGTGTTTAAAAAGCCATTTTTCTCTTGACAGAAGTTTAAAAAAGCATAGAATAGTGCCAGTGTAAAGATAATGATGAAGTTTGCTTCTTCCCATGCTGAACAAACCCACCTGCCCTCTGCGGCGATTCTTTTAACATTCAAAGGGAGTCAATCATGGCTCTCTTTTTTGAATCAGGAGGTCAAACATGCGCATCCCCGGTTTGAGTGACCCTCACGTGCATATGCGCGAACCTGGTGCGACCCATAAGGAAGATTGGGCCAGCGGAACCGCGGCCGCGTTAGCAGGTGGTTTTACCCGGGTGTTGGCCATGCCCAATACCGACCCGCCTGTGGTGGATGCCGCCACCCTTAACATCGCGAAAAAATTTGCCGCCAATGGGGCACGCTGTGATTACGGTCTCTATTTGGGCGCTGGCCCCAACAACCCAAGCCTGGCTGCAAGGCTGGCTGACCAGGCTGTGGGTTTGAAGCTTTACCTGGATCAGACCTATGGACCGCTGCGCTTGGAGGAAATTTCTCTTTGGAATGCGCACATGCAGGCCTGGCCAGCGACTCGCCCCCTGGTCGTCCATGCAGAAGGACGCACCATGGCTGCAGCCATCTTGGTGGCAGCGCTGGCCGATCGACCGTTGCATATCGCTCACGTGTCCACTCGAGAGGAGATTCTGCTGGTGCGAGCTGCCAAGCAACGCGGCTTTAAAGTCACCTGTGAGGTCACGCCACAGCATCTGTTTCTGACTGCTGCAGACCTGCCGGGCAGCCGGGGTGAAGTACGCCCCAGGCTGGCAAGCCAGGCGGATGTGGATGCATTGTGGGAGAATCTGGACGTCATTGATTGTTTTGCCACCGACCACGCACCCCATACCGCGGCTGAAAAGGCTGCTGAAAACCCTCCGCCGGGCTTTCCGGGGTTGGAGACCGCCCTGCCACTATTGTTGAATTCAGTGCATACAGGGCAGCTGACCTTGGAGGACCTTGTCCAGCGTATGGATCAAAACGTTCGACGGATCTTCAACCTCCCTGCTCAGCCGGAGACCTGGGTTGAGGTGGATCTGGAACACAGGTATACCCTGACTGCCCGGGAAATGCACAGCAAAGCGGGTTGGATGCCCTTTGAGGGTTGGGCGGTGTTTGGCGCGGTACGGCAGGTGGTGTTACGTGGCAAAACGGTGTTTATGGACGGCCAGGTGCTGGCTCAACCCGGGTCTGGTCAGCAGATAGCGTAGATGAAAGTTGATGGGCGACCGGAAACAGGAAATTAGGAGTCAGAAGGCAGAGTCATTCCACCCGATTCCAAATTTTCAGCCTCTGAATACCCTTCAGTACCCAGAACAAGTTAAAAGTAAAAAAACAAATTCGGAGAATTAACATGCCAAAAATTACCCCCAGATCACTCTCAACGAACTCACATCTGCCCTTTGGCGATATGCAAAACTCGCCATTTTATGGCCTTGATATCATCACGGTCAAGCAATTTGACCGCGAGCAGTTGACCTATATTTTTGAAGTCGCTCACGAGATGTACGAAATGGTTCTCCGGGTAGGCTCCTTCGACCTTTTGAAGGGTAAAATTCTGGCAAATCTCTTTTATCAGCCCTCCACTCGGACCTCTTCGTCTTACACCTCGGCCATGGAACGCCTGGGCGGCAGTGTGATACCGATTAATAATGTCAGCTATTCCTCGGTCACCAAGGGTGAATCCCTGCCAGATACGATCCGTACCCTGGAAGCTTATGCCGATGTGATTGTGCTGCGCCATCCGGAGGTCGGCTCATCAGCCCTGGCGGCCAAATACGCCAAGAAACCGATCATCAATGCTGGCGATGGCATCGGCGAGCACCCAACCCAAGCTCTGCTGGACCTGTTCACCATCCAGGAGGAACTGGGGCGCGTTGATGGTCTGACCATCACCATGATGGGCGACTTAAAATATGGACGTACTGTGCATTCGCTGGCGCGTTTGTTAAGCCTGTACAATGTCCGTTTGTATTATGTTTCGCCGGAAAATCTGTGCATCCCGGCTGAAATTCAAGATGAAATTGCAGCAAAGGGTATCCCACAAGAATACTTAACCGACCTGATGAGCGTCCTACCTGAGACGGATGTGCTTTATGTAACCCGGGTGCAGCAGGAATACTTTGAAGACCCTGATCAGCATGAAGCCCTCAAGGGCAGTTATATGATTACCACCGAGACGATGACTCGTGCCAAAAACGAGATGATCCTGATGCACCCCATGCCGCGCGTCTGGGAGATTGATATGGCTGTGGATGATGACCCGCGGGCTGCCTACTTCCGACAGATGGAATACGGTCAGTATATCCGTATGGCACTGCTGGCCATGGTACTGGGGAAAGCTTGATTAATGACCTGCACACATACTGATATTAATTGTTTTTAACCGTTTATTGGTTGATTTCAGATTACAATAGGAGCATGCCAGCCTGAAATTTTGGAGGAAACCATGCTCACCTTCTTTGAAAAACTGGATCAGCGCGCCAAAGCGATTGATTCCCTGTTATGTGTGGGACTCGACCCGCACCTGGATGAACTGCCCGAGCCCACCGCAGACGCGGCCGAAGCCTTTTGCATGCGGTTGATCAATGCTACCCAGGATTATGCCCTGGCGTTTAAACCCAATGCTGCTTTTTTTGAAGTTCTGGGCTCAGAGGGTTGGGCCGCTTTGCACAGGATTATTCGGGCAGTGCCCGAAGGTATTCCGGTGATCCTGGATGCCAAACGTGGTGATATCTCCTCAACAGCCCAGGCGTATGCCCGCTCGGCTTTTGAAACCCTGGGCGCAGACGCCATCACCCTCAGCCCTTACCTGGGCTATGATTCTCTGTCGCCATTTCTGGCAGACCCCGAAAAGGGTGTTTTCTTGCTATGTAAAACCAGCAACCCCGGCTCGGTTGACCTGCAAGACCTGCCCCTGGGTGGGCATTATCGTTTAATGACCGTGTATGAAAAAGTGGCCGGTTTGGCCCACGAATGGGGCGCCAACTGCTGCCTGGGTCTGGTGGTGGGCGCCACCTTCCCCGAGGCTTTGCAACGGGTGCGTCAATTAGCGCCCAAACAGTGGATCCTGGCACCGGGCTTGGGCGCCCAGGGTGCAGACCTGACGGAAGCTCTGCAGGCTGGTTTGCGTGCAGATGGATTGGGATTATTGATTAACGTCAGCCGGAGTATCTCGCGTGCGGATGACCCTGGTCAGGCTGCACGGGCGTTGGTGGAAAGCTTCCGAGAGGCGCAATTAAAATTACGCCAGTTACCGCCGAGCGTAGAGAAAGCTGAGCTTCCCCTGGTGGCGTCTCTGGTGGAAGGTCTGCTCTCAATGGGCTGTATCCAATTTGGCGAATTCACCCTTAAGTCGGGTTTGGTCTCGCCAATTTATATCGACTTGCGTCGGTTGGTGGCCTTCCCGGGATGGATGACCCAGGTTGCCGATGCGTATATCCGACAGTTGAATCAGCTTGAATTTGACCATATCGCTGGCCTGCCTTACGCCGCCCTGCCGATTGCCACGGCCATTAGCCTGCAAGGTAATTATCCGATGATCTACCCCCGCAAAGATGTTAAAGACTATGGCACTGCGGCGGCAATTGAGGGCATCTATCACCCTGGGGAGACAGTTGCGGTAATTGACGACCTGGCCACCACCGGGGGCAGTAAGTTCGAGGCGATAGAGAAGCTGACCCAGGCGGGTTTGAATGTTCACGATGTGGTAGTGCTGATTGATCGCGAATCTGGGGCCAGGGAAGCCCTGGCGAAAGCAGGCTACCGGATGCATGCAATATTCAGCCTCTCTCAACTTTTAGAGCACTGGGCAGAAACCCAGCGTCTGCCCGCCGAGCAAATTGACAGTGTGCGCAAATTCCTGAAAGCGACGCACACTGTAAACTGAGATAAGTTATAACCCGGATGGGTGGACGCATTCTCAATCAATCAAAAACAGGTCAACACCTGTGCCTTCGGTCTCAGCAACCCCAAAGTGCTGGTTTTATTTACGACCTGCCTTAAAGCCATGACCACACCTGGTTGAAACAGTGCTCAGCACTGAAGAGCGTTTTAAAGCCCAGGGAAATATTCTGAAAGCCCCTGTTTAATGATCAATGCCCAGTTCACCAGGTGCGCTGGGCGTTTTATTTTGCGACCGTGGTGGTTCAGGAGATCGGCCAGACATCTGAATGCTTTTTGGGAAAGAGCGTGTTGAGCAGATGTTTACTTTCTTCGTTGCGGGCAAAGCAATCGACAAAGGCATGTTCCAGTTCGTCCATACCCCGATAGCCAAAAAGAAGCTGCAGAAAACTCAACGCTGGGAAGTTCGCAGTGATATCATCGAGCGCATCCGCGTCGATTTTCTCAATTGTGTTCAAATGCCCGTTCTTGAAAGCCAGCTTGATTCCATTGCGGTAGAAACCCAGCCTGACCTCCCCCGTGTAATAATCAAAGGATGAATCTGTCAGGCGTGCTTCCAGCACGGGTGTAATTTCGTGAAGAAATGCCAGCAAATCTGGCACCCGCATATAAAAAGCGTAAACAGGATGCCTGCAAGGTAAGCAGGAAGTGATAACGTCATAAGCCGGGTGGGCTTTCCCCAGCATAAAGCCAAACCTTTCCTGAGGGTAACCCTGCTCTTCAGCCTGGGTTTCGCCGTGCGCCCACAAAAAACGAGCCACGCTGGGCGTCACAGATGACCAGGCATACCCTGAGGCCAGCTCATAAACGGTCAGGACTGAATTGTCCCGCCATCTTAGGGTTGGAATGCCAATGAAGCCAATAGGGCTGTTGGACTGGTCTTCAATGATGAAAAATTCGCGGCGATTGATGTTATAGGGGCGTTTTCCGGTCAGTTCATAAACCCAGAGGTGTTTATTCCACACGGCAGAGATCATTGAACGCTGGCAACCGCGGTTATATGTGGCTATCAGGAAGGGAATATCTGTGCTGGTTGCCTCTCGAAAGGTATAAGGTTCTTCTTCCCCATCTGCCAGCTTGGGCACATGGGTTTTAAAGCCCGAACGCCCACCGTGGAGGTTGAGAGCCATTTCATACCCGAATTGGCGGTAATAAAAGGGTATACCAGTGATTGCCTGAGCAAGTTCACCGCGAGCAAAGCTCCACTGGTGGAGAATTTCCATCTGTGCCCGGATCAAGCCGCGCTGGCGAAATTCTTTTTTGGTCCCGCACAGTTCGGGGCGGCCAACTTTAAAAGGGACGCCTTCATACGACCAAGTTTGGGAGATCAGACAGCTTGACGACACAATTGCTCCGGTGCGGGTGTCTTCTACAATTAAAAAGTCATCCTCATTAAAAGTCGGCGCTTCACCGTTGATCAGATCCAGAGTCCAGTCCTTCAAACCCCTGGCGTCCCAGGCGTCTTCACTGTGAATTTGGACATTAAATTCTGCCAGGGCTTGAGCGTCTTCGGCCGTTGAACGGCGGATAATCAGGCCTTCACCCAGGTCACGAATAAATGAATCTGTCATTAAATTTTCTCCTTGTCTGAGAACTGTTTCGATTATAAATCATTCCCCGCTGAATTTGAAGGTATACTTGCTTTTGGTTAATTCACTAAAATGAAAAACAAGTTCAAAGCTTTTCTTTTCTTACAATTTGGCGCTTTAGGTCTGTGGGGGCCCTATTTGCCCCTGGCCTTGTTTAACAAGCATTATTCTGGCATCCAAATCGGCTTGCTTTTAGGCACAATGCCCATTGTGGTCATGATCTTACAGCCTGTGTGGAGCTATCTCAGCGACCGGCTGAACACCCGGAAAAACTTACTGATGGCTAGTTGCCTAGGTATGGGCATTACGATGATTGGTATTGGTTTGGCTGATTCCTTTGTTACGACCATGGTCTGGACGGTGTTGTTCTCCGTTTTATGGGCGCCACTTAATCCGATTGGCACGGCCATGATGCTGGAAGCTTTAGAAGAAACAGGCGAACTGGGTAAGTTTAGCCTGATCCGGTTGTGGGGTTCGATTGGTTTTGGTGTTACCAGTTTGCTGGGCGGAATCCTGTTGATTGACCGTTTTATTGATCACATGATATGGATGGCAGGTGGTATGTACATCCTTCTGGGGCTGACCAGCTTTTTTCTGCCAGAGAAGCGCGCGGCGATCCACTTTGCACAGGAAAAACCCAGTCAGATCTTGGCGGGAAACCCGAGGCTGTTGTTTTATCTACTTGGCAGTGTTTTTGTGGGAGCCACGTTAGGTATCAACAATAACCACATCACCTTATTTCTTGAATCTCTGCATGCCCAGGATTGGCTGGTCGGGCTGACGGTTTCTTTACAAGCTTTTGTGGAAGTGCCATTGATGTTGATAACCCCCTGGATTTTGAGGCATCGCTCTCAACGCTGGGTTATTTTGACTGGGGCTTTATTATTGCCGTTGCGCTGGCTTCTTTATTTGCTTATTAAATCCCCGGTGTGGCTGGCACCCATACAGATTTTCCATGGGGTGGTTGTCGTTAGCTTTTATGTCGTTGGCATCAGCTTTGTCGATCAACTGGTCGATCTCAGGTGGCGAGCAACCGGTCAGGGGCTGTATTTTATGGCTGTCAATGGGATAGGGGTTGCCTTTGGTTCTTATCTGGCCGGGGTTGCTTTCGAATGGTTTGGTATTCGTTCAGTTTGGTATTTGAATACGCTCCTAAACCTGATTGGCGTGGTGTTTTTGCTGATTACTTTCTACCGATACCACGATCAACATGCGGGTAAAATGTGATATCCGGTTGTTCCGATCGTTTCGGTGATTGATTCTATCAGTGGGGGAGACATGCTCTGTTTAAAATTGTAAAAATGCTCCTGGCGACAGAGATTAAGTGGTGTTTTAGCATAGATAAGATATTGTGTTTACATTTTACAGGCAAAAATAATAAAAACTTATGTTATAATTTGGTAAGTTATTCATAATACTGGAGTTTATTCAAATCTTTTATGGAGCCAAGGATTTCTTTGGAGAAAGGAGTGATAACCAGGTATTTAAACTACGTCCCACGTTTTTTATTCGTATATTTGTTAATCGTCAATTTATTAATTTAATAAGGAGAAATTAAATGGATTTCCGTGCACGTATTCAAAGATGGGGTGGATTTCTTGCCTCGATGGTCGTCCCCAACATTGGCGCTTTTATCGCTTGGGGTTTGATCACAGCATTGTTTATCCCCACCGGTTGGGTGCCTAATGAGCGCTTTAGCGAATTGGTAGGCCCGATGATTTCTTACCTGCTGCCAATCCTGATTGGTTATGTAGGTGGTAAGTCGGTACATGGACATCGCGGCGGTGTCATTGGTGCCGTTGCCACAATGGGTACTATTGTGGGTTCATCCATCCCCCAATTCATGGGCGCGATGATTGCTGGCCCGATTGCTGCCTGGGTATTAAAGAAACTGGATGAAGTTCTTGAGCCGAGAATTCCAATTGGCTTTGAGCTCTTGGTTAACAACTTCTCATTGGGCATCCTTGGTTTGATCCTGACCCTAGTTTCAATGCTGGTGATTGGCCCCTTTGTGACCATCGTCAGCGATGCCGCTGGCGCTGTTGTTCAATTCCTGGTCAATATCCGCTTACTGCCTTTGGTTGCATTCATCGTTGAACCGGCCAAGGTGTTGTTCCTGAACAACGCATTAAATATCGGGGTGCTGGCGCCTCTTGGCGCCGCTGCAGCGCAAGAGACCGGTCGAGCAATTCACTTTATGCTGGAAAGCAACCCTGGCCCTGGCCTTGGTTTGCTGGTTGCATACTGGATTGCTGGTAAGGGTTTGTTGAAGGATTCAGCACCTGGTTCCATCATCATTCACTTCCTTGGTGGCATTCACGAGATTTACTTCCCCTACGTATTGGCCCATCCGATCATGATTATCGCTATGTTTGCCGGTGCAATTTTGGCAAATACCTGGTGGGTGATCACAAATGCCGGGCTGGTTGCCACACCGTCTCCGGGATCGATTTTCGCCTATCTGGCCATGACTCCCAAGGGATGGCACTTCCAGGTTTTGATGGGTGTGCTCCTGGGCGCTGTAGGTTCATTCCTGGTTGGTTGGCTCCTCTTGAAACGCTTCCCGGTTAAAGATGTGACTGAAACAGAGGAAGAAGAGGAAGATTTAAGCGGCGTTCCTGGTATGTAAAACCTTTGTATCTGATTGGGTCCTTGTGTCTTTTACAGGGACCCAATTCTTTGTCAAACATATTAGACTACTGAGTTGAGGAGTATTATGACAAAATCAATCCATCCTTCAGATATTGGTACAGTGATTTTGGCCTGTGAAGCTGGCATTGGCTCGAGTTTGATGAGCGTTAACTCGCTAAAAAAGAAGTTCAAGGCTGCCAAATTACCCGATGTCAAAGTCATTCATAAAGCCACACCGACCATCCCGAAGGATGCCAAATTTATTATCTGCCATGAAGGGATCAAGGGTTCTGTTAGAATCGCTGCACCAGATGCCGTGATTGTCACCTTTAAGATGTTTTTTAATGACCCTGTGTTTGATAAGGTGGTTAAGGCTTTCGTTGAAGGTACAGAGATTGCTGAAAGCTAATCTCTCGAAATTTATAGCATAAAAAAATGGCGTTATAAATTTGAAAATAAGGAGAGAAAACAGATCAATCAATGACTGACATATTAACCTTAAATTCAATTCGCGTGCAGGCAAAAGTGGCTTCAAAAGAGGAGGCGATTCGTGCGGCAGGCGAATTGCTGCTGGAAGCAGGGTACGTCCTTCCCGAGTACATTGACAGCATGCTTGAACGCGAGAAGACCATGTCAACCTTTGTTGGCAATGGCGTCTCCATTCCCCACGGAGAGTTCAAGAGCTTGGGACTGGTCAAAAAGACAGGCATCTCGGTTTTACAGGTACCCGATGGTGTGGAATGGCAACCGGATGATATTGCTTACCTGATTGTTGGCATTGCAGCTGAAGGTGATGAGCATATGCAGGTTTTAATGAACCTGGCCAACGTCGTTGAAGACCTTGAGACCGCTAAATTGCTGGCACAAACCGATGATCCGGAATTAATCCTGGAGAAATTAAACCAACCGATTAGCGAGGACTGACCAAAAATTTCATTTGAACATCTATAACCCGTCCCTGTTATTTTAAAGCAAGTCTTCATACCAGCATCTATACCTGAGAGGGTAAAATTCAGGGGAACGGGTTTTTTAATTTAGTGCGTTAGGCAAGCTTTACTCATTTGTTTTTGCTGAGTGTGTTCGGCTGCTTCAACAGCGTTGAGCCTGAGATACACAACCGTTTGTTTAGTAAGCCTTAAAAAGTCTACAGTCATCTGAACAAAACGGCCCCCAAAATTGGTAAAATCATGTGGAGAGGAAAGATGATGACAGAACTATTTCAAAAATTCCAAAACCTGAGCTATCCTTTACCGGATAAAACGTTTTTGTGGAATATGTACGGGGCTGGACTGGAAAATATCGGCTTAAACGGGAAGCCAGAAGTCGCTTCGATCCCTGAACCTGCAGCGAACCAATTACTGGTCCGGGTCGATGCGGTGGGCATGTGCTTTTCGGATGTGAAGTTAATCAATCAGGGCGGCGAACACCCCAAACTTTACAATCGAAATTTAAAAGAAGACCCAACCCGATTGGGGCACGAGGCATCGTTAACCGTTGTCAAGGTTGGCAAGCAGCTGGCCGATCAATTTGTCCCGGGTCAGCGCCTGGTTTTGCAGCCAGATATTTACCAGAACAACCGCAGCACGGCTTATGGCTACACTATCCCCGGCGGCCTGATTCAATATCATCTGATGGGTGATGAAGTTTTGAATGCCGATGCCGGATCGTATGCCATTCCGATTAATGCAGATGATATGAGTTACGCTGAAGCAGCCCTGACAGAGCCCTGGGCTTGTGTGGTTGCATCCTATACACAGCGCCGTCGTTTGGTACCGAAACCTGGCGGGACCATGTTAATTATCGGAATGCCGGGTGACCAACAGGCTTATGATTTCTCGAGTGGATTAGAGGTACCTGCAAAAATCGTCCTTGTGGGGGCATCACCTGCACTCAAAGCGTTAGTGCTGGCAAAAAAATCTCCCGAAGCAGAAGTTCTGGAATATCAGGATATTGAACCACAGCGATTTGAACAGCTCAACCAGGACGTGTGTGGTGGTGAGGGTTTTGATGATATCGTGGTTTTATCGCCAGGATCATCAACGCTCGTCAGTGAGGCTGTGAAGTTGATTGCCTTCCGGGGTACATTCAACATCGTTGGTAATCGTCCACTGGATGGTCCTGTGCAAATCGACGCCGGACGGATTCATTATCATTACACAGCGTTTTTGGGCAATAAGGGAACCGACATAGCCGCCTCTTACGGGGAAAACCGCAACCGTTGCGAGCTGCAGCCGCAGGGCACCCTGGTTGTTGTTGGGGCTGGCGGCCCGATGGGCCAGATGCACGTACAATTGGCGATGGAGATGAAAAACGGCCCCAAGCGCATCATCGCTTCAGATGTAGACCAGGCGCGCCTGGAGGCATTGAAAGAATTTGCGGGCCATATTGCTGAAGATAAGGAGATTGAGTTGATTTTGTTCAACCCCATGAAATCAACCCAGAACCTGCGCAGCTTGTTGAAAGAAATTAATGCCGGGCAGCTTGCCGACGATGTGGTGGTATGTGTTCCTTCCGGGCCTTTAATGGAGGAATCCTATCAACTGCTGGCCCCGAATGGGATGTTTGTCTTGTTTGCCGGCGTCCCCATTGGCACCACCATCAATGTTAAAATTGATGACGTGTTCTTAAATAACCTTCAATTGACCGGGACGTCTGGCTCTACCTTGGATGACCAGCGTTTGGTGATTGAAAAAACTGTCAACGGCGAACTCTCCCCGATCCTTTCCGTGGCAGCTATTGGCGGCATGGACGCTGCTGTGGAAGGCCTGGATGCGATGATGACTGGAAAATATGCCGGCAAGGTCATTATTTTCCCTCAAATCCCCCGTTTCCCCTTGATTGGTTTACACGAACTGGCTGATCAACGCCCGGAAATTGCAGAAAAATTGGGCCCGAATCACTCCTGGACATTTGAAGCAGAAAAGGCATTGATCAATCATCACTGGACCAAGGAGCTTCAATGACAGCCTCTGGATCTACTAAAGGTTACCGGATTTATTCTCAATTTGTGCTGATTGGCGCAGCCCTGGGTTTGTATTACGGGCTGTTTTACCAGCCGACCCAAACCGCACCTGATTTTGGAATGGCGCTAATCCTCAGTTTGTTGGCTGGGTTGCTCACGGTGGTGATCCGTTCCTGGAAAAAAAAGCGCACTTTTCAGGCGCTCCTGTTTGAATTTTTAAAAATGTTTGTGATGTTTGCGGCCTTCTTGATTGGGCTTGAGCTGCGCAAAGTCATTTATGGACTTTGGGGAAAAACAACGGTGGTGATATTTACGACCACCCTTGGAGGTCTCATCGGTCTTTTGGCAGCTTTGCGTAAGAAGGAACAACCGACCGAACCAAAGGATAATCAACGGAAAAAACGGGAATGATTTTTACTGTCACACTCAACCCCGCATTAGATAAAGAATATAAAGTTCCTCAAATTGTATTCGATGACGTCATGCGCATGGCGAGCATGCGGGTTGATTTTGGAGGTAAGGGGTTTAATGTCTCTCGGATGCTCAAGTCTTTGGGAGCAAAGAGCACTGCACTGGGCTTTGTAGGCGGCCACACCGGTGATGTGATCACCACTGGCTTAGAATCTCTGGACATCCCTGTGGATTTCACCCTCATTCAAGGTGAAACCCGCACCAATATCAGCATTGTAGACCAGGGCGAACATCATTATGTCAAGTTGAATGAATCGGGCCCGGCTGTCACCGAGGCCGAGATCAACGGCCTGTTGAAAAAAATTGACACCCTGATTACTCAGGGCGATTTTTGGGTGCTGTCAGGCTCCCTGCCGTTGGGCGTTCCAGATGATATCTACGCCCAGATTATCCGCAAGGTTAACAAGGCGAATGCCTATGTAGTTTTAGATGCTAGCGGTCTGTCATTGCAATTGGGGATTGAAGCAAAACCCTACCTGATCAAGCCCAATATCCACGAACTCAATGAGCTTTTAGGCGTTGATATTCAGGATGCAAAGGCTTTGCCGAACTACCTCGCTGAACTGCATGGTCAGGGCGTCAACAATATCCTGGTTTCCCTAGGCAAGGAAGGGGCGTTATTAAGCGATTCTCAGCGTTGTTTTCTCGGTTCTCCCCCCAAGATCTTTGCGCAAAACCCGATCGGTGCTGGTGATTCCATGGTAGCTGGTATGGTGTGGCGGTTGGCAGCGGGAGACTCTCCGCAAGAAGCACTGCCATGGTCGCTGGCCTGCGGCACCGCAGCAGCCAGCTTGCCGGGAACAGGTGTGCCCTCCCCGGCACAGGTGAAGGAGATTTATCAAGCAATTATTATTGAGGAGCTTTAACAGATGCCATACGAAAAAACAAAATCTGGCAAGTTTGAATATCCATTTGAGGAGGTTTACAAAGCAGCTTATGTCTGCGCCAAACAGTTGGGGGGTAAGGTTCTGAAAAATGATCCTGAGAACAAACTGCTCCAGGTTCAGATGGACAAAAAATTGAAAGGTGATGTCCTGGGCGATCGCAGTAAGCTGGAGATGACCTTCTCGGTTGATGATGCGGGGCATACCAACCTGTCTATTCTGGCTTACCCGTTAAATGCTGTTGGCCAAAAGCTGATGTTTGGCGCACGCAAAGGTGTCGTTGAACGGGTCTTAGCAGTTTTCTTTGAAGAACTTGAAGGCAAATTTAAACAAGACCATTAAATATTAGTAAATAGATCAATTAGAAAGTAATCATGAATAATTATAACAAGGGATTAACGCGTTTGATCTTAGTTCGTCACGGTAGAACGCGGGCAAACGAAGATTTTTTAATTCAAGGTGCCAGTGATGGCCTGTTGACAACACACGGTGAGGCACAGGCAGAACAAATCGGCTTTCACTTAAGCCGATTTAAAATTGACCATATCATTTCCAGCGATTTAACGCGAGCCTATGCTACCGCCATGGCAATCGCCAAACATCACAACCTCCCGGTTGAAAAATATCCTCTAATCCGGGAATGGAATGTTGGCCTCTGGGACGGCCTCCGCGCTGAAGAATTTCTTAATATGCTGAAAGCAACGGGTAAACCCGTGTCGGAATTCTCACCGGAAGGCGGTGAGACCCTGCATGAAGTCCGGGAACGCGCCAGGAAATTCTTATCAATAGTTCTTGAAAAACATCGCGAGCAAACTGTGGTGGTTTGTTCCCATGGCGATCTCATGCGCATGCTCGTCGGCAATATACTTGGTATTGAAATTGACCAGGCTAATAAGATCCATTTCAACAATGCATCTTATAGCCTGTTTGAATATAATGGACAGCATTGGAGGGCGATGGCCATCAATCGACTACCCGACCCTGCTTGGGAACTTGATTAAGCAGTCAGTAAAGCTATGAGTTCTCAAGAAAAAATAAAAATATTTCGAATTTTGATGAGGAGAAAACATGAAAACCTTAAATATTGGTGTCATTGGTTTAGGTGAGATCGGTCAAAAACATTGCCAGGCGCTGGCTGGTATCCGGTCGGCAAAGATTGTGGCGGTTTCAGATATCAATGAGGATGTATTAAACAAAACTGCCCAGCAGTATCAGGCAACCCCCTATCAAGATTATAAAGACCTTTTAAAGCACACGGGGATAGAGGCTGTTGTCGTCGCTACTCCGGATGATTTCCATCGGGATCCATGTGTGGCAGCAGCTAAAGCCGGTATTCATATTTTGGTTGAAAAGCCAATTGCCACCACTGAAGAAGATGCTCAGGCGATTATCGATGCCGCTGAAGAAGCCAATGTCAAATTGATGGTTGGTTTTACGCTGCGGTTTGTACCTCATTATCAGAAAGCTAAAGAAGCTGTTCAAAGCGGCCAGCTTGGCCAGGTTATCAGCGTGTTCGCCCGTCGTTTGAATGTCATTTCGCAAGCGGAGCGCATTAATGGCCGTTGCGGCGTGCTGCACTTTTTGGGGATCCACGATTTTGACGTTTTACGCTGGATTGTGGGCAGCGAACCGGTTTCAATTTATTCAGAGGCTTCCACCAGTGTGGAACGCAAGTTCCCCCATGAAGATGAAACCTTTTCGATCATCAATTTTGCCAATGGCGTTGTTGCCTGTGCGCACATCGGCTGGAACCTACCGAAGAATCATCCGGGTGGGCGAGATTTTAAACTGGATATCAGTGGAAATCAAGGCTGCCTGAACCTGGATCTTGCCACCCAGGGTGTAAAAATCTACACTCAGTCAGGGCATAAATTCCCCTCAACGGCACCCGGTTTGGCTGAAGAAGACCGCGTTTTTGTGGAATGTGTGCTCGATGACAAACCGGTGCCCGTCACTGGCCAGGATGGCCTGGTTGCACTGCGGATGGTTAATGCCGCGCTTGAATCAATCGAAAAGAAAGCCGTTGTTTATTTGTAAATGACCTGTTTGGATGAACGGGCTCATCAGCCCATTCGTCTGGGCTAAGTCGATACAGAAATTGAGGTACCTATGCAAGCAGAAGCCCGGTTAAAAAAATTACAGGAATTTGTTAAACAAGTTCAAGGACAATTGATAGTCTCCTGCCAGGCGACGCCTGAAGAAGCGTTGTTCGGCTCGGATATTATGGCGAAGATGGCCTTGTCGGCGCAACGTGGCGGCGCCAAGGCCATTCGTAGCAACTCTCCGGCAGATGTGAAGGCGATTTGTCAGACTGTGAACCTACCCGTGATCGGATTGTATAAAGAGGTGCTGCCCGATTACCCGGTGATTATTACCCCCACATTGAAGCATGCCCTGGCGATTGCAGACGCGGGTGCAGATGTGATCGCTATCGATGCAACCAACCGCCCTCACCCCGAAGGCGATGTGCACCTGTTAATTGAGGCTATTCATGATAAAACGGATTGTCTGGTGATGGCGGATATCTCTACCCTGGAGGAAGGCCTGGCAGCCCAGGCTGCTGGTGCAGACATGGTCTCTTCTACCCTTTCGGGGTATACGGACTACAGTCCGCAACAGAACTTGCCCGATTTGGAATTGGTCAAACACCTGGCACAAGCCCTGACAATCCCTGTTTTCGCTGAGGGGCGTTACCATACCCCCGAACAGGTGGTGCAAGCGCTGACCCTTGGCGCTACAGGCGTGGTGGTGGGTGGCGCCATCACACGTCCGCACGAGATCACCGCTCGTTATATTCAAGCCATTAATGCAAGATAGGAAAAACCTGCCGAAGAACATAGAACTGGAAGTTTTGTATGACCATTAAATACTTGTTGGGTGTCGACATCGGTACTTATTCGTCAAAAGGTGTCCTGGTTAATGCCGAAAATGGACAGGTGATCGCAGATCATGTTATTGAGCATGATATATCGATGCCACAACCCCGCTGGGTGGAACATGATGCGGATTTGATCTGGTGGAACGAATTCCGCCAGATTTGTCAGTATCTTATCAAAAACACAGGCATTGATCCCGTAAAGATCGCTGGGATCGGCGTTTCTGGCATTGGCCCCTGCGTTTTACCCATTGACGAAGAAGGTCAACCTTTACGCCCGGCCATCCTTTACGGCATAGACACACGGGCAAAGGATGAAATTCAGCAATATGAAGAAGCCCTGGGCGCAGACCGAGTTTTCCAGTTGAGCGGTTCAATGCTCTCATCCTCATCCATCGGCCCGAAAATTCTCTGGTTGAAAAACAATGAACCTGAAGTCTTTCAAAAGGCGCGCTGGTTTTTATCCAGCCATTCGTACATTATTTTCAGGCTGACCGGCGAAGCAACCGTGGACCTGTATACCGCCTGTTCTTACGTGCCATTAATGGATATTGAAAAAAACTGCTGGCTAGATCAGGAAGTGGCGGGGATTAACCCGTTCCGGCAGCTGCCAAAACTGCTGTGGAGTTGTGAGGTGGCCGGCACAGTATCCCCGCAGGCGGCCCGAATAACCGGACTGGCAGAGGGGACACCGGTGATCGCAGGCGCGATTGATGCCGCCGCTGAGGCAATCAGCGCGGGCGTGGTTCAAACCGGGAACATGATGACGATGTTTGGCAGCAGCAACTCATTGATCGTTCTTACTGATCAACTGATCCGGACGCGTGAATTCTGGGGTTTGAACTGGCTTATGCCAGGAACCTACGCTGTGGTGGGTGGTATGAGCACCGTGGGCAGCCTGACCCGTTGGTTCAGGGACCATTTTTCACCTCTTGAGCTTCAACAACAAGAAGCAGGCGGTGAAGATGCCTACGCGGCATTAACACAATTGTTAGACCAATCGCCACCCGGCGCCCATGGGTTAATTGCTCTGCCTTACTTCCAGGGCGAGCGGACACCGTTTGAGGACCCGGATGCCAGGGGTGTTTTGTTTGGGTTGACCTTGCAGCATAACCGGGCGGATGTTTACCGGGCACTTTTGGAAAGTGTTGGTTATGGGATACGTCATAATCTGGATGTGCTGACAGCTCAGAATGTTGAGCCGCAGCGGATTTTTGGGGTTGGCGGGGGCACCAAAAACCGCACCTGGATGCAAATGATCTGTGATATTGCTAATATCAGTTTGGACATCCCCAAGCAGCAGATCGGTGCATCCTATGGGGATGCATTGATGGCCGGGGTGGGCGCTGGATTGTATGAAAGCCTGGAGGAAGTCCAGGGGTGGATTGAATACCAGGAACCGCTACAACCCAACCTGAAAAAACACCGACAGTATCAGGTTTTGTATGCGATCTACCGCCAGCTGTACGAACAAACCAAGGACTTGATGCACCGCCTTCCTTAAGCAAGTAGAAAAATCAAGCAGTATGATCGGAGCCCTGGTTAACTGTCAGGGCTCTTTTTTTAGGAGTCAGCTTATTGAACCAGGAGAGCAGGTAAAACCCCAATAGTGAGAAGACAAGATTCAGGTGGGTGTAGTATGAAACCATTTTTCCAATGACAACCTCCTGAAACTCCTTTTGGTTCTCCAAGCCAATTGTCAGGCCCAGGTAGCCCAGGAGCACCATGGGGATCAAAGCCATCACCAGGGTGCCGATTAAGCGGATGAGGGTGTGATAAGGCGCCATTTTCCTGATGATCAGGCTCAATATCCCAACGCCAAAAACACCGATCAGAAAACTGAACCAGATGGTGAGCGGGATAAGAAGAAAATCGCGCGGGGTCTCGATGGATGCGGGAACAATCCACAAACTTAAGAGTTCGACCAGCAATAAACTGAGGAGAATCTGGAGTATCAGGGTAAGTGCCCAGCCGAAGATTTGCCAAAATTTTTTCATACGTCTACCAGCCTTTACATGATGGTGAAGAAAACAAGCTGTTCAACTAATGTAAGCGGTCCTTTTTAAAGTTTTCCTAAAGAGATTAAGCCAATTTTTCCAGCGCTGTTACCATTTCGTCGATGACGTCGAAGCCGCCCTGCCAGAATTCTGCCTGAGTCACGTCGATGCCTGCCCGACCGAGCAGTTCAACCGGGGCGACTGAACCACCCGCCGCTAAAATATCCATATAGCGCGGCTTGAAGGCATCGCCCTCTGCCTGGTACTGCTTATAAAGCGACAGCACCAGCAACTGGCCAAAGGCGTAAGCGTACACATAGAACGGGACACCGTAAATATGGGGTATCATCACCCACTCCCAACGGAATTCGTCAGCGATATCCACGGAGTCACCAAATTCAGATTGCAAGTTTTCCAGGTAGGCCTGCGCCAGATCGTCAACTTGCGCGCCCTGGGCGATCAGCTCGTGCGCGGTTTGTTCAAACATCGAGAAGTAGTTCTGACGCAAAATTGTGGCGAAGGCATCATCCATTTGACGGAAGAGCAGGTCGCGCCGTACCGCTTGATCGCTTTCCTGGGCCAGAAGCTTGTCGATCAACATCATCTCACCAAATGTTGAGGCTGTTTCCGCCAAGGGCAGGCAGGCGTGCTGGGTAAAGGCGGTGTGTTCTCTGGCCATCAGGGCATGGATGCCGTGCCCCAATTCATGGGCCATGGTGGCCACATCATCGGGGTTACCCTGGTAGTTGAGCAGGACCCAGGGCGCCAGGTCTGGCGTGATGGTGGCGCAAAATGCGCCGCTCATCTTGCCCTTGCGCACCTCGCTATCAATGTGGTTGGCATCGAAGATTTCTCGGGCCAGGTCGCCAAATTTTGGATCAAACTCATGGAATGATTCCAGCACGATTTCGGCGGCATCGCTAAACGCATACGTTTTATCAGATTTCTCAACCGGGGCGTAAATATCATAGCGGCGCAGCCGCTCCACGCCGAGCCGTTTAGCTTTCAACCTGAAGAAGCGTTGGAAGTGTTTCGTGTTCTGCCGGGTGACCTCCAGCAGGGTTTCCACAACCGGGCTGGGAATATCATTGATCAGGTTGCGCACCGATATCGGCTGCTTGAATTTACGCAGGTCCAGATTTTCGTTGCGCCAGTCGCGCACAATCGCCTGATAGATTTGGCCCAGGATGGGAGCGTCATCCGCGTAGACCTTGAACAAAGACTGGTAAGCACGTTCCCGCAGGTTGGGGTCTGGCTCTCGTACCAGGGCGGTCACCTCGCCCCGGGTGAGCTCCTTTTGCACGCCATCAATTTCAATATTGAAAGTGTAGCGGTTGGTGATCGACTCGTAGAGCATGTTGAGAGCGCTTACCCCGGTGACGTCTTTAATGTTGATGATCTTTTCTTCAGATTCACTGAGCGTAAAATCTTTGAAGTTGCGCATGGCAACCAGCCAGTAATGGAAATCGCCGGAGGCTTTTAGCAGGCGGTCAGCGTTGTCGTCGTCGAGGGCTTTCCACCACAAGCTGAAGAACAGCGTTTGATTGCTGATCTCTGCCTGAAATTGGTCCACTCGCGCCACCTGTGCCTGAGCGGACTGGTCTTGCGTATCGGCAGCAAATGCCAGCTGGCTAAAGCCGTATAAACGGTTTAAAACCCGGTAGAAATACTCGTATTCGGTGATGACGCTGATGAACAGGTCTTCGTTAATTTGCGGGACGAGTTGTTCCCTGTAGGACTGAAATTTTTGGGCGCCCTGGCGAATTTCTTCGAAAGCGGCTTCGTAAGCCGGGTCGTCAAATCCTTGGAAAAGGTCTTCCAGGCTCCATGAGGACTGGGTGTAGGTTTGGGTTTTGGTCATCTGTTTTTCCTTTTGGTTCGTTTCCGGTGATTGGAGGGGTTCCGCTTACTTCACCGGATTGAGCTTATGAGCTTGTGTCTTTTCTATAGCGTTTGCGTAAATAATCGATGGGTTCTTTTTGGCCTGTTTCCGGGTTCAGGTAATGCCAGAACTGCCAGCCATTCGCGGGCCCTTCCCGGATATACCTGGCGATCTGGTGGATTGAGCCACGCTGCCCATTGAAGATCAGATGCCCATCGGCCAGCACTTTGGCAGTGATCCCCTCCTGGTTGCCGAAATACAGAGTTTGCCCAGGCTCCAGCAGGCCGTGTTCCAGCAGATTGCCAAAGGGGATGCGTTTTTCCCGGCGGGGGTTGGGTGTCTCAAACAGGTCTGGCTTGAAAGGTTCTTGGGCAACGGTCGCAATCCGCTGCGTGGCTAGTTGGGCATAGAACCTGTCCACCTCGATCCCGATGAAGTGCCGGTGCAAGCGGCGGGCGACGGCGCCGGTGGTACCGGTGCCAAAGAAGGGATCCAACACGATATCCCCGGGATTCGAGCTGGCGGATATCACCCGGTAGAGCAGGGCTTCTGGTTTTTGGGTGGAATGGGCTTTTTCACCATTCGGGCCTTTTTGTCGCTCACCGCCGGTGCAGATAGGTATCTCCCAATCGCTGCGCATCTGCAGGTCGTCGTGCAGGGCCTTCATGGCATGGTAATTGAAGGTGTATTTTTGTTGCTTATCTTTCTGAGCCCACAGCAGAGTCTCATGGGCGTTGGTGAAACGCATACCCTGGAAATTGGGCATCGGGTTGGTTTTAACCCACACCACATCGTTTAGAATCCAAAAGTCAAGGTCTTGCAGGATGGCACCCACCCGATAGATGTTGTGATAAGAGCCAATCACCCATAAACTGCCAGTGGGTTTGAGGACGCGACGGCAGGCTGATAGCCATTCGCGGGTGAACTGGTCGTACTGGGCGAAATCATCGAAACGGTCCCAGTCATCATCTACCGGGTCAACCCGGGTCTGATCCGGTCGCCATAATTCGCCTTCAAGCTGCAGGTTGTAGGGCGGATCGGCAAAGATCAGGTCGACCGAGTCTTCGGGCAGCGTGGGCAAGATGGCACGACAATCGCCGACCAGAACCTGGTCGAGGGGAAGGTTTGGGGTGTTTCCCATCATAACGACTTTATTGTAACGGAATTCAGTTACTTTGGGAGAGCGCGTTGAGAAAAGCCGATGGTCTTTGCTTGTGGGGCGCTCAGGGTTGGTCGGTGAGCAGTAATCAGCTTTTACCGTTTCTGACCCATGGGGGATTAAGGCTATAATGGTTGTATTCAATTTGACTTTTAACCGTTGGAAATGAACCCATGACCAAAATTAATGCTCAATCCAATCTCGCCCGGCATTGGCGTGTTCAACCGAGAATTCCCGGTGATATTGACCGGGCGCTGTGTGAATTCCCGCCCTTTATGCGCCAATTGCTCTACAATCGGGGCTTCCATGACCTTGAAGCTGCAGCTCACTTTATTGCCGGGGAGGTTCGCTTTTCTACCAACCCTGAGCAGATCAAAGACATGAGCACAGCGGTGGCGCGACTGCACGCTGCTGTAACCACGGGCGAGAAGATTGCTATCTATGGTGATTATGACGCCGACGGCGTGACGGCTACCGCCCTGATGTCCGACTTCCTCGCCAGTCTGGGCGTAGAGCCTGAGATTTACATCCCGAATCGTTATGATGAAGGCTATGGTTTGAATGCGGAAGCGCTCCAAACCCTGGCGGAAGTGGGCGTTCACCTGGTTATCACAGTGGATTGTGGCATCCGTTCTATTAGCGAGGTTGCGCTGGCGCAGGCCCTGGGTATGGATGTTATCGTTACGGACCACCATCAACCCGGTAAAGAACTGCCCCAGGCCCTGGCGGTGATCAACCCCAAGCAACCCCGCGATAGCTACCCTGAAAAGGACCTGGCGGGGGTGGGCTTGGCTTATAAGCTGGCCCAGGCTTACCTGCTTGCTTATCCCCGGGTGGGGGTAAACCTTGAAGAGTGGTTGGACCTGGTGGCTATCGGTACGGTGGCCGACATGGTGCCGTTGACAGGTGAAAACCGGATGCTGGTTAAGGGGGGCTTTGCTCACATCCGGCAGCGACCCCGGCTGGGTTTGACCTTAATGGCCCGGGTGGCCGGGCTTGATTTAACGCGCTGTGACGCATCGATGATCGGTTTTGGACTGGCGCCCCGCTTAAACGCCGCCGGGCGGATGGACACGGCCATGTCGGCTTACGAGCTGCTGGTGACGCAGGATCAGCAAAGGGCTGGTGAACTGGCGCAAGTTTTGGACTCTCATAATAATCAGCGTCAGGAGGAGACGCACACCATTCGTGAAATGGCCCTTGCACAAGTTTTGCAAAGAGACCCGGACGCGCTGCTGTTTTTTGCCGCTGACCCGGCTTTCAGTGAGGGCGTGGTGGGGTTGGCTGCTTCACGCCTGACAGATATCTATTATCGTCCGGCAATCATCGCTCATCAGGGGGAAGAATTTACTGTTGCCTCCTGCCGTTCAATCCCGGAATTTCATATCACCCAGGCCTTAGATGAATGTGCAGACCTATTGGTGCGCTACGGTGGTCATAAGGCTGCCGCTGGATTTACCGTCAGTAATCCGAATCTGCCGGAACTGATTGAAAAACTGGATGTCATTGCCCAACGGGAACTGGCTGGTGTGGACTTGCTGCCCGTGATTGAGATTGACCGCGAGATCCTCTTAGAAAAGTTGACCTCGGCCTATATCGGCGGGATTTTCAACGACCTGCACCAGCTGCAACCGACCGGGATCGGTAACCCTGAACCGGTTTTTGCGTCCTATAACCTGGCGGTTCGTAAGTACAACACGGTGGGGCGAGACGGTGGACATTTGAAATTAACCTTGCAGGCCGGTAAAAATATTTTCGATGCGATCGCCTTTCAGCAAGGGCACCGGGCTGAAGACATGCCCAGCACAATTGATATTGCGTATCGTTTCGAGGAAAACGTCTACATGGGGCGGACGAGCTTGCAACTGAACATCAAGGATTTCCGGTCAACGCTTCCCCTGGAAGGGCAGGACATCTCTGAGAACGACCGTTCACCTTCTACTTAAAGAACTGCTCATTCCAAGCTTGATTAATTGCAGGGGGGTTGAAAGCCATCGCAATACCTGAAAATCGTTAGAGATGCTAACAGGCAGCGAGGGAATCGGCTGTCTATGAGCTTCAATCATCCAGCGGGATTTACTTTTCAACCAGTGGGCAGGTTATTCAAGGAGGCCGTCCCACAGGCGCTGCATCTCTGTGCTGGTGTTTAGCAGGGTATCCAGGCAGCCCACAGCTTCAATGCGGCCGTCTTTCATCAGGATAATCTGGTCAGCGCGCTGCAGTGCAGTCCGGCGGTGGCTGACCACCAAACAGGTGGCGTCTTGCCGGTAGGCAAAAATGCGCGCCCACAGTTCGTTTTCGGTTTCAACATCTAATGCGCTGGAAATATCATCAAACACCAGCAACGAGGCTTCTTGCACAAACATACGCGCGGCGGCAGCCCGCTGGCGCTGTCCGCCAGAAAGTTTAACGCCTTTGGCGCCGACCATCGTCGATAGGCCCTCGGGTAGCTCCTTCATATCCTGCTCTAGGACAGCCATTGTGAGGGCTCGCTCGAGGTCAACCTGATCTGTTGGCAAACCCATCAGGATGTTATTCTGCAGGGTCTCGCTGAACAGGGTGGGCACCTGGGGGGTAAAGGCGCTGCGGGGCGGGACAAAGAACTCGCCCGGGGCGTCAACGCGCTGGCCGTTCCAGTAGATCTCACCAGATTCACTTGGCAAAAGCCCCAGCAGCGCGTGCACCAGGGTGCTTTTACCGGAGCCCACCCGCCCGGTGATGACGGTAAAGCCGCCCCCAGCCAGGTGTAGATTGATGTCTTCAATGCCCCGGCTGGTGCCAGCAAAGCGGCAGGTTAGGTTCCGCACCTCCAGCGTTTCAAGGCGGTCGGCGGGAGTTTTAGGTTGATACGGCACTTCTGGCAGTTTGCCGCGAATATAAACCGGCGTATAAGCCACCAATCTTTCAGGTGGGGCGCCCTGCAGCAATACCACCATTCGGTCGATAGAAACGCCTAGGCGCTTCACCCAGGCAATCCGGTCACCGATGATGCCGGCAAAATCAGATACCCAACCCAGGTAATAAATAAATAAGGCCAGGTCGCCGATGGCAAAATTACCGGCTTGCATGGTTGCGCCAGCAGTCAGTAGAATCAATCCTGTAAAGATATTGCCAGTATTACGGTAGGAGGAATCCAAGATCTGTTTGAAGAGGGCGTCTTTTAGGGCGGCTTTTCGGCGAACCGTATTGATTTCGTGTAGTGCATGCACACTGCGTTCCTCTGCCCCGGCTACTTTAACGGCCAGGATCGCACCGAACAACTCACCGATGAAATCGGTTACTCGGCTGGTGGCATCTCTGCTGGCCTGTCGATATTCGGTGATTTTCTGATTGGCATAATTGGCAATCAGGATCACAACCCCCAGGGGGATGAACACCATCAGGGTGATGGTCACATTGATGCGGAGCATAACGATCAGCGCCACCAGGGTAAAGAATCCAAACCCGAACACAATCAGCATTTCTGCCATAAAAAAGGAGATCTCATCAGCATCATCTCGGAAGCGGCTGACGGCCTCTCCCGCTGATTGGGGCACTGCCCGGGCGCCCGGGCGGCGTAAGATGGTATCAAAGATATTGACCCTCAACAGTGCAGTGAGTGAATAGCGTAACATGAAATAAAACACCACATCGGTGAAGAACGCCATGCCGCGCCCGAGGGCAACTGCCACTAAGAAAGCCGCCAGCGTCCACAGGTTGAAGCCTGAAAAAGTTTCACCGGCCAGCTGGTTGAACACCGCCTGGATTATAAATCCGCTCAGCTGTGGGAAAACACCGAAAATGAGGATTTCCATCAGCCCGAAAACGCCGTAAAGCCAGGGCCGGTATTTTGTCAATTGCCAGATATACCACCAGGTGCTGGGGCGGTTGTCGGCTTTGCGAGATGTTTTTTGGCTCATGTCAGCACCTCATCTAGCCCGGTGCGCAGCAGATTGTGGAAGCGAGATTGAGAATTCCGGGTCAGGGTTAGGCGGTCGCCGTATTCAACGATGAGGCCGTTTTCTAAAATCATGATCTTGTCGGCAACCTCCAGGGTCTTCAAGCGGTGTGCGATGATCAGAGCCGTCCGGCCGGCGAGCAATTGTTTAACAGCGCACTCAACCCGGGCCTCCGTGGCTGGGTCCAGCCTGGAGGAGGCTTCATCCAGGACGATCAGACCGGGGTCGTGTAAAAAGACGCGCGTGAAGGCCAGCAGCTGGGCTTCACCGGCGGAAAGACCGCCGCCCCCGGAGGGCAGCACGGCATCCAGCCCGCCTTGCAACCTGCTGTACCAAGCCTCCAGCCCCAGGAGCTGGATCACGTCGAGGATGCGTTCATCGGGGATGAACCGATCGAAGAAGGTCAGGTTGTCGCGCACAGAAGCGTGAAACAACTCGATATTCTGCGTGACCATGCCAATTCGCCTGCGCAATAAGGTTAAGGGGATGTGCTGGATGTCACCCATGCGCTGTTCGGTTGGACCGATGTGAATCATCCCGGTTTGCGGGTTGTACAGGCGGAAAAGCAGGCGCGTCAGGGTGCTTTTGCCACTGCCCGTGCGTCCTAAAAGGCCCAGGACCTCACCGGAGTTAAGCGTGAAGTTGATGTCCTGGAGCACGTTTTCAAGCGGTGCCTGAGCAGGTGCTTCGCCCTGATCATCATAAAAGAACGAAACGTGATCGAACTTCACCGCCAGCGGACCGCTTTCCTGCAGCAGGCTCTCAATCTGTGGGTCTGGCGGGGCGGCGGTGATTTCAGTCTGCTGGTCGAAGAGTTCAAAGACACGTTTAATGCTGGCCAGGGATTTTTGGATATTGGAGAGCTGGCGGGATATTTCTTCTAAAGGGGTTTCCAGCATGCGGTTGTACTGGTAGACAATATACACTGTGCCAATGGTGAGTGCTCCATTTAGGTACAGCGAACCGCTCACGCCCAGGGAAATTGCAGTTCCCATGGCAAAGACCAGGAACATGGCGTTCAACATATAGTTCACCATGAAGCCCGCCTTGATTGACCGTTGGTACATCTCCTGGGTGTGGGCAAAGAATTGTTGCAACGTGTACGAACGACCACCATTGGCGCGAATATCCACTGTACCGTTCAGGCGTTCTTCTAAAAAGCTGAAGAAATTTGCTTCGGCTTTGCGTTCGGCTTCCCAGTGCGGGACGGCGATATTGCGAAACCGGGTGAGCACCAGCAGCGCAACCAGGGCAAAGCCCGTCAGCACCAAGCCGATGCGCCAGTCTTCCAAATACAGCACAATGAGGACGGCCAACACCAACAGGAAATTTGCCAGCAAGTTGAGCAGAAACTGGGAGAAGAAATCGTTCAGTGTGGTGATATCCGAGTCGATGCGGCTGATCATCTCGCCCGGTGGGTGGGCTTTGTGGAAGCGCATGTCCAGGTTAAGGGCGTGCCGGGTAAGGTCTTCACGCAGGGCATTTGTAGCCGACCAGCCGAGGTGCTGGGTGTAATAAGCGGAGCCGATGGCTATCCCCTGCTGACTTAAGGCTGCCACCAGGAATGCAGCTCCCAGGCGGGTCAGGAGCCCAAGGGGCGAACCACCGACCACTGCATCGATAAATAAGCGCATAATCTGCGGGATCAGGAGCTGTAACCCCAGGTTGGCTAAGATTAACAACCCCAAAACCGCCACCTGTCCTTTGTGTGGGGCCAGGTAGGTTTTGAACAGGTCGCGAGCATGTTGATAAGTGTTTTTCACAGTACATTTTGCCTTTTGTTTGGGCGCTTTGTGCGGGGCAGCGTTTCATTAATCCCGGAGCATCTCTTCGGTTGGCAGGCGAGATTTCGTTAAACAGCCCCGATTTTACATCATCGGGGGCTGGGAGGGTACGGGCTCTGTGGTGTTAACTTAATATTGTTTGACTAACAAACCTTTCGCAGATGAAAGCGTTTAATCAAGGGTTGATCGCCTCGCGGATCAGGCTTTCATCGAAAAGACCAACCTGACCATCGGCGGCATACGCATACACTGCAGCTGAAAAGATACCGCTGAGCGTGCTGCTGAGCAGGGAAATTACCACGATAAAAAGGAACAGCAGGGCGCCGAAAATGATGACCGGGGTCGCGCTCTCTAACCAGAAGGCGAGGGCGACGCCAATGTCGAGGAGCAACATGCCACCAGCAATACCGATCAGCGTGAAGATCAGCCCGATAGAGAGGGTGCCCGAGATTTGCTCGCCCCAACTGCGTTTGAGTAGTTCCCAGCTGCGTTTGATCGCTTCAATCGGCCCCAGGCCTTCCACCGCCAGGACAGGCACAACCAGGAAGGTGAGCACGTTCCAGGTTGCGCCCAGGATGGAGGCGATCAAACCGCCAATACCCCGGCGCCTCTCATCGGATTTATTCGAAAGCATTTTGAGGATCAGGCCAACCGTGGCGGAAATCAGCGCCCAACCCAAGATGGGCAGGATGCGCTGCCCGGCAATTTTGTAACCATCCCGGACTGTTGGGTCTCCACCCCGCAGACGGATGATGGCTGCTCCTACCAGGGCCGTGCTGTTGAAATAGACGACGGTATACTGCACCAGGTAAAACAGAAACAACACAAAATAGCCGAATACCGGCATGCCCGCGTCGAGGATATTATCCAGAATGCCCCCGATCAGGGTGGGAATCAGAAAGGTCAACATGATGATAATCATCGCGATAGATGAGATCAGGGGGAAAAGCAGTAATTCTTTATCGAGCTTGAGAACCTCTATACTGGCTTTCATTAGTTTCCAACTGCGTTTGATGCGGTACATGGCGCATCCTTTCATCGGTTCAATTGTGGATAGGTTCAATTATAAAGTAGCTGTTTGATGGCTGTCAACGCCCCACTGGTGAGTTGGCTGGAGTTTCTAATTTCCTATACTAAGATCTGCACGCTATGTTATACTAAATCAGGCGTAATTAGAGCAAAGAAGGCCATGAAATTAATCATCCAAATCCCCTGCTATAACGAGGCGCAGATTCTACCCAAGACCCTTGCACAGCTCCCCAGGGCTGTAGACGGCTTCGACCAGGTTGAAATTCTGGTGGTGGATGATGGCAGCACGGATGACACTGTGGTTGCAGCCCGGGAGGCGGGTGCGGATCATATTGTCCACCTCAGCCGGCACCTGGGGTTGGCACAGGCTTTCACCGTCGGGCTGGATGCCTGCTTGCGGCTGGGCGCGGATGTGATCGTCAATACGGACGCCGACAATCAGTACCCAGCGGAGGATATTCACCGGTTGGTGCGCCCTATTCTGGGTGGCACGGCAGAACTGGTTATCGGCGACCGGGGTGTGGGCAATACCCCACATTTCCCGGCCCACAAGCGTGCTCTGCAGAAATTGGGTAGCAAAGTCGTCTCTGCCGCGGCTGGTTTCGAGATCCCCGACGCCACCAGCGGGTTCCGGGCGCTCACCCGTAAGGTAGCCTTGGAAACCCTGATATTGAGCAATTATTCCTACACCCTTGAATCTCTGATTCAGGCGGGGGCCAAACGGGTTCGGGTGGCTTTTGTGCCCATTGAAACCAACCCGCCCGAACGGCCCTCACGGCTGTTCAGCAGCATCCGACATTACCTGCTCAATTCCGGCGTGACAATTATGCGTTCTTTTACCCTGTACCGGGCGCTGCGCATCTTCACCGTTATCAGCGTGCTGCTGCTGCTGGTGGGCACTGCAATTGGCGTGCGCTTTATTGTGGCGTTCATTCAAGGAAAGGGCGCCGGGATGGTTCAATCATTGATCCTGGCGGCGGTGTTCCTGATTGTGGGATTTATGACCTTCCTGATCGGGCTGATTGCAGACCTGGTCAGCTTTAATCGTAAAATCCTTGAAGAGATCTTGTTCAGAATTCGCCGAAACGACACTGCAGCAACCCCTGAACACCAGGGGCCACCGGAAGTTTAACACCTGGTTAAAACATTCCCGGGTGCTGAAAGCAGCTTAATTTCATTGTAAAATTTCCACACACGATACAAGTTGTTTGGATGGAGGTTAATAGTGTTTGAACCCTTAAGGGCAAGGATTGCTGCACATGGCGAGAGCCTGGGCGGGGGAATTTTGAAAGTGGATAATTTCATCAATCACCAGGTCGACCCCATATTGATGGAAGCTTGCGGAGAAGAGTTTGCTCGGCTGTTTGCAGATACCAACCCGACCAAGATACTGACGGCAGAAATTTCGGGCATCGCGCCAGCCTTAATGACCGGTAAATTTCTTAATCTGCCGGTGGTGTATGCGCGCAAGCGCAAACCGGTTACCATGCCCGATACGGTTTTTTTAACATTGGCTCCCTCACACACCAAGGGGCGCATGGTAGAGTTGATCGTTTCACCTGAATACCTGCGGAACAACGAGCGGGTTCTGATTATTGACGATTTCCTGGCGTCAGGTGCAACAATCGCTGGCCTGGCGCGGTTGGCGGAAATCGCTGGGGCGACCCTGGTGGGTATTGGCACGTTGATTGAGAAGACCTTTGAAGGCGGGCGTGAACTGCTTACACCGTTGAATATTCCCATCAAGGCCCTGGTTCCGATCGCCTCTCTGGATGATGGCCAGATCATCTTCGCTGAAAAATAGGCTGCTGGCCTTACTGCTTGAAATCGCTCGCTGGAAACACCTGCGGCGATTGGTGTCCTTTGTGTACCCATCTGTGATTCGTAAGTTGTCCCTTGAGCGGCTGGGTGAAAATGCCTATTGGATAGCGTTTCATCACCCCCAACCGAATTACCCCCTGCATATTTTGATCTTGCCAAAGGACGCGACCCCGTCACTTTCGGCTGCACCTGGTGCTAACCCAACATGTACGCCGGCCTTTTTCAACTGGTCAAACAGCTGATTCAGGGCTTTAACCTCGACCAACGGGGTTACCGCCTGATCACCAATGGCGGCCCCTATCAATCCATTCCCGTCTGGCACTGGCACCTGGTCAGTGAAGCATCTTCACAGGACGATACAGAAACCGGAGATTTCCATGACAGAGACAATCATCATCCTTGATTTTGGGTCACCCTCCAGCCAGCAAATCGCTCGCCGGGTACGGGCTGCACAGGTTTATGCTGACCTGCTTCCCTGGGACGCCCCAGAAGACCTTGTGATGGCGCATAATCCGCAGGGTTTTATCCTTTCCGGCGCACCCCGCTTGGGTTTCGAGCCTGGCGTGCCGATATTGCCAGCTTATGTCTTGCAATCTGGCCGGCCGATTTTGGGTATTGCGGATGGTATGCTGGCGCTGGTACAGGCCCTGGGCGGTGAGGTCTCCTTTGCTGGGGGGCGGGATGATGGCCTTGAACACTTGAGCGTGCAGCATCCAACCTGCTTGCTGCAAGCCGGAGATAACCCACAGGTGTGGGCCTCGTTTGCAGGCCGTGTGGAAATACCCCCAGCAGGCTTTGAAATTTTGGCCAGCACAGAGGGCGACCTAATTGCCGCGCTTGGCGACGACGCGCGGGGATATTATGGGCTGCAATTCTACCCGGAGCTTGCGCAGACACTTGCCGGGCAGCAGATCATTAATCGCTTTGTGCGCGAAGTGTGCCGCTGCTCTGGCACTTGGACCGTGACGTCCATCATCGAACGTGCGCTCAGCCAGATCCGGACGCGGGTAGGCAGTGCCCGGGTGCTGGCGACGGTTAGTGGCGGTGTGGATTCAAGCGTTGCTACAGCACTGGTCAGCAAGGCCGTGGGCAGTCAACTCAGCGCAGTCTTTGTGGATACTGGTTTGATGCGTAAAGATGAGGCCCGGTGGGTAAGGCAGGCTTTCCAGGCAGACCTGGGCGCCAACCTGCACTGTGTGGACGCGGCGGAGACCTTTTTTAACAACCTGCAGGGGATCACCGATCCGGAAGCCAAGCGCCGCATAATTGGTGAAACCTTCATCCGAATTTTTGAAACAAGTGCTCATAATTTGGGCGACCCGCCCTTCCTGGTGCAGGGGACGATTTTCCCCGATGTGATTGAATCGCGTGCTGTGAAACAGCGCGGCGTACAACCGGTTAAAACGCATCACAATGTCGGTGGCTTGCCTGAGAAGATGGACTTTGAACTGGTTGAGCCGCTGCGGGAGTTATTCAAAGATGAGGTACGCCTGGTGGGTGAGGCATTGGGGCTGCCGCCGGAACTGGTTTGGCGCCAACCCTTTCCCGGCCCTGGGCTGGCGGTGCGCTGTTTGGGTGAGGTCACCCCAGCGCGTGTGGAAAAACTGCGCCAGGCAGATGCCATCTTCACCGAGGCGCTGGCGTGCGCGGGCTTGCTGACTCAGGACGAAGGGGGTACAGCTCAAGCCTTTGCGGTTTTGCTGCCGGTGAAGACGGTAGGGGTGACGGGGGGGCAGCGCACCTATGACGAGGTGATTGCCCTGCGGGCCGTCAATACAACGGATTTTATGACCGCCGATTGGGCGCGTCTGCCAGCAAGTCTGCTGGCAGGTGTGTCGGAGCGCATCACCAGTGAGGTCGCGGGCGTTAACCGGGTGGTCTATGACATTACCGGCAAACCCCCGGGGACGATTGAGTGGGAGTGAGATCGACCCGATCAATCTAAATAGGGCGGATGATTAGAAAAATATCCCTGGCAAGGGGTTGGAACACAATTCACTTTTGATAAAAATCTAAACGGCAGATTATTAGAAAGCTGTTAATTTTCACTAAATTGTGTAAATTTATTTGTTATTTATTAAATGGTGAGGTATAAAACAAGGGTTTTGTTTAAACTTTAGAAAGTTTTTGATCAAGGGAGAATTCATCGTGGCACAACTGAAAAGACTACTAACGATTACCTTATCCATCATGGTATTGATGACATCCTTGCATCTTCCAGTGTTTGCAGATATTGGAATAAGTGAGCCGCCCGTGGTGGATACGCAAGCGCCCTCTGAAGGTGATGAACACGCGTTGGACAGCTCGGATTTACGCGTTGATGAAAACGATGCTGGCGGTGCGCCAGCTGACTTGTTCACCACTCAACCAGAACCCGAGGATGAAATTGAGGGCGACGAAATAGTAGCAGAAGCCGAAGGTTTGCAATTACTTGGGGGTGGTGAGCCGCTGCCAGAGAGCCCATCAAATGTGGGTTTACTGGATGTTGGGGAACCCTCAGAAGGCGATGACGATCAGTTGCCTGGTGACGGTAGCGGCGAAGATAACGGCACGCCGCGTGAAGGCGAATGCCCGGTTATTATCGTCGAAGCAGTGAACGTGGTCTATGATGGGGATGATCACACCGTTACGGTTGCCAGCTTGGGTGAAGGCGACGAAGTTTGGTATAGCTCTACCGGAGAAGATGGATCTTGGAGTAAGGATAAACCAGAATTCACAGACGGGAAATACGATGACGATGGTGGAGTCGTAGGTTATCCAGTCTACGTTAAAGTTACGAACCTATCTTGCGACGACAGATTTGCCAATACAACCGTGAAAATCAACCCAAGAGAGATAACGATTACGGTCTATGATTCTGCAAAGGTCTTTGGTAAACCTGATCCGACAATTACGGGGTCCCTGTCTCTTATACACATCT
>LSQX01375779.1_pt1 | contig 42821 bp, 25 predicted proteins | sample 654561 | NCBI WGS metagenome assembly LSQX01 (sample SAMN04489861, study PRJNA283612) | anaerobic digester metagenome | isolation source: 4 biogas reactors fed with cattle manure at either 37C or 55C with and... | place: Denmark: Kongens Lyngby | collected 2014 | reverse complement strand
GGCGGCGGGCGAAACGAACGATTTCACGATTGACTTGGAAAGCAGTCCCGGCTCGGCGAAAAAGGCCGAACCGGAGGAAGAGAACAAGCCCGAACCGAAAACAGGAGGATAGATCGTGGACCGCAACGGTAGAGATCGAGATTTGTCCAGAACACCCGAGGGCGAACCGCGCGGCGCCACGCGGCGGGCGTTTTTGCAGGGCGCCGGTGGGCTCTGGCTGAGCGGGGCGGTGTTCGGCGGATTCGCCGGGCGGGCAACCGCCGCCGACCAGGGCCCGCGGCTCCGTCCGGGCCACGCGCAGACCCCCGAGGAAGCGATCAAGGAGTTGGAGGAGATGAAGGCCTCCTACTCCGACCTGGCCGGCTGGAAGGAACGCAAAGCGCGGATCCGCCAGGGGATCCTGGAAGGAGCCAAGCTCTCGCCCCTGCCGGAAAAGACGCCGCTGAAGCCTCTGTACCTGAAAAAGCGGGTCTACGACGGATACTCCGCCCAGAGCATCGCCATCCAGAGCTGGCCCGGATTCTACGTCACCGGCACGCTCTATCGGCCCCTCGACCTCAAGCCGCCCTACGCGGCCGTCCTCTCGGCGCACGGGCATGGCGGGCGGTTCCTGCCCGGCAGGCAGATCCGTTGCGCTGTCCTCGCCCGGATGGGGGCGATCGTCTTCCATTACGACATGGTCGGCTACGGCGATTCCCAGGAGGCCGGCTGGTCCCACGGCAAGGTTCCGGAGCTGCTCCGGATGGTTACCTGGAACAGCATCCGCGCGATGGACTTCCTCGAATCGATCGAGGGGGTGGACCCGAAACGGATCGGGATGACGGGCAATTCCGGCGGCGCCTCGCAGACCTTCATGCTGACCGCGATCGATGATCGCGTGGCGGTTTCCGTGCCGAGTTGCCAGGTTTCCGCTCATTTCTTCGGCGGCTGCCCGTGCGAAAGCGGAATGCCGGTCCACTGGGGCCCCAATCACAAGACCAACAACGCCGAGATTGCGGCGATCGCGGCGCCGCGGCCCCTGTTGCTGATCTCCAATGGAGCCGACTACACGAAGTTCACGCCGGAGGTGGAATTTCCCTATGTCCGGCACGTCTACAGCCTCTACGGCGCGGCCGACAAGGTCCAGAACGCGCACTTTCCGCGCGAGGGCCACGACTACGGCCCCTCCAAGCGGATGGCGGCCTACCCCTTCTTTGTCCGCCACCTCCTCCTCGATGGCGAGCGCGCTTGGGGCGGCAAGGACTGCATCGATGAGTCGTTCGTCAAAGTCGAGACGCGGGAGGAAATGCTCGTCTTCGGCCCGGACAACCCCTATCCCAAAGACTCGGTGCCGCCGAATACGCCGCTGCCGTAAAGGACTCGACCCATGACGCCGAATTGCCGGCCCGCTGCTTGGACTGGCCGTGATCTGCGCCGCCGGCCCGGCCCTGGCCGCGGCCGCTGATGTGCCAGAACGGCATCGACGAACCGCCATCGCAGTTTCCGCGCTCGGTGGCGGTTCGCGTGATGCCGGAGATTGCGCCGATCTATCGCGATCTTGGCGTACGCCAGAACGTGGCCATGGTTGCCTTCCCCGGGGGGCACGAAATTCATGTCCCCAGCCTGCGGGCGTTTCTCAGTTTGGTGTTCGGGCCCCAGTAGGAGAGACGATGCGCGGCATCAACAGCGTATTCAGGTTGAGCGTGATCGTGGCTGCCGGCCTGCCTCTGGCCGCCGTGGCGAGCGAAAGCGCGCGTCGGCCCGCCGCCGCGCCCGTGACGGTCGATGAAAGCAATTTCGCCTATCCCTATGAAAAGGTCTTCGATTATTACATCATCGAGGCATGGCGCTCCCTGGATAATCCGGTTCCGGCCTACACGCCGGAGATGGTCGCTCGGCATACGGAATTGGTTGGCAGGCTGCGCTGGGTAGCGCCGACCGCAAGCGGAAACCAGGCGATGGTGCTGGGACGCACGCCCGGCTGGCCAAAAAACCCTGCCTTTCCGCAAGACCCGGAGATCCCGCCCCAGAACATCTACGGCTACCAGATCACCGACCCTTCCGCCAAGGGGCCGAAAATCAAGATGGTTCTGGTTTCGGGAAACCATGCCACCGAGTTCACCGGCAACTGGGTCTTGGAAGGGATGGTGAATTTCCTGGCCGGCAGCGACCCTCGGGCGGTCTTTCTACGCGGCACGGCGGTCTTCTATGTGTATCCCGATGTCAATCCGGAAGGCCGATACCAGGCGGTCCAGCGGATCAATCTGAAGGCCGCGCCGGACCCGAATGCGGGCACCAACGGGTGCTATCGCGGCAATCCGGAGTTGTACGCCGCCGGCGCGCGGGACCACAACCGGGCATGGACGACGAGCGGCAGATTCTCGACGATCGACACGCTCACCGCGGCGATCAAGAAGGATACGGGCGGCCGCGCCGACTATTCCTGGGACATGCACGGTCCGCAGGACGTTGGAAACTGGCGCTCCCCGCTCATCGAGGCCCGCCTGAATGCCTATGCGAATGCCCTATTGAAACGTGAACCGGACGTCGTCCGCTGCGGACCGCCGGGCAACTTCAAGCGAAACGTGGAGAACGGTCCGCCGGGCAAATTCTCGCTCTGGGCAGCCAGCGAAGAAGGCCTCAACGTGACCTATCCCTACACGTACGAGCCGGGCGGGTGGACCCGCGAGCGGCTTCTCGAATCCGGCCGCAATCTGGCCCTCGCCCTCCACGATGTCCTCACCGCCGCGGAGGACTGAGCGCCGAACGACTGCAACGCGACAAGCCGGCCGCGGACTGACAGGGCCGGCAAGCGCACCCTCCTCTCACCAGTTCATCGCCAGTCTGTGGGTGGCGCCTTTTGCGATCGGCGGCGCTTTCTACACTTTCCAATCCATCGCGGCCGCATGCGATCCAAAAGCGGATTCCTGCTTCCGCCGCCTGCGCGGACTGATTAGAATTGCGCTCGGGTTTCACATGTTCGGCGGGATTGGCAGTGGGAGCACCGAATCATGAAAGTCGTCTCCGGGTTCGCCTTGGCTGTTCTTTTCCTGTCCTCCGGAACCACGCGGCTCAGCGCGGAGGAGCCTGGGAAGCTCGCCGAGAACAGGAAATACCTGATCCTCCATGCCGACGACGCGGGCATGTCGCACTCGGCCAACACGGGCACGATCGAGGCGATGCAGCGCGGCATCGTCTCTTCGGCAAGCATCATGGTGCCGTGCCCCTGGTTTGTCGAGTTCGCCGCCTACGCCAGAAAGCACCCGGAAATGGACTTCGGCGTCCACCTGACGCTCAACTGCGAATGGGAGAACTACCGTTGGGGTCCCGTTTCCCCACGCGACAAGGTGTCCAGCCTGGTCGACCCGCAGGGTTACCTGTGGGGCAACGTCCGCCAAGTCGCAAAACACGCCAAGGCGGAGGAGGTCGAAATGGAACTGCGCGCCCAGATCGAGAGGGCCAGGCAGTTCGGCGTTGCGGTAAGCCATCTCGACACGCACATGGGCGCGTTGGCCAGCCGGCCGGACCTGGTGGAGATCTATGTGAAGCTGGGGATGGAGTACGACCTGCCGGTGTTGTTCTCGCGCGACGCCGCCGGCGAATTGGTCCGCGAGTATCCCGCGCTGGCGGAGAAGGGGAAGGCCCTGCTGGAAATGGTCGACCGTCGCGGGTTTCCCGTACCGGATCGCCTGGCACAATTTTATGGAGGCGAAAGCCACGCAGAGCGCAAGGAAGACTACCTGACGTTCCTCCGCAACTTGCAGCCGGGCGTAACCCAGTTGATCGTCCACTGCGGCTACGACAACGAGGAACTGCGGGCGATCACCAACAGCGCCGCCCGCCGCGACAGCGACCGCCGCGTGTTCACCGATCCGGAGGTAATTGCCGAGGCGAAGCGGCTGGAAATTGAGCTGATCGGCTGGCGGCAGTTCCGCATGGCGGTGGAGCAACCAGCGGCTGTGAAGTAATTCTCCGCCAGCCAGGGGGAACCGTTTGGGGGACTTGCGTCTGTTGGCGCCGGCCTACTTCTTGGTTAGTTCGATCCGGCCCAGATCGGTCGGCTTCCCGGCTTCGACTGTGAAGCGAACGGGCGCGTCTTTCGGGTCCGTGTAACGGTTGTTCAGTTTGTCGGGGCCGCCGTAGCGGCCGGAGAACGCCTCCTTCTGCCCCCACATGAACGTCAGGACGTAGTCGCCCGCCGGGACTCCATCGCCAGACTCGTACGTAGAAATCGAGAACCCGCCGTCCTCGCCGGTAAAGGCTGAAGACACGGTGGGCATTGCCGCATCCATGCCTTTCGTGTCGTGGCACGTCACCGCCAGATAGTTCGCGGGCGCCCCGTCGACATAGACCTGCCCGGTAACCGGATATGTCTCTTTGCGAGGCGGTCCCTGCTCGCTGCACGCTACACCGGAAAGGCAGACGCCGGCAAGCAGCGCGAGTCGTTGTGCCGTTGGCAGTCTCATGGAAATCCTCATTGCCGTCTTGTGAACTGTCACAGCGCTTCCCTGAAAACGCACTCCGCTGGCGCGCGACTAGGGATCGAGCGAGGCTTCGCTGCCAGCCCGCGTGATCCGCGCGGCGAGCGAATACTGATGAATACTCTCGGACAGAAACTGCACGGAACCGTCACACATCAAGAACTGCGCGCCGCCCGGATGGAAGCTGTAGAAGCTGTCGCCGCGGATATTGTTGCAGTTGATCCCGCACGGCCCTCCCGAGGGACCGCGCCGCCCATCGTACAGCGCTCCTTGCATCCAGACGTCGCTATTCAGAAAATCACCCCAACCGCCACCGTTCTCTCCGATCTTCTGGGCCACCGTGTCGGGGGCAAGATCCGCGTCCGTTGCCGCGCGGCCGCCCTTGAGATAAATCGCGTTTCCGCCCACGCGCTCACCGATCAGGATCGTGTTGGAGGTGCCATCGATGACGTCCGAAATGCGGCTTGTGCTAATGTCCACGTGGCCCAATGCCGGAGCGTTCAGGCAGGGTTGAAGCGTTCCGTCGCGACTGCTCGCGGCGGTCCTGCCGGCATAAGCCAGACTCGCGAGGTCGTTGCGCACCCCGCCCACGGCAAGATAATCCGACGCCGCCGCGCTCCAACTCAGCGGAGGCAAGCCCTCAGCCAGCGTGCCGCCGCCGGTGTAGTTCCGGTCCGAACCGGGAGCCGAGGGGCAGATGAATACATCCAATTCGGTGTTGATGACCGCGATATTCGACTGGATGACGGCGGCGGGGAACCCAAAGGCTGTTGCCTCGTTGATTGTCGGCACGCGCGTGTCGTAGCGATCATAGAGGGCGCTCTGCTCGATGAACGGCAGGATCTTGACTCCCCAGCCCTGGACGTTCAAATCGCCCGTCAGCACCCAATCGGGAGGGAATGTCTTGAACGTCGATTCGTAGTTGAGCAGCCCCAGACCGATCTGCTTCAGATTGTTGCTGCACTGCGCCCGCCGGGCGGCCTCGCGGGCCGCCTGAACCGCCGGCAGCAGCAAAGCGATCAAGATTCCGATGATCGCAATCACCACCAGCAACTCGACCAAGGTGAAGCCATTCCGCCTTGCACACCGTTTGTGCCACCACATCGCATGTCCTCCTTTAGAGAGAAACGTGATGGATGCCGGGTTTCACGGCAGAGAGCTGCGCTCCCGGAGACCGCCGCAAAGCCTCGACTGATACTGATCGGGAATGTGATTTCCCACAAATCGGAATCTAATCAGGAAGAACAGATTTCAGTGAGGAAGAAGTAAGTGGTACATGGATGATGGGAATGGCCACTGCCCTGACTTTAACTAGGCGGAATTATTGAGTCAAGCGAGCGTGGCAGAAGTATGGGGGGCTGAATTGACTTGCGCGAGCCCCGGAGAAAGCTGTAAAACATGAGCCATCAAGAACTTAGCGCATTCCGGGCGAGCCAGCAGAAGCCGTTCTGGATGCGAATTCCAGGGTGTTTCTGGCAGACCATGAATTCCCTCGAAAGGGTTACGCCCGGCCATCCGCCGGAAATTGCGGTCGCCGGCGATCCCGCCGGCCGACGCGGGTCTTGCTCCGGTTCTGGGAATCCTGCAACAGGAGAGTCATCGACAAGGCGTTTCGCGCGTCCCCTGCAACCATTGTCCCAAGTCGGGTGCCGGCAATTGGCAGATCGGCCGAAGCGACCCCCGGCGCTGACAGTCCAAGACCGAGACAGTCGCCGCAATCGGCGGATTGGCAGCCTCGGCGTGCCGAGGTAAACTTCAGTGCATCGCAGCCACCCCCAAAGGCGGGCATGGTTCTCGGCACGGAGCAGCGTAGTGACTTGGATGCGACGAACGGTTGCAGCGATCACGGTAATTCTTGGTGCCGCCGCCTGGCCGGTCCCGGCGGCCGATTGGCCGTGTTTTCGCGGGCCGCATCGCGATGCGATCTGCACCGAGACGGGTCTGCTGAAGGAGTGGCCCGAGGCCGGACCCAGTCTGCTGTGGCGGAGCGAGCAGATCGGCCAGGGGTTCTATGGAGTCTCCGTCGTCGGCAGCCTGCTTTACACGATGGGAGAGCGGAACGGCGCTGAGTGGCTCATGGCCGTCGACTCCGCGAACCGGGGGCGGGTGATCTGGGCCTACCCGATCGGCCCGATCCGCCAGGCAGGGGCCGGTCATGCCGGCCCGCGATGCACCCCGGCCGTCTACCGCGATCGGGTCTACGCGCTGGGGATCAGCGGCGATTTGGTCTGCGCCGACACGATGTCCGGCCAGCTGGAGTGGCGGCGGAACCTGGTTGTCGAATTTGGCGGCAGCCCGGCCAAGACCGGCTACAGCGAATCGCCCCTGGTCGACGGCAACTGGGTGGTCTGCACGCCGGGCGGTTCGCTGGCCACCGTGCTTGCCCTCTGGCGGGTCAATGGGCAGAAGGTCTGGGCCGCCCCGATCGGCGATCCGGCCAGCGGCGCGTCGCTCGTCAAAGTCTCGATCGGCGAGGTCCAGCAATACGTCCAGCGGACGGCCGCCGGGCTGATCGGCGTTCGCGTCCGCGGCGGCGGTCTGCTCTGGCGTTGGAATCCGCCGGCGGGCGAGTCGGCCCGTGCCGCCGCCGCGCCCGGGGCCAGGACCGCTCGCGACCCGCCCGCCCCCCAAGCGATCGCCGCCTGCTCGCCGGTCTGGTTCGGGCAGACCATTTTTGCCGACGGAGACCGCGCCGGCAGCGGCGTTGTCTGGCCGCTGAAGCACGGCGAGGAGTTCCTCGCCAAGGAGGTCTATTTCAAGGCCGACTTCCTGCTCGGCCATGGCGGCGCCGTCCTCTGGAACGGATCGCTCTACACCTGCGCCGATCCGAACAAGCTGAGCTGCCTCGACTACAAGACGGGCCGGGTTCGCTGGCAAGACGAAACCTGCGGAAAGTGCTCGCTCCTTTTTGCCGATGGAATGCTCTACGCACGCGATGAGGCCGGGCCGGTCAGCCTTGTGCGAGCGACGCCCGAAGAATTCGAGCTCCGCGGCCGCTTCACCCCCCCGATCCGCAGCCGCAGGCAAAGTTGGGTCCACCCCGTGATCAGCGGGGGAAGACTCTACCTCCGCGAACAAAACGCGCTATTCTGTTATGATGTGGTCAACTGGCCGCAGGAGACCGGCGAGAAAAGCACGCGGAGACAGGCCGCGGGTACCAGGTAAACGGGCCAAGCCAGGTAAAGATTAGGAGGAGTTGCAGAGATGGCACTTTTCGGTTCCGGCAAGAAGGTCGATGAACTGTTGCAGGCAACCTACCGCGGCGACCGCCAGGCGGTCTTCCGCCTCGTTCGCGATGGCGTCAAGACCGGCGCGAAGAATAAGTCCGGCCTGGCGGCGATGCACGTGATCGCCTATCTCTCGGACGATCGCACCGGAATCATGGACAATCTGCTCTTCGGAAAAGCCGATATCAACGAGCCGGAAGACAACTACGGTTGGACACCGCTGCACATCGCCGCCGGAATGGGCAATCTGAAGGTCGCCGGGCAGTTGATCGCCAAGGGCGCCGACGTGAATATCCGCGACAAGCACGGCGCCACGCCCCTGGACATGGCGGCGGCCCAATCGGAAAAGCGGATGTACGATTTCCTGCGGACCAAGGACGCCGAGGAAGGCACCGGCACAATCGCCTCCGGACCGCTGGCGATCCCAGTCAGCAAGGTTGGCAAGGCGATCGACGCGATTGCCGAAGCGGCCGCGAAAAGTGCGCCCAAAAAGGAGTGATCCACGGCCTGCCGCCGGGGATCCGGCGGGGATTACCCGGTCGGCGCCCGCTGCTCGACGTGGAATCGGATCGACGACTGGCCCGACTTGTCGCCGTTCAAGTCGGCAACGGTCAGGCGCAGTTCGTACTTGCCCGGCGCGAGATGTTCGGGGATGGCGAATTCGCAGACGGTGAAGAAATCGCGCCGCTGGTTGCGGCAGTATTCCTCGTTCGTCTCGAATTGGTGGTCCGCGACTTTCTGCCGCCGGCTGTCGAAGATCTCGTAGCTGCTCCGCAACGATGTGTAATGGCCCCGGGCCGTCTCCGTGCTCTGGAAGTTGTCCACCTCGGCGTAGAGCAGCACCTTCTGGCCCGGGCTGAATTCGTACCCGGCGAACGGTGTATAGCAGCCGTAGCTCTGCACCTCCGTGACGAACGCCAGATTGCGGACAAGAAGCGGCGCCGCTTCACCGAGCCGCGTCAGCGCCTCGCCCAGGCAGTGTTTTGACTCGGCGAGACGATTGGATCGATCGGCGATCCACTCGTCGCTGATCAGCGTCGCCAGGCCAAACAGCTCCTGCGACCAGAAATCCTGTATCTCCGGCTCAAGCGACGGGATCGGGCGGCAGGCGTCCTCGCGGCGGTTGGCGATCAGCAACAGCAGCCGAAGCCGGGCTTCGTCATCCCGATTCCCCACGGTCTCCCCCTCCCCGCGATGCTGGCGCCGATAGGCCTCGATCGCCGCCTCCACGTAATCCTGCCAGTGGATGCCCTCTTCGGACCTGCCGGCGACGCCCCCGCCGGCCGCCTCGGGAGAAGGGCCTTCCCCACCGTGCTCCGCCTTGGCCCTCGACTGTTCGATCAGACTCGCCAATCCGTCGACCAGATCGGATTCGGACTCCGCCTCCAGGGGCGACTGGTACGCCGCGGCGACCACGGCCGCAGCGGTCGCCTCTTTCTTCGGCGCCGCCGCGGATTGGCGTCGGCGAATGTCCTGCCCCTCGGGACGCGCATCGCCGTCGGATGACTCCGGAGGCGCGCTTGCCGCGACGGCGGGGCGGGCCGCCTCGGACTTGCCCCCGCTGTTTTGCCTCGTCCTTCCCATCGCCAGCAAAGCGCGGTATTGGCGAATCAGCTGCGGCTGGTATTTCTGGGGTGTTTGGGAAAGCCAGGCAAGAATCTCGCAGCGGATCTCCGGGGCCAAGTTGGGCAACTCGTCCAGTTCGCAAACGAACGCCTTCATTTCGGTCGATGGCCCCGGAATCGGCCACGGCGGGTATCCGCCCGGCGCTGCCAGCAGCATGGCCCCCTGTGGCATTGGCCATTGTGCGGCGGTTGCCGTCTGGCCGAGCGGCAGTGCTTGGCGCGGGTCGGAGAGACCGGATGCCTGGACGGCGCTCTGGATGGAACCGGCCCGCGCGGCTTGCGACGCCAAGCCGGGCTCCGCCGCAGTCGCCTCGACGCGCGGCAGGAGAGCCTGCTCACCGCTCTCCGGGCGCAGCAGTGCGGAACAGCCGCCGCAAATCGACAGCCAGACCGCCGCCAGCACGATGCCTGGATACGATCGGTGGCTCGACAAATGGGAAGACCGTGAGGTACCTGTCATTGGGCATCGCCGCAAAGATTCCGGAAGACGTCGCCGAAATCCGTCGCACAAACCGGGCAGGAGTCGATTCGCAACGTACCCGCGGATGAGGGGGCGGATCTTAGCCGATGGCCACGATTCCGACAACCCGAGTTGCCGCCATGCCCCGCGCGGCCGCCTTCACCTCCGCCGCTCCGTCGCCGAGAAATCACCGGCTGCAAGCCGGCACCGCGCCGGGAACGTTTTTGCCGCGTCCGCCAACTGGGCAAACCAGGTAATTCCTGTGCGGCTGCCGCGATCGACTCACAGCAACCGCCGCCCTGTCCGATCAAGGGGAGAGGGGGAGAGCCAGCTCCAGGAGGCGTGCCATGCAGATGGCCGACGCGGCGATCATCATTCCCGTCCACAACCACGGAGCGGTCGTCTTGGACACGCTGGTTTCCGTGGCAGAGCAAACACGGCCCCCAAAACGCTTGATCGTTGTCGACGATGGGTCGACCGACCAGACTGCCCAAGGCATCCAACAGTGGTTGGCGTGGACCGATCCACGCATCGACGCGCGTCTTCTGCGGCAACCCGCCAGGGGGGCCTCCTCCGCTCGCAATTGCGGCATCGGCCAGCGGGGAGATTGCCGGTTCGTTGCCTTTCTCGACCCGGGCGATTTGTGGCCGCCGGATTTCTTGCAGCGTGCGACCTACTACCTGGAGACCGATTCCAGGGCGGTCGCCGTGAGCTGCGACCGGTTGACCGTCAACGCCGCGAAGAACACGCGGCGGCGGGAGGTGCTGGCGGGGATCGCGGAGAATCCGCCGCGCTGGCTCTTCACGCGCGATCCCCGCGTTGGCTCCTGCACCCTGTTTCGCGCCGAGGCGATCCTTTCGCTCGGCCACGACGCGAGCCTCGCGGTGGCGGACGGGGCCGGCCTGATGCTGAGGTTGAGCGTTTCCGGCCCCTGGCTCTATGCGGCCGGAAAGCCCGCCCTCTTCCGCGTGAAAACCGCCCAGCGAGGCGCGCCCGGCGGCCCCGGCCATGGACCGCCCGACTGCCTGGCCTGGGCCGAGGTATGCGAGGATTTCATCCACTCCCACAGCGTGCGCCAATTCATGACGCCCCGCGAGGTCCGCTTCCACCTCGCCCGGCGCTGGTATCGCGCCGGCCGGCAACTCGCCGCGAGCGACCGGTTCGACGCGGCCCTGCGATGCTATCGCCGCTCGTGCTATTGGCGGAGTTGGAGCCGGGCGCGGTGCCACCTTGCCGCCGGCTGCATCACCGCCGGCGGAGTCCGCCGCTGCCTCCGCGCGATCCGCCTCGCCGCCCGGCCTGCTCCGGTAGCGCGACAGCGCCGCGCGGAAGGCATCCCGAGCTCGCCGCTCGGCCAGGTCGAAGACCAGGATCGAGTAGCCAGCCCGGCCGATCGGGCGGAAGCTGCGAAACTCCCGGAACGGGTCGTCCGCCAGCACGTACAAGCCCTGTAACGCCGTGACCGAGAGGGCCAGGGTGTCGTATTCGTCGAGCGGCCGCTTCAGGGCCGGCACGTTGTCCGCCTCGACGCCGTAGGCCCGCGGCGCCGCGGTCCCAAAATACGCCAGGGCGACCCGCCGGCGATCCCCACGTTCGAGTTCCCGCCCAAGGCCCGGCAGGTCTTGCCCCCAGTCGATGTTCGAATCGACCAGGAGATGCCAGCCGCGCTCGGGACCGCCGGCGGCACGGTTGAAATACGCCAGGTAGTGCGGCGCCACGCTCAGACAGCTCGCCGCCTGGGCGGCGACCAACGCGGCGGCGCACGACCCGCCCAACCTGGGCCGGCGCCGCATCCGCTCCCACAGCCGATCCACGGCAAGCAGCACCAGGAGCGGGTAGAGAAGCAGGAGATAGCGCTGGCCGATATTGATTCGGGCGCTGACCACCAGCAGGCTGAAGACGGCGGCGCCGATCAGGAGCGATTGGACCTGCGTGTCGAGCGCTTTGAAGGCGCGCCACGGCGCGGGCAGCCTGCGGGCAACCAGCACGGCGAGCGCACCGCAAAGCAGCAGTTCGACGGGCGTGCTCTTGGCCAGAAACGCGAAGGGGAAATAGTGCCACCACCCGGTTTCCGATCGTCTTCCCAGCAGGAAGGCGCTGTGGCCGCGGCGGTTGTGCAAATACTGGAACAACACGCCGGCCAGCGGCGCCGGCCGCTTGAGCTTCTCATGGGCGATGCGCATCGCCTCGGTGGCCACCGGTCCGCGCCCCAGCATCTGCACCCAGGGAGACGAGTCCGGCGTCTTTTCGAGCGGGTAGTTCTTCAGCGGCCCGGTGAAGCTGAACAGGTGCAGGCCCCACCAGAAAGTGGCGGTCAGCAGGACCAGCAGCGCGCCGTCGCGCGCCGCGCGGCGGCATCGCTTGATCCACGGCATGCGGGCCCGGTCCGCCGCGGGCCGCGGCGGTTGAACAAGGTACATCACTGCGGCAACCGGCAGGAGAAACACGCCCGAATACTTGGCCGCCATGCCCGCGGCGATCGCCAGGGCCATCAGGCCGAATCGCCACGGCGAGGGGCGGTGGAAATGCCCGGCGATCGCGGCCAGGGCCAGCGTCCCGAATAGGGCGAAGCAGGCATCGGTCCCCGCCAGCGACACGTGGGCGACGACCGAAGGGCAGAAGGCGATCAACCCCGCGCCGGCCGTCGCCGCGCTGGCCCCCTTTCGCCGGTACAGCCACCCGGCGACCAGGAGCAGCAGCGGCAGGCCGACGACGATCGAGTTGACCAGCCGCGGGCCGGCGATCAACCGGGCGTCGCGGACGTGCCCCCACCACGGCTCCGGCCGGTCCTCGCCCCCGGAAAGACTCAACGGGGCCAGGTAGCTGAGGATTATCGGCAGTGGGGCGATCCCCTCAGCAGCGATCCGCGGATCGAGCCGCCCGTCGCGCACCGTCTGTAGCGCACAACTCAAAAAGTAGGTCTCGTCGAAGGTGATGCTCTTGTTCTGGCGAAAGGCGGTGGCCTGAATGAGCAGCGCCGCGCCGAGGGTCGTCGCCACAACAACCGCGCCGGCAGCCTTCATTTTGTCGTTTGGGCCTCCAGTTTTTCGAGGAAGACCTTGAAGAACCGGGTATCGTAGTTGTGCCAGGTTCCGGCGCTGACCAGATTGCCGTCGACGACGCAGGGCTCGTTGACGTAAACGCCGCCGGTCTGGGTGATGTCCAGGGCGCACTTGGGCACGGTGGTCGCGCGGCGGCCGCCTTTCAGCCCCCCGGCGGCGGCAATGATCTCGATGCCGTGGCAGACCACGGCGATCGGCTTGTTCTCGTTGACGAAATGCTCAGTGATCCGCAGCAGGTGTTTGTCGTAGCGGAGGTATTCGGGCGCGCGGCCGCCGGAGAGGAACAGGCCCGCATACTCCTCCGGCTTGACGTCCTGGAAGGCGATCGTGGCCCGGATGTGGTAGCCCTTGGTTTCCTGGGTGATATCCCAGGGGACGTCACCGTTCGGCGGAACCTCGTGAAGCACCGTATGGTACAGCCGTGCTTCCGGGCCGGCGACAACGACCTGGCAACCTTCCTCGGCCAGTCGGAAGAAGGGGTAAAGGGTGTCCATCGCCTCGGTGGCATCGCCGAGCGGCATCAGCACCTTGCGGAGCGGCTTCTTGTCAGCAGCCGGCGCCAGCGAAACGGACAGGATCAGACTCGACGCGGCCGCGGCCGCAAACAGGCGCGCGGTCGCTCGGCGTAGCGGGTTGCTGGGATTCACGGCGGGCTCCTTGTCTTGCACGGGATCGTTGTTGGGCTGGCAACCATGCGACGGCAAAAAGCGCGGGACCAGCCCGCGCGGCCAACGCATCGGCCGGCACTCCGGCGGGGCGGGGCGGGGTCACGCGGCCCGCAAGGCCAGGGCGATTATCGGGCAGAGGAAAGCCAGCGTCAACGTCGTGCCCCCTCCGACGATTGGCGTTCCGGCGGACGCTGGCGCGGCGAGCAGACAGTTGCGGGGCCCCGGCGGTTCCGTTATAGTGTCGCAGGATGCCGCGTGATGCACGCAGCCACCCCACCGGGAGCCCCGCCGGCTGACGATCGTGCTGAGACCGATGCCCCCTGCGCCTTCAAACCTCGAAAGGACTATCTCGTGTCGGAGCCAAAGTCATTGACCAGAGTCCAGTGGTATGTGCTGGGTGCCGCGTTTCTCGGTTGGATGTTTGACGGACTGGAGATGGGCCTGTTTCCATTGGCCGCCCGACCGGCCCTGCGCGACCTGATGGCCGTCGTCATGGATTCGGGCGTTCGGGAGTTTCCGGCGGAATCGCTGGTCGCGGAATGGTACAGCTTCCTGGTCGCCGCATTCCTGGTGGGAGCGGCCGCGGGCGGCCTGGTTTTCGGCTGGCTTGGCGACCGCCTGGGGCGGGTCCGAACGATGGCCTTGAGCATCGCCATTTACGCCGGGTTCACCGGGCTCTGTTACTTCGCCACGTCGCCGTTGCAACTGCTGATTTACCGTTTTGTGGCCGCGATCGGCATGGGGGGCGAATGGGCGCTCGGCGTGGCCCTGGTGATGGAGTGTTGGCCTGAAAAACACCGCCCTGTTCTGGCCGGCACGATCGGAGCGGCGGCGAATGTCGGCTTCTTGGCAATCTCGGTCGTCGCCGTGCTGTTCCAAGTCGATGAGTCAACCTGGCGCTGGATGATGCTCGCCGGGGCGCTGCCGGGGATTCTCTGCTTCTTCGTGCTGGTGTTGATCCCCGAGTCGGAGCGGTGGAAGGAATCGGTCAAGGTCTCGACCTCCAAGCCTCTCCGCGAACTGTTCGGCACGCGCCTGATCCGACCCATGCTGTTCGGCATCGTCTTCTCCTCCGTCGCGCTGATCGGCACGTGGGGCGCCGTGTCGGGGTTCTTGCCGCCCTGGGCTGATCAACTCGCCGGTGGCGACCGGATTCTGGCCGTCGAGGCCCAGGTGCGGAGCGACGCGGCCGCGCCGATGACGCCCAGACTCCTGGAAGCGCGGACGGATGCGAAAGTCACCGAGAGCGGTCTTGGCTCCTCGGTCGGCGGTGCGGACGGCAGCGGCCCCAAGTATGGCATCGCCAAGCTGCACAGTCTGACAAGCGACGCCGGACCCGGGCAGACCGTCGAATACCGCGTCAAAGTCACCAACAGCGGCGATCAGCCGGGGGCTTCGGTGACGCTGACGGATCGCCTCCCCGCTGAAATCCTCGATCTCGCCTCGGTCAAGACGAGCGGGCCCGGACAGGTCGATCTCGACCCGCAAAGCGGCGTCCTGACCTGGACGATCGGAGACGTGGAATTCAAGGACCCGCACGCCAAGGGCTGGGTCCAGTTTGTGATCTCGATCGGCGCCATCCTGGGCTGCTACGTGGGCGCCATGCTCGGCAAGTGGATTGGCCGCCGGCCCGCATACTTCGTCTTGTGCGTGCTCTCGCTGGCCTCCTGCCAGTACCTGTTCCGTTTCGTGGATGCCTACAACCTCTGGTTCGTTGTCGTCACGGGCGTTGTCGGCCTGGTCACCGCGTCGTTCTACGGGTGGGCGCCGCTTTACCTGCCGGAACTGTTCCCCACGCGCGTGCGGGCGACCGGCCAGGGCGTGAGTTTCAATACCGGGCGGATCCTGGCGGCCGTCGGCGCCATGTCGACCGGCCAGATGATGAAGCACCTGTTCGAAGGGAGTTATCCCAAGGCCTGCGCGACGATCACGCTGGTTTACATCATCGGGATCGTCGTGATCTGGTTCGCGCCCGAAACCAAGGGCAAACCGCTGCCCGAGTGAGCAATCAATCCAACGGAGACCTGTCATGAACCGCCAACAAGCTACTTGTCCGAGCAGTGTTTGCGCACGTTCGGTGCGGCCCGCGCGACTTCCGCTGGCGTGCGTTCTCGCCGCGATCGCCGCGCTGATCGCGGCCGCCAATCTCCCGGCCGCCGACGTGCCGCGGGCGGACGGCGCGGGATTGCCGAACACCGCTCAAGAGAAGCCCGCGGCCGGGGCAAAGGACGAGAATCCCAAGGCCGAAGAAAAGAAGGAAGCCGCCAGGCCGAAGGATCCCCACGCTTGGCGGAGCATCTTCGACGGCACGACGCTCAAGGGCTGGAAGGTCCCCAAGTTCGGCGGCGATGGCGAGGTCAAGGTCGTCGATGGAGCGATCTCGATCGGCATGGGCGACGGCGTAACGGGGATCGCCTACACGGGCGAACTGCCCAAGATCAACTACGAGTTCCGCATGCAAGCGCGGCGGATGATGGGGAACGACTTCTTCGCCACGACGACGTTCCCGTACAACGACGATCCGTGCAGCCTCGTGGTGGGCGGTTGGGCCGGCGCGGTGGTCGGCCTGTCGTGCGTCGATTACTACGACGCTGCCGACAACATCACGACGAAGTACATGTCGTTCAAAGACAAGCAGTGGTACCGCATCCGCATCCGCGTCAGCCAGCAGCGGATCGAGGCGTGGATCGACAACGAGAAGGTGGTCGACTTGGCGACCAAGGGGCGCAAGATCTCCATTCGCGATGAAGTGGATTTGTGCCGGCCCTTCGGGATTGCCACCTGGTGCACGGAAGGCCAACTGCGAAAACTCGAAATCCGCGCGCTCAAACCGGAGGAGGTCGAGGAGATTCCCGTCCGGGATCGCTGGGACTGAACCGCCCGCCGGAGATTCCGCCAGCCGTCCAATCGCTTGCCGCCAGGAGGTAATGCCATGATCCGATTCCGCCGCTGCGTTCTTTTCCGCACACGGGCCATCGCGGTGTCTGCAGCGCTGGGCCTCGCGCTGGCCGCGGTCTCCGCTCCGGCCGGGGAGGCAAAGCAGCCGCCCGGGGCCCAGCCGCAAGCCGCCGCGGCGGGGGGACCGGAAGCGAAACAGCCCGACAAGGAAGGCTGGATCAGCCTCTTCGACGGCAAGTCGCTGGGCGACTGGAAAGTCGTCGCCGAGGCGGACTTCGAGCGCCACGGCGAGGTTCTTGTCGAGGATCGGCAGATCCTTTTGAAGGCGGGCTTGCCGGCCACGGGGATCAAGTGGAGCGGCAAGTTTCCGAAGATCGATTACGAGATCGCCCTGGAGGCGATGCGCGTGGAGGGGGACGATTTCTTCTGCGGGCTGACGTTCCCGGTGGGGGACAGGTGGCTGACGCTTGTCTGCGGCGGTTGGGGGGGGCAGACGACGGGTCTTTCGAACATCGACGGCGATTCGGCGATCGACAACGAGACCTGCACATTCCAGGAATATAAGCAGAAGCAGTGGTACCGCATCCGCGTGCGGGTGGCCAGGGATCGAATCGCCGCCTGGCTCGACCAGGAGCAGATCGTCGACCTGGAATCGGCCAACCGGCAGCTTTCGATCCGCTGGGAAGTCGAGCCCACGCAGCCCTTGGGAATCGCCACCTGGTACACCACCGCGGCGCTGCGGAACATCCGCTTCCGCCCTCTGGCCGACAGACCGCCCGCGCGCCCGAAAGAACCGGACGCGAAACGCGAATAGCTGGCGGGGCGAACTGCCAGCCGGGCGTGGAGGCGCACGTGGGCTACGAACACACACAGCGAGGGCCGGGGAGATACCTGGGATACGTGGCGGCCGCGGGCATGGTCCCGCTGATCTGGTCCGTCGGCGACGACGCGCTCGCCGCGGTGGTGATCGGCGCGGCGCTGCTGCTGGTCGTGCTCGTCTGCGAGGGCTTCTCGCGGCTGACGATCCGCGACGAGGGGGATCGCCTCGGCGTCTACTTCGGTCCCCCGCCCGTATGGCGGACCCAGATCCTCTACCGCGATATCGAATCGGTCGAGCCGGCGAAGACCACGTTTCTCGATGGTTGGGGCGTCCACTGGATGCCCGGTCGCGGAATGACATATAATGTCTGGGGCTTTGACTGCGTGAAGATCAAGACCGCCCGGAGAACGATCCGGCTCGGAACCGACGACGCTGGCGGGCTGGCGGCGTTTCTTGCGGCCAAGACTGAGGCATCATGACGCGTGTTTTCGCGATCGGCGACATTCATGGCTGTTTTCGCGCGCTGGAGTCGATTCTGGCGGAGATTCTGCCCCAGGTGGACGACCTGGTTGTCGTGCTGGGCGATTTCATCGATCGCGGCCCGGAGAGCAATCGCGTCGTCGATCGCCTGATCGAGCTGAGCGGCCAGACCCAAGTCGTGCCGATTCTCGGCAACCACGAGGAGATGCTGCTGGCGATTCTCGAAGGCCACCAGTACCTGCTGGGCAATTGGCTAAGCTTCGGGGGGCTGGCGACGATGGAGTCGTATGGCGTCAACCACCCGGCCGGAATTCCCGCGGAGCACGTGGAGTTCCTCCGGTCGTGCCGGCCGTATTTCGAGACGGCCACGCATTTCTTCGTGCACGCCACCTACCTCCCGCGCAAGCCCCTCGCCAAGCAGCCCGCCGAAGTCCTCCGCTGGGATTCTCTGCGCGCGAAGCTGCCCAAGCCGCACCGCTCGGGCAAGACCTGCATCTGCGGCCATACTTCCCAGAAGAGCGGTGAAGTGCTCGACGCGGGGCACATCAAGTGCATCGACACCCATGTCTATGGAGAGGGGTGGCTGACCGCCCTCGACGTCGACACCGGCCGCCTCTGGCAGGCCGACCGGAATGGAAGGCTGCGAACGAGCTGACGCGACGGCGGCCGCGGGAGCGGCGGAGCGGCGGCCGCCTGGCGCCGTGGCGGTTGACAGGGGCGGGCCGATGCGGCCTAATCAGGTGTTGTCCGCCTGGTGGCCGCGAGCGATCATTCCGCTGGAGAGAAACGAAGGAACGAAACGCATGAAGAGAGCATTGCTGACCGGGTGCTTGGGGCTTCTGGCCCTTCTCCTGACGGCAGGTCCGGCCGCCGGCCCCGCCCACGCGATCAAACCGTTCGCCGACGAGTTCACGGCCAAGTACGTGAAGAAGGAGGGCAAGGAGAGGAAGGACCAGGATTTCGCCAGGCTCGTCGAAGAGGCGAAATGCTTCGTCTGCCACGTCGGCAAGAGCAAGAAGGACCGGAATCCGTACGGGGTCGAGTTGGCGAAACTGCTCGACAACAAGACCGACAAGGCCAACAAGGACAAGATCCACAGCGCGCTGGCCAAGGTCGAGAAGCTGCCTGCCAACGCCCAAGACAAGAACTCGCCGACGTTCGGCCAGTTGATCCAGCAGGGCAAGCTGCCGGGCGGAGCATCGGCGGCGGAAAAGGGAGAGACGCCGAACTGACCTCCCGGCGCGGAACGCCGGCCAGCCAGACCGCGAGCCTTACGGCTCGACGACCGCATAGCTGTTCAACTCCGGCCCCCGCGACGACAGGTCCGTCCGGATCGTCGCCCTGTGAACCATGGCTCCGGGCGCGGCGTCCGCCGTGATCGTCACCGGCACGAGGTGAATCGGCCGCGGCGTGCCCGCGCCGGCCGTGTCGAACTCGATGCCGTCTCGATCCGCGGTGATCGACTGGATCAGGAAGGGCTTGTTCCCGCGCACGACAACGTTCCTCGTCACCTTCTGCCCGGGCTTCAGGACGCCCAGGAAGAGCGCGTCGGGCGTGACCGTCACCTCCGGCAGGATTCGGGCCTCGACCATCACGGGAATCTGGCGCAACTGCTGGTTCGTCGTCACCAGCAGCAGGTTGTCCTTGAGATAGCCCGGCGGCGCTTTCTCGTCCAGTTGGACAACCACCTCGCAACTCGCCTGGTGGACGCCTGCGGACGGCATGATCCGCGCGGAAACGTGGGGATTGGCGCTCTTGACGTCGACGATCTGAAGTTCCCGAGCGCCCGCGTAACGCACGGAGATCCTGCGCTCGGCGCCGACGCCCTCCTCCACGGTCCCCAGGTCCGCACTCGACGGGCTGACGACGAGATCGTTGTGGATCGTGCCGGAGACCTTCAGGCGAACCGTTGCCCGTTGCGGACGATTGAAATGGACCGTAATCGTGGCCCCGCGTTGACCTACGAACCGATCGGTGTTCAGCCTCGCGAGGATCGAACCGCTCTCATAGGTCTTCAAAGCCGGTTTGGTGACCTCCACGCTCGTGCAGCCACAGCTGGCGTAGGCACCGCTGATCTGCACGTCGTCCATGAACGGGTTCTTCAGGACAAACTCGTACTCGGCCTTGGCCCCGCGGGCCACGCAGCCGAAGTCATGGCTCGTCGATTCAAACATGTCGACAGCCCATTTCTGGCCGAACGCTTCCGCGGGCAAGACGACCACCAGGATCGCCATCGCAATCATCGTTCCAGCTTTCATGAGATATCTCTCCCGGATTGAATCGAGATAGAACCAGGCAGACGCACCGAACAGAGACAAGTCCAAAATTCGAGGTTCCAGGCCCACACTCCCTCGGTCGGGCGCCGCCCGCCAAGGGCCCGGCGTGTCCCCTCTTGCCGATCGGGAATCGAACGTGGAACCTTGCTTGAAGAGACACCGCCAAGCCGCCAACCACCTCTTCCACAGACGGCCGCCCGCAGCGGCATCCGGCAACCGTCCCGATACGTGGTCTTTGTTAATCCTACACTCCGCGAAAAAACTGCATAGCCCCTTTGGGTAGTCCTGGCTCGCACTTGAGGGAATGAGAAGCGATTTTGACGACTTTCAGGAGGGTGCAAGAGCCGGCGCGAAAGCCGCCGCAATTCCCGCAACCAGCGGGAACCCCCTCGTCGGACGGGGCATTGTTGTGTTTATACCGGTTTTAGGGAAAGTTTTGCCCGTCAACTTGCCGTAACCATTACATAGAGACAAGGGACGGCTTCTGCGCGCCTCCCGCGGCGACGCGATCTTGCCGGCGGGCGGCCGATCGAGAGTCACTTCCGGCGCGCGAGCTAGAGAACAGTCCAGGCCACCCTGGGAGAATCGGGAGTCTGAGTCATGGGATGGAAAAAACTGTTTGGAGGCAAGAAGAAGGCCCTTGGCGGAGGCGGCCGAGCCCCCGAAGGACAGGGATTTCGACGCGTGCGCTTCGAGCAAATGGAACAGCGGGCATTGCTTTCCGTAGGCGGTTCGTCCCTGTTCGCGGTCAGCGCCGCGGCGCCCTCAGACACGACCGATCTCGGTTACGTCGACTACCGCGAGCTAAGCACCGGCGACCAAACCTACCAACTCACCACCCGTCATGCCGGGATTCTCACCGCCGAATTGGAGACCGCGGGCGGGACTGTGGAACTCTACGACGCCAACTACGATCCGCTGACCGGTGGGAGTCCCCGCATCGACTGGCATGTCGCCGAGAACGAGACGTATTTCGTCACGTTGACCGGCACCACGGCGGGGACCGATCTCTGGCTGGCCAACCTGGTTGACGACTCGACCTCGAGTCTGCTCGTCCACGGGACGGCGGGCGACGACGTCTACAAGTTCGATTGGACCGCGAGCACCTACCAGTTGGCCGTCAACAAAGTCAATTATGAACTTGCCTCCGACGCCATCGCCTCGCTGACGCTCGACGGCGGTTCCGGATGGGATCGCCTGGAACTGCGCACCGGAGTCGGCAACGACAACGCCGTCTTCCAGCCCGGCCGGCTGGACCTGGCGGGAACCGATTACGCGGCAACCGTCACGAAAACCGAAGAGATCATCGTCCACAGCGGGGGCGGCTTCGATGTCGCCGAGCTTCATGACAGTCCCGACAACGACGTCCTGACGGCGACGCCAACGGAGGTCACGCTCCGCGGCGCCTCGTTCTCCAGCCAGGCCCTCGGGTTCCGTGAAGTCTACGCGGAAGCGGCCGCCGGGGGATACGACGTGGCCAGTCTCTACGACTCCAGCGGCGACGACCAGTTCGTCGGCCGGGCCGCCGTCTCCGGCCTGAGGACCGCGCAGAGCTACAACGAAGTCCGCGCGTTTGACGAAGTGCACGCCTACGCGGTGAACGGGGGCCGCGACACGGCCGACCTCTACGATTCGATGGGCGACGACACCTTCGTCGCCCGGGAAGACTTCGCGCGGATGTCGGGCGACGGCTACTTCACCCGGGCGAAGCTGTTCGAACACGTAACCGGCCATGCGAGCGGCGGAAATGACGAGGCCCATCTCTACGATTCGGCCGGCGACGACACGTTCTTCGCCACGCCGGCGGCCGCCTGGTTCTCCGGCGAAGGATGGGAGCGCCGCGCGGAGAACTTCGCGCGGGTGTTCGGCTACGCCTCCAGCGGCAACGACACGGCAATCTTCGAAGATTCCGCCGGCAACGACACGTTTTCCGCCACGCCCACGGAAGCCACGATGGCCGGCCCCGGCTTCGCCAGCACGGCTTTGCGGTTTGAATCCGTGGCCGCGGAATCCAGCCACGGCGGCATCGACGTGGCGAGCCTCTACGATTCTCCGGGCGACGACACCCTGGAGGCCCTGCCCGGCGAGGTCGCGTTCTCCGGCGCCGGCTTCCGCTATCACGCCAAGGGCTTCGCGGAGGTCCACGGCTACGCCAATTCCGGCGGCACGGACATTGCCAGCCTCTTCGACTCCGCCGGCGACGACGAGTTCGTCAGTTGGCCCGAGTGGGCGAGACTATCCGGCGACGGATACTTCAATCGCGTCAAGGGCTTTGGCCAGGTGCACGCCTACGCCAAGGCGGGAGGCAATGACCTGGCGAGGCTGAACGGGTCCTCCAGCGATGATACGTTCGTGAGCGATCACGCGGCCGGCTTCGCCCGGATGATCACCGGCGAAACCTCCAGCCGCGCGAAATTCTTCGGGCGGGTCGAAGCCTATGCCAAGACGGGAGGCAACGACGTCGCGACGCTGCGGGGCACCGCCGGCGATGATGCCTTCCTCGCCGATCCCGTCGCGGCAACGCTGACCACGGATGGGATGGTCACCCAGGCGGTTCGTTTCAACACGGCGCTGGCTATCGCCGGCGATGGCGGAACGGACACGGCGGAACTGAACGACTCGCCCGGCGACGATGTCTTCACGGCCACCCCGACCCAGGCGACTCTCAAGGGAAGAGGCTTTCAACTGGTTGCCCGGGCGTTCGCCGAGGTTCACGCCTACGCCCGCGCCGGCGGCAGCGATACCGCGGTCCTCTACGGTTCGGCCGGCAACGACACGTACGTCGGCACCTCGGAGTTTGGCAAGCTCAACGGCGTGGGGTATTTCGTCCGGGCGAAATTTTTCACCGAGGTCGTCGTCCAGGGGATGGGCGGGAACGACCTGGCGCGGCTCTACGACGCGCCCGGAAAGGACGAGTACCTCGGCGACGGGCAGGTGAAGCTGAACAACGACGACGGCACCAGCCAGATCGTGCCGCTCTCCTCGCCGCTGATTCCGCTCCGGCCGGGCAACGACGAGTTGTATGCCGGCTACGGCGTCGCCCAGGTCCGCAGCGCGGGCCGTAGCCATCAGGTCTACGGGTTCTCCACCGTGGAGGCCTATTCGCAGAACGGCGGCGTGGACACCGAGCGGCTGGAGACCTTCCACTTCAAGCTACTGAAGTACGGAGGATGGATCACTCCGCCGGGGTAGCCCGGTCCCTCGCGGGGCCGGCACCGGCGGCATCGATTCGCCAGAGCCGATAGCCGGCCGATCCGTCCGTCGCAACGACGAAGAGCGTATCGCCGAGCACTACCAGGCCGCGCGGATCGGACGTTCCCGCCGCCGGGTAGATGTCAGCCGCGAGGGCGGCGCCATCGAGGTCCGCTCCGGCGATCCAGGGTTCCCGCCCGAAAAGCCCGTCATCGGCCGCGAAATAGAGTCTGTCTCCCGCCAGCGTGAACCCCGCCGGATTCGATCCGCCGGGGCCGGGCCGAACGTCCAGAATCATCCGCGTCCCTTCCGCGGTTCCGTCACTCAGCCAGGGCTCGCTTCCGCTGGCCGGTTCGACGGCGCGGAACACGACCCGCGAGCCAATCGCCGTCAGTTCGCCGATTTGAGCCGAGCCGGGCCCGGCGACGATGTCGGCCACCAGCCGGGTACCCGCTTCCGTCCCATCGCTCCGCCACAGTTCGCGGCCCGCCGCGCCGTCGCCGGCCACGAAGAACAGCAGCTCGCCGGTGGAGACGAGTTGGTCGGGTTCGGAATCGCCCCTGCCCGGCTGAATGTCCAGGACCAGCCGCGTGCTCTCCTCGTCGCCCGCGGTGTACCAGAGTTCGCGGCCGTGCATGCCGTCCGAGGCGGCGAAGAAGACGCCGTCGCCGCCGGGCGCAGCGGCCAGCTGGCCAGGGATCGAGCTTCCCCTCCCCGGCAGGAGATCGGCGACCAGCCCGGTCCCCGCTTCCGTCCCGTCGGTCTTCCAGAGTTCGGCGCCGTAGTCGGGGTGGTACGCCCGGAAGAACACGTCGGCCCCGGCCGCCGTCAGGCCGGTGGGATGCGCGCCTTGCGACCCGGCCGAAATATCGCGGACGATCACGGTTCCCTCCTCCGTGCCATCGCTCGACCAGAGTTCGCTGCCATGAACCCCGTCGTCGGCGCTGAAGAACAGCCGGCCGCCGGCGAAGATCAAGTCGTGAATCGCCGATGACTCCGCGCCGGCGCGGATGTCCTTGATCAGCCAGGTGCCCGCTTCCGTCCCGTCGCTCCGCCACAACTCGGTCCCATGGACCCCGTCATTGGCCGTGAAGAACAACGTCCCGTCGCCATCGACAAGCTGGGCGGGGCTGGAAGAGCCCTCTCCGGGATGGATGTCCGCCACCAGGACGGGACTCGTCTGGCCGCCGACCGCCCACAGCTCGCGCCCCGTGGCCCGATCGAACGGCGTGTAGAATACGCGCTCGCCAGCGGCCGCCGGCCTGGTTGCCGTTTCCGTTTCAGCGGCCGCCCAGTGCAGGGGAGAATACACGCGCTTGGGCGCCTCCAGGGCGGCCTTTGCGGGCAGCATCGCGGCCAGTTGGGCCTTGATCGCCTGGTGCGCGGGATCCCCCGCCAGGTTCGTCCATTCGTTCGGATCCGCCTGGCGGTCGTACAGTTCCTCGGAGCCGTCGCCGTAGCGGATGTATCGCCAGGGGCCATGGCGGACGGCGTTGGCGTCGCGGAAGTTCGTCAATGCCGGCCGGTCCCACGCGGCCCCGGGGTCCTCCAGGAGCGGCCGCAGACTGACACCGTCGAGCGACGAAGCGAGCGGCAAACCGCACAGATCGGCCAGCGTGGGATAGGTGTTGACCAGGTCGACCGGGGTGTCGCAAACGCTGCCGGGCTCGGTCACGCCGGGAGCGGCGATGATCAACGGGGCGCGCCCCGACTCCTCCCACAGGGTCGACTTGTGCCAGTGCTCCTTTTCGCCCAGGTGGATTCCGTGGTCCGACCAGAGGGCGATCACCGTGTTGCCGGCAGCGGGGCTCGCGTCGACGGCGTCGAGCAGGCGGCCGACCTGGGCGTCGACGAACGAGATGCAGGCCAGGTAGGCCTGGACGGCCTTGGCCCAGTTGCCCGAGTTGAGGATCGCCGCGTGGAAGCCGCCCGGATCGGCGAGGAACTGCCCCGCCGCGGGGACGTCGTCGAGATCGCCCGCCAACACCTCCGGCAAGACGATCTCTTCGAGTGGATACTGCTCGAAGTAGCTCGCCGGCACGTTCCAGGGCAGGTGGGGGCGGAAGATGCCGCAGGCAAGGAAGAACGGCGCGTCGTGCTCCTGGCGGAGATAGTCGGCCGCCCAGGACGTCACCCGATCGTCGTTCATCTCCTCGTCCGGCCCGTCGATCGCCCCCCACGACATCGTGCCCGCCGAGTTGTCGTCGTCCTGTTGAACGTCCGCGCCGGGGCCGCTTTCCACCACGCTGGGGAAGTACTCGTGCCAGAGCGCGCGATCGTTCCAGTGGAAGATCTTTCCACCGCCGACCGTGTGATAGCCGTTCTGCTTGAACAGTTCGGGCAGCGTGACCGCCTCCGGCAAGGCCACGCGCCAATCCTCGTGATTCTTGTAGATTCCGGAACTGGTCGGGTAATAGCCGGTCAACAGGCCGGTCCGCGACGGGTTGCACAGCGGCGCCGGGCAGTATGCCTGCGAAAACGTCGTTGCCCGTGCCGCCAGCCGGTCGAGGTTCGGCGTCTTCACGCCCGGGTAGCCGCCCAAGGGGCCGATCCAGTCGTTCAAGTCGTCGATGGCGATGAACAGCACGTTTGGCCGCTCGATCGCCTCGCCGGCCTGCTCGAGCGCGGCTGCTTCCGGCTTGCCGGCAATCCACTCCGCCGCGCCGGGCGCCACGTCCTTGATGTCGTCGTCGTTGCTCGAATACAGCCCGACGCGATCAAAGCCCGTCGCCACGTAGCGGAAGCTCCGCGGCACCCCCTCGTGCGCTATGGCGGCCAGCGCGGGATAGGCCTGGATGTGATCGACGCCGTCGGAGTCGTAGAGCAAGGCCTCGTCGTTGCCGCTCGAGGCATCCGCGAGCACCTCGTGAAATGCGACGGCGCGGATCTGGTAGCCCTCGCCGCTGAGCTTGCCGTACTCGCTGGTGGCGACGAAGACATCGTCGCCGGTGCTCCCCGACAATTCGGCAAGGTCCTGGTCTTCCGGGTCGGCATAGGCGTGAACGTAGCGGAACCCGACCGCCTTGCGGACGTACCCCGCGCCTTCCAGCCCGCTGACTTCGGGCGTGCCGGTGAACTTGTCGAACGAATTGGCGGCGTCGTAGAACACGGCCGTGTCGTCCGAGCCGGAGGTCGCGTAGGCGTTCACGTGCGTGAAGTTGCGCACGTAGAGTTGATAATCCTCGCCGCGGAGGATGCCTACCTTGGGATCGGCCTCGAAGTACTCCTTCTCCAGGGGATCGGCGTGGAGCCTCGCCTTGTCGCCTTTGCCGCCGTAGGCGGCCGCATCGCGGAAGCCCTCCGCGCGGAGGTCATAGCCTTTGCCGCGCAGCCTGGCCGATCCCCGGCTTGCCGTGAAGACATCCGGTTTGTCGGGATCGCCGTGGAACGTCACCTGGTCCTGGCCGCTGGCGCCGGCATGGACATCCACCCGCTGGAACGCGTGGGCCTGGACCTTCTGCCCGCGGCTGGCGATCTTGACCCGCTCGGGCGACATCACGCAGACGTTGCTCTTCTCGGGATTGCCGTGAAGGACCGCCTGATCGCCGCTGTCCGGCGCGCTGTAGACGCGGACGTCGGAGGCGCCCCGCACGTCGACCGTCTGCCTGCCGCCCGCAAGGACCGCCTGGCTGAGGTCGGCGGTGAGCGTTTCGTCCGCCTTCGGGTCGTCGTAGACCTTGACGAGATCGTTGTCTCCGGGCGTGGCGTTGACACGGATGCTCGAAAAGCCGAACAGCCGCCGGGCGCCGCCGCAGCCGTTGAACTTGGCGACCTTCGGCTGGATCACCACCTTGTCGCGGCTGCCGGGCGCGTCGTTGAGGGTCGCGACATCGCCGCCGCCCGGCGTGGCGTAAGCGTAGACCCGCTGGAAGGAATATGTCCGGACTCCATAATCATCCCCGAGCATTTTCCCCCAACCCGGGCCGGAGGAGAATCGCTCGCGTCCCTCGGGCGAGTCGTGCAGGTAGGCCGTGTCCTTGCCGCCCGCCTTGGCATATGCCCAGACATTCAAGATCGAACTTACCGTGTTGTCGAAGCCGTCGCCCGAGAGGCGCGCCGCCGCGCGGCCAGCCGTGAAGACATCATCGCCGTGGCTGTCGCGGAGCCGGGCGCTGTCGTCCCCCCCGCCGCCGTCAACGGAAATCGCTTCCACCCCGCTCAAGGAAACCAGGCAGGAACCACTGACCAGCGATCCCCACCCGGGGCCGAGTTCGACCTCCTCGGCGTCCCGGCTGCCGACCAGCCGCGCCGTGTCGCGGCCCTCCCCTCCATGGAAACTCACGCTGATCGACGCGGCGCGATACTCTGTCATCTCGCCATTGAACGTCACCCGCCAGGTTCCTTCCTCCTCCCCTGGCGAGAACGCGAAGGTGTCGTCGCCGGGCGTTCCTGAGAGGCTCATCGCGATGTTGATCGCGTCACCCGCAAGCAGCAGGCGGTTTTCCAAGCTCTCCAGCGCGAGGCGGCGGCGGCGAACACGGGGCGATTTCGCTGCCAGGAATTGGCGCGCGTTTCGCCAGAAACGTCTCTGTCCCGAGCGGTCTTTTCGCAAGGCGAGCCTCTTCGAGCTTGGTGCCGACACTGCCCATTCTAATTGCCGCTCGGGCGGCTCTCAAGAAAAAAGCGAGGGCGCCTGCCGCCGGCTCGCCGCACTGGCCGCACCCCGGCAGCCGGGGCTGCTCCGAGACTCGCAACGCGCGTCTTGGAAAGGCTCGGCTGCCGGGACGCCCAGCACCGCCGCCCTCGCGGAGGGCGGTCTTCAATCGAGCAGAAAGGGCACGGCCACCGCCGGCAGGCGAGCCGCCGCCGGCGGCGCTCAGCTGCCTGGCGGCTGCGATGGCGAAGCGGCGGGTACCGCCCGCGGCTCAGCCGCGCCCTGGGCTGCATCGATCCGGTACCTGGCGGCGGGCGCGGACCGGCTGATGAAGTTGAGGATGATCCCGGTTTCGTCGCGGCAGACGTCGATCCGCCCGGTGTCGAATCCGGCCTGCTCGCAGAGCGCGAGGCACTGCCGCTCGGTCCGTTGCAGGAAGAACCAGTCGACCATCCACTGGTAGACCGTCTTGTCATAGCGGTCGGCGTCCTTGAAGGCCACGTAAAGGACGCCGCCGGCGGCGAGCGTCTCGCGGAGCCCCTTGAGGATCGGCACGAGATGCCGGTCCGTGATGTAGTCGAACAGGCCGATGCTGTAGATCACATCCGGCCGGCCGAAGGCTTCGATGTTTCGCTTCGCCGAACTCATGCGGAGGGCGTTGTACCTGGCGCAGGACACATCCGGCGTCGCGCCGTTCCGGCGGGCGAGGTTCTGGCGGGCGAACTCCAGCGCCTCCTCGTCGCTGTCGAGGCAGGTGATGCGGGGGCGGACGGCGGGGGGAATTTCGAAATCCTCCGTATACTCGCGGCACGGCCCGCAGGCCACGTTCAGCACCGAGACTTCGCCGCCGCGCTGCCCGAGTTCGCGGATGAGGAATTCCCGGACCGCCCGCAACCGCGCCGGTACGGCCCTTCCCAACTGGGTGTTGAGGAAGTAGAGATCGAGATAGCCGCCGATTCCCGGCGATTTCGGCAGCCGGTCGTAGATCGCCGTGAGGATCGCGTAATCGCCCGGGTAGCCCTTCGGCTTGAACTTGGCGCGGTGCATCAGCCAACTGCGATCGAACCAAGGGGCGATTGCGGCGCGGTAGGCGGCCTGCGCCGCCCGCAGAGCGGCTTGGTCTTCTCCGATCCGCAGTTCCAGGTCGTGGCAGGCCTGGCGGCTGTTCTCGGCGGCGGCCGTCAGCCGCTCCAAGTGCGCTTGGCTGAAGGGGGTTGGATGGTCATCCACCTCCGCGGCGATCATGGCGAGTTCCCGAGTGAATGCCGCCGTCTCCTCCGCGAGAAAGCGTTCGACCTCCGCTGAGCATGCAAGTTCCACGTTCGACGCCATACTCCTTCTCCTCGTATAGAAACATTGCCCCGCTGGAAGTCACATCACCTGGGAGTCGTCCCCTCCGTTTCTGCGCGATTGCGCCACGCTCAACCGTTTGCTGTGCGCGATCGGCGGCCGAACTGCCCGATTCGCGATTCGTAATCAGCCGCCAATTTCCTGATTATCCGCGCCTTCAACTTGAATTCAATCAAGCGGGGAACAAATCGTACTAAAATATTCCCCGGGTAACCGCATTACCATAACAAACACCTAGGTTGGCGTCGGGGGCAACGTTTGCCCGGCTTGCCGCCCGCTCGCGACGGGCAGAACTTGCCCGTCCGGAAAGGTTTCCGCGGGGCGGACAACCGGATCAACCCGCAGAACCGGCACGGGCGCAGAGGCCGCCGGCAAGCCGGCGGCGCCGCGGGCGGTTCGGGCGGCGAGGGGAAGCTATGCTTGTTGAGCGAATCTCCGCACCGCGGCGCCAGCGGTCCCGCTCCTCCGCCGCCGGAACTCGGCTTCCCCCCGGCCGGCAGCGAACTTCCGCAAGTCGCCGCTGATTGCAGGCCCTTGAAATGCAGCCGATCCTCCTCGACGTTCCCGCCAAGGATGCGAAGCAGGATGCCGCCGCGCGCGGTGAGAACCTGATCGGGAGCCTCGTCGCGGGCCGCTACTGCCTCGAGCGGCTGCTGCGCGAAGCCTCGGGGTCGCGAACCTACCGCGGCGCCGATCGCCAGACCGGCGAAGCCTGCGTCATCAAGGCGATCGCCGTCCGCAGCCTGACGCCGGGCGGACTGATGAGGCTGGAGTACGAATCGGCCCTCCTCAAAAGGGCGCCGAGCCCCTGGTGCGCCCCCCTGCTGCACGCCGAATGCCAAGGCGAAGACTTCCTCCTGGTGATGAAGCATATCCCCGGCGTATCGCTGGCGGAAAGGCTCGATGCGCGAACGCTCGAGGCAAGCGAGACACTGGCGGTCGGCCGCGCCTTGCTCTCGGCCTTGCGCGACTTGCACGCGCACCGCGTCCTCCACCGCCGAGTCCGGCCGACGAACATCATCGTCAGCGAGGACGGCCCCTTGGTCACGGCCACGCTCGTGGACTTCGGCCCCGCCGGGTGCGTCCAGTCCGAGGGGGGGCTGGATCGTCCCGTCGAAGCAGCCCGCTATGTCTCGCCGGAGCAGGCCGGATTGATCGACCAGGACGTGACCGAAGCATCCGATCTCTATTCCGCCGGGCTTGTGCTCCACCGCTGCCTCGCGGGTGAATCGCCGTTCCACGGCGATTCGGTCGGCGCGATCCTCTTCGAACAGATGACCGGCTCCGTGGCGGGATTGGCGCAGCTTGGCCCGGCGGTTCCACGGGCGCTCGACGAAGTTATTCAGCGGCTCCTGCGGAAGGACCCGCGAGACCGCTACCAGTCCGCGGAGGCCGTGCTCAATGATCTGGAGGCGATCGCCGAGGGGCTCCGCGGCGGCGGTGCGGACCCGGTCGTCGTAATCGGCGCTCGCGATCGCCGCGACACGCTGACCGAGCCCGCCTTTGTCACCCGCGGGGCGGAACTCGACCGGCTGGACACGCAGATTCAGCGGACGCGCGGCGGCCACGGCGGGCTGGTCCTCCTGGAAGGCGAGTCGGGGAGCGGAAAAACGCGGCTGCTGGCGGAGACCACGTACCGCGCCAGCCAACATGGCCTGCGGGTCTTTCGGGGCCTGGCAACCGTCGAGATCGCCCAGAACCCTCTGCGCGTCCTCGAGGGAATCGCCGGCGGCGTGCTCGCCGCCACGAAATCCGAACCGGAATACGCCGCGGCGCTGCGCAGCCGGATTGGCGTCCACGCCGGCGCGATCGGAGCCGCGCTGCCGGAACTGCGAGACCTGCTCGACTCCGGAGCCGCCCAGGACTCGGCGCCCGAGTCGGTCGGAGAGTCCCGCACCGTCCAGGCCCTGGCACAATTCCTTCAGGCCCTGGGCTCAGCCGAAGGTCCGGCGGTGGTGATCCTCGACGATTGCCAGTGGGCGGGCGAATTGAGCTGCAAGCTGCTCCGCCGCTGGCACGCGATGGCCGCGGGGGACACGCATCTGCTCGTGATCGCGGCCTTCCGCACCGAGGAGGTCGGCGACGATCACCTGATTCGCCAATCTGAACCGACGACCCACGTCCGCCTGCTTCCCTTGGAGGCCGAGGAAGTCCACAAGATCGTCGAATCGATGGCCGGACCGCTTCCCGACGAGGCGGTCGAGCTGATCACGAGGCTCGCCGGCGGCAGTCCGTTCATGGCCTCCGCAGTGCTCCACGGGCTCGTTGAAACCGGCGCCTTGCTGCCCGGTCCCGACGGCTGGCGGGCGGAGCCGCTGGCGATGGCCGACGTCAGCTCCTCGAGCCGGGCGGCGGCGTTTCTTACGCGGCGTCTGGAGCTTCTGCCTGAGCAGACGATCGGCCTGCTCTCGGCCGGCGCGGTGCTGGGCAAGGAATTCGAGTTGAAGATTGTCGCGGAACTGGCCTCCCAGCGGCCGGCGCAGGCGATTGCCGCCCTGGACGAGGCCCGCCAGCGCCGCCTGATCTGGCTCCGTCCCGACGGCGATTCCTGCGTTTTCGTGCACGACAAGATCCGCGCCGTCCTGCTCGCGCGGCTCACACCCGGCGAGCGGCGCGATATCCATCGGCGCGCCGCCGCCTATTTGCAGCAGTGGGCGCCCCACGACGCGCGCTCGCTTGCCTACCATTTCGACGCCGCGGGCGACAGCCGCTCCGCCTTGCCGCACGCGCTGGTCGCCGCCGAACAGGCCCGGGCGCAACACGTACTGGAAACAGCCGAACAACAATACCGGATTGCCGAGCGAGGCAGCTACGCCTCGCCGGTAGCCACCCGGTTTCGGATTGCCGAAGGACTCGGCGACGTCCTCATGCTCCGCGGCCGCTACGACGATGCGGGCCGGCTGTTTCATGCCGCCGCCGAAATCGCCGAGAATAACCTGTCCAAGGCGCAGATTCGCGGAAAGCTGGGGGAACTGGCATTCAAGCGGGGCGACATGGACGGCGCAATCCACGACATCGAACGAGCCCTGCGCTACCTGGGGAGGTTCGTTCCCCAGCGGAAGTGGCTGCTTGTCCTGCTGCTGCTCTGGGAGACCCTGGTGCAGGTTGCCCACAGCTGGTTTCCGAGGTTCTTTCTGTACCGCTGCAAGCGCCATCCGACCGAGCAGGAGCGGCTCGTCCTCAGCCTGCTGAGCAACCTCTGCCACGGCTGCTGGTACGGCCGCAGCATGGTGATGGCCCTCTGGGCCCACCTCCGCGAGTTGAACTACGTGGAGCGGTTCCTGCCCGGCCGCGAGCTGGCCCAGGCCTATTCGGAACATGCGCCGGCGATGACGCTCGTGCCGAACATGCGCCGGGCGATCCGCTACGCCGAGAAGTCGCTCCAATTGCGCAAGTCGCTCGGCGATCTCTGGGGCCAGGGCCAAACGCTGGTGTTCTATGGCGTATCGCTCTACGCGGCATCGCGATTCAACGAATGCATCCAGAAGTGCCGCGAGGCCGTGCGGCTGCTGGAGCGGATGGGCGACTACTGGCAGGTGCACATCGCCCGGTACCAGATCGCCGCCTCGCTCTGCCACCTCGGCCGCCGCCGGGAAGCCGTCAAGGAGGCCCGGCTGAACCATTCCTCGGGCATAGCCCTCGGGGACGAGCAGGCGTCGGGGATCATCCTGGACGTCTGGGCACGGGCATCCGGCGGGGTTCCCGAAGACATCCTGATGACCGAACTGGAGCGCGAGCGGACCGATTACCAGGCAATCGTACAGGTCTTGCTGGCCAGGGGCCTCTGCCTCTACGGGAGCGGCAAGCTGGACGAGGCGGCGTCGATCCTGGAACAGGCCGTCGCCGTGTCCAACGCCACCGGTGTCCGCAACGCCTACACGCTGCCCGTCCCCACCTGGCTCGCCACCGTCCGCCGCAAGCAGGCGGAGACGGTCTCGGACTTCATGGCGATCCGCCGCGGCCGCATGCTCAAGCAGGCGGAGCGGGCCGCCCGATCCGCCGTCCGTTCCACCTGGCTGTGCAAGAACGATCAACCGCAGGCACTCCGCGAGTATGCCCTCGTCTCGGCGATGCAGGGGAAAATCCGCAAATCGCGGAGGCTGTTCGCCAAGAGCCTGGAAGTTGCCCGGCGGCAGCAGGCGCGCTACGAAGCCGCCCAGACACTGGCGGCCATGGCCAGGGTCGGGCGGGAGGTCGCTTGGCGCGACGCCGCGGCCCACGCGCTCGAAGCCCAGGCGATGCTTGCCGAAATCGAGACCGCGACCGAAGAGCGGCTGCCGCCGGAGACGGCCAGCCTCTCGCTCGCCGACCGCTTCGACACCGTGCTCGACTCGGGAAGAAAGATCGCCTCGGCACTCACGCCGACGGCAATCCACGAAGCCGCCCGGCTGGCCGCCCTCCGCTTGCTCCGCGGAGAGAAGTGCCTCGTGCTTCATGTCGAAGGAGGCGTGGAGGCGTCTTTTGTCCCCGTCGCCGGCGAGAAGGACATCGCTATCGACCGGCGGATTCTCCACGAAGCGCTGCGGACCGGCAAGGCGGTGGCCGCCACCGCCGAAAACGACTTGATCGACGCCGATTCGGCCGCCCATGCGGCGGGGCGATCGACCCTCTGCGTCCCCCTTTTCGTCCGCGGGCGGGCAACCGCCTGCCTGTATGTCGTGCACGGCCACGTGCACGGCCTGTTCGGCGCCGATGAAGAGCGGCTCGCCGATTTCGTGGCGACAATCGCCGGCGCCGCGCTGGAGAACGCCGAGGGCTTCGCCGAATTGCAGTGCCTCAACCAGACGCTCGAACGCCGCGTCGAGGAGCGAACGGCCGCCGCCGAGTCGCGCGCCCGCCAACTCGCCGAGTCCAACCGCCAACTCAAACGGATCGCCGACGAACTCCGGCAGACGGAAGAGGACCTCCGTGTCGCCAAGCAGCTCGCCGAGACCGCCAGCCAGGCGAAGAGCCGGTTCCTGGCCACCATGAGCCACGAGATCCGCACCCCCATGAACGGCGTCCTCGGGATGACCGAGTTGGTCCTCAGAACCCCGCTGACCAGCCAGCAGCGGAATTCCATCGGCGTTGTCCGCGATTCCGCCGAAGCGCTGCTGGCGATCATCAACGACATCCTCGACTTCTCGAAGATCGAGGCCGGGCGAATGGAACTCGAAGTCGTCCCCTTCAGCCTCCACGAAGTCGTCAGCGACGCCGTCCGGCTGCTGGCCGTCTCCGCCTTCCAGAAGAACATCGAACTGGTCTATCGCGTCGCTCCCGAAGTCCCCCGGCAGACTTCCGGCGATCCGAACCGGCTCCGCCAGGTGCTGGTCAACCTGGTCGGCAACGCCGTGAAGTTCACGTCACGGGGCGAGGTTTACGTCGACATCTGGTCCGAGCGGATCGGCGCGGGGGATGCCGACCTGCACTTCGCCATCCATGACACGGGCATCGGCATCCCCCGCGACAAGCAGCCGTACATCTTCGAGGCCTTCCGCCAGAGCGATGGCTCCACCACCCGCCGCTTTGGAGGCACCGGGCTGGGGCTGGCGATCTCCTCCCAACTCGTGGAATTGATGGGGGGGCGAATCTGGGTCCACAGCGAGGAGGGACGGGGCAGCACGTTTCACTTCATCGTGCCCCTGAAGCTGGCGACGGCCAAGCAACCGCCGAGCGGGCCGGCCGAGTTGCGCGCCGAGGTCCTGCTGTTCAGTCAGAATGACCACGCCCGCCAGGCCCACCGTGAAATCCTCGAAACCGCCGGACTGGCGGTCCGGACGCTCGAAAATCCGTCGGTCGAGCTTTCCCAGCCGGGCCCGGACCGGCCGCGGCCGGCCCTTGCCGTGATCGACCTGAATGTCGCCAGCCCGGCGGGGCTCGGACTGGCCGAGCGGCTGTCCGCCCAGGGCCTGCCGGCGGTGGTGCTCGTCCCGACCGGCCAGATCGAAGCCATGCGGAGGTGCTATCAGATTGGGATTTCGCACTGCTTGAGCAAGCCCGTGAAACCCGCCGAACTGCTGGAAGCGGTGGCTGCCGTCTTGGGCGCCGGTCCAGCCCACGCGGATCGGGAAGACAACCGTGTCCATCGCGTCCAGCGCCCGGCCCTTTCCGTCCTGGTTGCCGACGACAGCCCGATCAACCAGGAAGTGGCCGCCGGACTGCTTGAAATCAGCGGCCATCGGGTCCGCGCCGTGTGCGACGGCGACAAGGCGGTGCGGGCGTTCGAGGAAGAGCCGTTCGACGTGATCTTGATGGATGTGGAAATGCCCGAAATGGACGGCCTGGCGGCGACCGCGGCGATTCGCCGCATCGAACAGTCGGGCGGACGGGCTCGGACGCCGATTGTCGCCATGACGGCCCACGCGATCAAGGACGTCCGAGACCGCTGCTTCGCCGCCGGCATGGATTCCTACGTCTCCAAGCCGATCCGCCCCGACGAACTGCTCGCCGAGCTGGAGGCGGTCACGAGGGGCAAGGCCCCCTGATTCGGCTCGTTGCGGGCGATCGTCTCACCCTCTCTGGTCGGCGCGGGGGGAGGAGTGTTGAAGGCACATCCCGGTGCGAAGGGGGAAGCGGATTCCCTCATCCACGGGCACCGGCCTCAACGCGAATCCAGTCGGCCAAAAGCGGACGTGATCTGGCCGCTCAGCGCTTCGACCGTCCCGTCGGGCGTCTGCCGGTATTGCAGTGCCTCGGGCGATCCGAGCGCTCGATAGAGCTCCTTTGCCCAGCCGTGCAGCGAGCGGCAGCGGTCCAAGTCCACGCGTTCCAGCATTGCGTCGACCGGATCGATGAGCATCACCCGTCGCGGTGCCGCCAACGCGGCCAGGTCGGGCAGGTCGAAATCGCGAAGTGCCCCCGGAGTCCAGAAATAGTCGCGGACGAGGTAGTATTGCGATCCGACGACGAGCCTGTACGAGGGGACGGTCCGCACGCAAACGACGCCGCCGGGCCGATCATCGAAGGCGGCCGCCGCCAGGGCCCAGACGCCGCCCAGCCCCTCGCCGACCAGCATGATCGAGCGGTCCCGCAGGTCCGCCCGTCCGGCCAGGTAGTCGGTCGCCCGGACCACGTCGAGAACCCGCATTGCCAGGATCGTCGTCCCCGCCTGCGCGGAGTCGGCGGCGCAGAAATCGAATCGCCACTGCTGGTGGTCGGGCCGGGTCAGCGGCAGCAGGGTCGAGCGGACGCGGGGATCGGTCTCCCCGGCTCCACGGACGTCGACCGAGAAGACGACGTGCCCGGCGCGGGCCAAGGCCAGGGCCAGCGACGACTGCGACGTGCTGGTCGGCTTTCCAAGCTCGGCAACGTGCAGGATGACCGGCTTCGGGGAGCCCTTTTTCGGCCGCAACAAGACGCTCGGCAACTCGATCCCCGCTTCGCTCTCGATCGAGAGCCGCTCGATGAGCAAGTCTTCCGTCTCGAAGCCGCCCGCCTCGGTGACTCGCGGGGCCGATCGCTTCGCCGGCACGTTGAGGCCGAGACGACGGGCAATCCGCTCGCGCAGGGAAGACCGGGCGGCCTCGATTGCCGGGCGGTCGGCCGGCACGGCGCGGGGCGCCCGCCAGGCGGCGGCCCGTTTCGCGTTGAGCGTCTGCCCCGTCTCGCCGCCCAGGTCGCGGACGGCAAATCCCGTCTCCGTGCAATTCAAGTCGGTGACCGTTTCGGGCGCGAGCAGCGGCTCCTGAGCGCCTTCCGCTTCCCGGTTCAGCCACCGATTGACCCACCCGTAGGCGGCCTCGCGCTTCGGCTTCTCCATGTTGTGCACGCCGTCGACGAGGATCATCTCGGCTCGCTCGCCGCCGACCCCGAGCCCTTCATAAAACGGCATCATCCGGTCGAGCTTGCCCTGATGGCCCGCGATCTCGCCGGAGTCGCGGCCGACGATCATTGCGCACGGCCGTGGCGGAATCAGGCTGAGGACGTCGGACTCGGGAATGCTCCGGCCGGTCAGAAAGAGTTGCTCGTAGGGCCCGCCCGGGTGGGCCGCGGCGCAGACCTTGATCCGCTCGTCATAGGCCGTGATCAGCAGGGCCATGATCCCGCCGCCCGAGTTGCCCACCGCGACCAACTGCTCGCCGTCGACCTCCGGCCGCGACTCGAGATAGTCCAGCGCCCGCACGGCATCCCAGGTGCGGTAGCCGGCCAGCGTCCGGCCGACGAGAAACGACGGGCGGCCGAGGTAGACATGCTGCATCACGGTCAGCGGCACCAGCGGATCGCCGGTGGCCGGATCGAAATACTCCGACCGTTCGCCCTGGCCGGTCGGGTCCAGAGCCAGCACGACGTAGCCCTTGAGCACAAACCCCAGGCACGTCTCGTGGTAGAGGTGATAGGCCTTGCCTTCAGCGGCGTGGCCACACGTAAACAGGACCGCCGGCGCCGGCAGCTCGCGGTTCTTCGGCAGGTACACGTTGGCGGTGCAATGGTAGCCGGGCTGGCTTTCGAAGATCAGCTTCTCGATCGTGTATTGCGGCCGATCCAGCTTGCCGGTGATCCGCGCGTTCAGCGGGCACTTGGGGCCGAAGTCGCCAAACATCGCGACAAGGCCAGCGCGGACCTGTTCTTGGCGCCGGCGCCACTGCTCGGGCGTGGCGAGTGCGGCCAATTCCTGCTTGCGGCGCTCGGCCGCCCCAGCCACCTGCTTGCCCACGAAACTCGGCAGCATCTCCTTCGCCCGCTGGCGTGCGCCGGGTTCCGGGTAGAGGCGGAGCGTCGGTTCCGGCTGAAGCGCGTCGGCGGAGAGAAACTCGCCGGCGAAGCGGCCGACCGGGCGGAAGCCGATCGCCACCAGCCCGCAGACATCGCCCGGCCCGCCTTCCCATTGGAACGCCACTCGGCTCCGCTGCTGGACGTTGACGCCGCGAATCCACATCTCCGCCAGTCCCTTCTCGGCCGATGCGGTCTCCGCCTGGGCGGCGAGCGTCCACTCCGCGAGTGGGCGATCGTTGAGCATCAGCCTGGCAGTCGGCTCCCCCTTGGGCGGCGCCGCGTAGCGGACGCGGATGTCGTAGCGCGCCGACTCGCCCCAGAACTCGCATCCCGCCGAGCCGCGAGTCGACTGCCGGGCAAGCCGGAGAATCGCCTGCTTGCCCCCTGGTTGCACCAGACAGCCGTCCAGCCGATCGAACTCGCCAAGCCCATAGACCAGCTCGGGCAAAGCGGCCGCCGCCGGCACCTGCCCCGCAACGCCGGTCAACTCCAGATCGTCGAACCATGCAGCGCCGGTGCCCGTCAATTCAAGATAGATCATGATGAAGGCCGTCCCGTCCGGGACGGTGAACGGGAGCTGCACCGCCGTCCAGTCGCTGGTCCCCGATACCTGGCTGGAATCGGGCTGGCGGAGAATCTGGTCGGCGGAATCCATGAAATACAGCCGCAGGAACGCACGGTCCGCGACATTCTCGGTCTTGATCCAGCCGCGGAGCATCCCCCGGCTGCCCGTCTCGAGGGTGGCGTCGCGAAGGTGCCCCCATCGCCAGCGGCTGATCACCGCCCCAGCGTTCTCGATCTTCAGGCTCCGCTGCCCACGGTGCGAAACCCGATCGTCCCAGCTCAGCGTGCGGTCGGCGTCGGAGGGGGTCCGCCGCGCCCAGAACGCCGGCCCGCCGGCGTCGGCCGTTTCGAAGCCGGCGTTGGGCACAAGGTTTGCCTGGGGGGCTGCCTGCGCGGCGCAGACAACAGTCAGCAAAAGGATCACGCTGGCAGACTGGAAAGGGACGGACCGTGCCATGGTGGTTTACCCCCCGGGATGAAGATCGGCGTTGTCCTGGCTTTCAAGCTCCGCCCACCACGGAACCGGCGGAGGACGGCGATCGGATGACACTGGCAGACTGGTAAGACACTGACCGTGTCATTGTGTTTCACCCTGGGCTGAAAATCAATGGTCGCTCCCAAGCGGAATCTTGGGGAAGAAGGGAAGACGCGAATCACGAACCACACGAATTCATGTTTCCTTGATTCGTGTATTTCGTGGTTCACTCATTCCCGCCGCCAAACATCGCTCGGAACCAGGGGTGGCCCCCCCGTCATCGGGCCGTTGCTTCGTCGAGCCGGCGTGCGACATCTGATTCCACGGCCGTCGTCGCTTCGATGGCCGGGTTCGCTTTCAAGGCGATGCTGTTGGAGATCATCGCAAATTGGAGGCGGGCTTCCGGATTGACCTTCGTCAAACGCTTGGCCAATCGCTGCATGCCCTCCGGGTCAACTTCGGCGGTCTTGGAGAGACTTCCCACAAACGCCAGCGTCTGCGTGTAATTCACGTCGGCCACCTTGCCCACCAGCGGTTGCAGTGTCTTGGTAATCCACTCGACGGCCTGATGGTCGACCTGCATGAACGCGTCGAGGCGGCTGGTGATGTAGTAGCGGCCATCGGGCTCGCGAGCGTAGCCGGTCTTGAGCACGATCAACGTGCGGCCGGTCACCGGTTTTGTCATCAGTGGGCCTTCGTAGGAGCCCTCGCTGAAGATCACATGGGTGTCGGCGCTCTGGTAAAGATAGGTGACCGAGCCGGCGGTCCCCGCGTTATCGGCAACTGCAAACGTGGACGGCCCCGTCTGCTGCATGTCAAGCTTGCTGAGTTTGAGCACGTCCCAAATATTGACGACCACATCGGGGTGGCGGACCAGGAACAGATACAAGTCCGGATCGCACGGGATCACCCGAACCGGCATCCGCCGAAACAGGGCGATGTTGGCCAGCACGGCATCGACTTTCTGGAGCGCCTCCCGGCTCATCTTGTCGCGCGGGATCCCGGCGATCGCGCTGGCTCGCGATTCGGCATCCGTCTGCGGGCCGTAGGGGTCCAGGTTCCGCAGCAAGGGCAATGGTCCCGCGGCCCGCACGGGCCCGCAAAGCAATCCCAGAAGCACAACGCCAATCGCCGCCCGAAAGCACAACAGGGCAACCGCAAGCGAGATGGCTGGCGAGCGATCTCCTCGGAGGGAGACGCAACAGTTGCAGAACGTTCTCATGGTCCCTCTCAGAGATGGCGATTAGGCGATCTTGGATTCCGTTCCCGTGGTTGGGCCATCGTTAAGGATTATTCGGCTCGTATCGCCTGTGCAGGTCAGAGAAAATCCGCGACCCCCTTCCTGTGTGAGAATGGGGAGTATGCGGCAAATGCACGCCCTTCCGATGGGTGGTACTGTCTCGGATTGCCCTTGTCGATGAGCGATCGATTTCCGACAATTCCGCCCGCCGTTGGCCCGGGGTTTAAGAATCGATCACCGAGTCGGAGCCGCGACGGCACGGCGCACAAATTTCACTTGAAAACCGATGAGAAAAAGCCAACCACGCGATCTTGCAAGATTGACGCACGCTGCAACGATCGGCCCGCCGCCGCCCGCCGACTGGGGCTGGTTCTGGAGACTATCGCGAATCCTCCTGGTCACCGGCGGGCTCTTGGCGGTTTTTTTCTTGTCGCGACACTGGGTTCCCCAATTGCTTGCCGAACATTGGCGTCAAAGCCTACGGACTGCCGGGGATGAGCGGGCGGAAATGCTGGTTGCCGCCGCGGCGCGACTGGGCCGGCCTGGACTGCCCGTGCTGCTCGATGCCCTGGGGTCACCCCGAGAGCGTGTCTCGCGGACTGGGGCGGAATGGCTTCACCGGCAGTTGCGGTCTTGGGAAAACGTATCCAACCCCCAGGGGCAACGAAATGTCGAAGCCCTGGCCAAAGCCCTGGCCGACGAGGTCGACTCGTTTCATCCAGCCGCGCGTCTCGACGCGGCGCGGATCGCCCGGGGGATTCTCGGCTGGCGTCTCGATCCACAGATCGTCGACCGCGGACAGGTGACCCGCTCGTGCGACAAGGTCCTCCGGGCAGCCAGTCGTTCACTACCCGCGGAAACGGCACTTGCCGCGGGCTCGGCCGGCGTTCGGGCGGAGGAGGGCTGGCCGCCGCGAAGGGATTCCCAAGAGCCGTCACCCCGGAAGGATGAGACTCGTCTGAGGTTCCCCCAACTGCCGCAGCCAAGTCCCGCCAATCCGCGGATCGCCGCTCGCGCCGATCCGGCGACTCCCGCTGACCCCGGGCTCTTGTCCGACGCTCCGGCGGATCGTGCCCATGTCTGGACGATGCGGGGCACGTCGCTTGACCAGGACCGATCCGCTCCGCTGGAATCCGACACCGCCGGCGGCGCGGTCGGCTTGGACACCGAAGCGGCAACGTTGGACTCTGCGTCGGCCGGCCAGATCGCCAGCCTAAGCACGGACAAGTGTTTTCGGCGTTTGCACAGCGCCGACAGCGGGGAGGCGATTCGGGCGGAGGCAGAACTCCGGCGCCGCGGTGTCAACGCCCGGGAGTTGTCGATCGCTCGGCGCGTTTTTCATCCCGACCCACTCGTTCGCCTCCAGTTGGTGCGCCAACTGCCCGAGACCGTCGGAATCAACACGGTCGGATGGCTGCTGAAAATGACCGACGACGAGTCGGCGGAGGTTCGCCTGTCGGCAATCATGCTGCTGGCCACCTGCACCGACCCGCGGATTCTGGCTGAGGTGGAAGCCGTCGCCAGGAACGACTCCGACGAGCGAATTCGCCGGCAAGCCGAAATGCTGGCCCGGCGCCGCGACGACCGCCGCCGCTGAATGCGTCCTCGGTCGGGGGTCGGGGTCAACTCTTGCGGAAGTCTGCCACGCGCCTCGCGCAGCGGCTGGAGCAGGTTTCGGTCCCGGACCTGACGGTCAGTTACGAGAAGGCCACCGTCGACTGGATTCCACCGCAGGTCTTCTTGGATACGCTGACTTGGCAGGTGATCAAGTACCTGACGCGCTGCGGCGTGCCGCAGCCGGTCGCGGTCGTCCGGCAGGCCGTCGGCGATCTCCTGCTGCGTGGAGGGGTGTTTCGACTATGCGAAGTGGAAAGGCCTGGCGATGGCTCGCGTTCAGGTCGGCCTGGCGATCGTCATGATCAATACGCTCAAGTGGTAAGGCGAGACGCGTGCCACGAATTCAGCACGGATCAACCACGGAAAAGCCAGCGCGATGCCGGCGGCGATTCGAGTCCGCCGTTCCGCGCTATTTCCGTGTTGCCTCCGTGTTCCATCCGTGGCGCGACTATCTCCCTCCCTGGCGCGTGCGTCTCGGCTGGCGTGCGTAAGTTATTGAGTAGTGGCATGTTAAGTGGCATTTTGTGTATTTACGCAAAAATCGCCACACCCTCTAAAAGCGTTATTGCCAAGCATTCCGCTGTAACAGATAATGCCCGCTAGTCCGTCAGCAAGGGCTCCTGATTTCTTCTCTTCTCAATTCCTCAATCGCGATATCTGGGAGTTGTTCGCAGCCGCGTTCTTCCGCCGGTTGTGCGTGTCGTCGCGCGCCTTTTTGACTTGCCCCCGTGAAGACGCGGGGCGCTGGCGGCCGCTTGAATCGGTTTGAAACAGCGATCGACCCGATCGCTGCGCCGGATACGACACCAAAGACCGCAAGGGCAGCTCGACCCGTCTTGCCAAGCTTCACACCCTTCCGGCCCGGGGCAGTGGATTTCCGTTTTGCCTGCTGCCGCTGTGGCGTCAGCACTGAGGGAGGTCAATTCGCCGCTCGGTCGTCCTGACGTCGTCCGCTGGTCGAGCCGTGCTCAAACCGGGAGGATCGGTCATGGGGAGGGGGAAGCATTCGTGCTCGCCAAAGACCCTCGCCGCATTGATGCCCATGCCCGCCATCAAAACCACCAGCGGAGCGCCCGCCTGCTCCGGGGGCGCGGCGCGCCTGACCTACTCCAGCCGCGAGTC
>LSQX01074520.1_pt2 | contig 42827 bp, 36 predicted proteins | sample 654561 | NCBI WGS metagenome assembly LSQX01 (sample SAMN04489861, study PRJNA283612) | anaerobic digester metagenome | isolation source: 4 biogas reactors fed with cattle manure at either 37C or 55C with and... | place: Denmark: Kongens Lyngby | collected 2014 | reverse complement strand
CCTGGTCCATGACGTAGATTGGATCTCCGCCGTCATGGTAGATCGGTTCAAACAGGGATATTGGCTCCTGAATCGCATCTAGCGCGTAGACGACGTCTTCACTTGGAAGGCCTAGAACCGCAGCAATCTCCTTCATTGTAGGCTCCCTTGACGTCTCTGAAACAAGCTTGTCCCGAACCTGAAGCGCTCGATAGGCGATGTCGCGAAGTGAACGCGACACTCTGATTGGATTGTTGTCTCTCAAGTAACGCCTGATTTCCCCTATTATCATCGGAACAGCATAAGTGGAAAACTTCACGTTCTGGCCCAGGTCGAAGTTGTCGATGGCTTTGATAAGCCCAACGCACCCCACCTGAAAGAGGTCATCAACGTACTCGCCTCTGTTTGTGAACCTCTGTATTACCGAAAGCACCAATCGCAGGTTACCGTGGATCAACTTAGCACGGGCTTCTTTATCCCCGTCGCGCACCGCTTCAAGCAGTTCGCGCATTTTCGCACTGGACAGCACGGGAAGTTTTGACGTGTTTACGCCGCAGATCTCGACCTTGTTAAGCGCCATGTCGGAACAACTCCACATTCACACATTCATGTTGCTATCAGAAGTATTGCTCCGACTGTGAAGGTTTATTCCGTTTACATCCATTGACTTGGCTTTGTTTTCACAAACAATTGCCCCGACGCGACCTCACTCAATGGCCGGCGTCGGGGCAACAAAGAAATGGCGCAAGAAGCAGACTCAATCCACCTTTATCATCTGTCTCCTTAATTTGGCAAGAATCCTCTTTTCCAACCTTGAAATATATGATTGGGAAATGCCAAGAAGATCGGCAACCTGTTTTTGAGTCTTTTCCGACCCATCTGAGAACCCAAATCTCAGCTCCATGATACGTTTCTCACGCCCGGTAAGGCTTGAGAGGGCTTCGCCCAGAAGCCTCCTGTCCACTTCCTCTTCGAGAGCCTGGTAGACAAGATCATCTTCAGTGCCGTATACATCAGAAAGAAGCAGCTCATTCCCGTCCCAGTCTACGTTGAGAGGTTCATCGAAGGAAACCTCGCTCCGAATCCTGTTTGTCTTGCGCAAATACATCAATATCTCGTTCTCAATACATCGGGATGCGTACGTCGCAAGCTTTATCCTTTTGTCGGGATCGAATGTGTTTACCGCCTTGATCAGGCCGATGGTGCCTATGGAAACCAGGTCCTCTACGCCAACTCCCGTGCTTTCAAACTTCCTTGCTATGTAAACCACAAGGCGGAGATTGCGTTCCACCAGCTCGCTTCTGACGTAAATCTCTCCGGTCCTGAGCTTCTCCATGAGAACTGTCTCTTCGTCGAGGCTCAGGGGCGGAGGAAGCATTTCGTGACTCCCAATATAGCGGACCTGAGAGTCCCGAGCTACTACGAACCATCCAATGGCCCTCATGACGAGGAGCCTGATCGCCCACACTACGCCCTCTAGCCGTTTTCTCATGAGCAAGCCTCCCAGGAGCACTCAACCCGCGATCAAGATCTCGGGATTGAGCAGCGCACGATATTTTCCCGTGGGGCAAAAACTGGAGTTATGCACGCACACAACAGCTCTATCAGTTGATATCTCCTTTTTGCCGTCCATCACCCGGATTTCACTGGGCCGAAATCCAACCATTAGTCCCCAGGTCTGTCCCACGGAAGAGTAGGGCACCGCCCTGAAACGTGTAGACCAGGGGGAATCTGCGATTGCGTAGGCGGCTGCAGCGAAATCGACGTCGCTTGCCCGAACCGAAGCCCTGATTCTGTAGGGCAAGATGGGCTCTATAGCAGAGTACTCCACGATTATCGCGGGAACCCCTGATACCGGATCTCTCAGGAGATTCCCGGTATCTATCAGGGCCGTCACTGAGACCGACTGGCGTCCGAACCTAATTGAAACAGGCACGTAAAACAAGCCTTCGCGCATTCCGCGATGGACGACCCCCCATCCTGCCTCAGCCACCAGGATGACTGTGGCTATGGCTGCAAGAAAAGAGAGTGGTCTGCTGCCGGAGGCCGTGGCATGAGCTGCCATGGCGGCGCCCCCTGCCATCAATGTAAGCAGGGATCTGTAAATGAGGGAGGTGACGAATTCTCGCAAGTTCATGCCGGAATATGCAATGCTCAAAGATGCTCCACTGGCAAGTAGCGCAATCGCCATTGACGTAGGTGATGCTAGAGCAACTACTTTCAGGTCGGACAGGGCCACAACAGCCACGAACGATACTGCGGTAACCAGAGCCGCCCCGGCCAGCCTCGGGGCCCGCGTCGGCCTTCGGCTTATTTGCCCAACCGCCCACAAGGTCAGAAACTCCAGGGCAAATGTTCCGCCGATCAGAAGGAGCAAAGAATCCAGGTAAATGCGAACCATTCGCGACGCCCCCTCATTGTATGATTGTATGCAGTTGTCCCCCAGATTCTTCTCAGAATATTGAACGGGCAAACCCTGTGAAGCTCCTACATGTTCGAGTGTAGCATTGCGTGCCTTCGAACCGTGTCGGGTTGCACCGACATAGTGAACGAATGATTCCGGTACAGCTTGAGGTGCCTGCCTTCTTTATCCTCACCCTACGCGTTCGCCACTGCCCTGTGCCGCATGGTCTTGACGCGACATACCGGCAGCAAACCAGGGTGGACCCCTGTTATGATCAGTCCTTAAGGTATGTTAAGTCGGGCGGTTGATAGTGCGCCCACCCAGCTCCACCTGATGCTCTTGAGCAGTGCTCGCCCTCCGCTGGGTGGGCCAATGTAGGTATGCTTAATCCGAGCGATAGGCGTTGGAGGAAGCTGACACGACATGAGACGGTCTGGATGAAGTGTTTCTCGTGAGTGACCTGCTGAGTTTCTCTACGGATCTAGCGGCTTCCTCCGAGGTGGACGGCACGCGACGCCTATTGTCGATTGAAGCCGAACTCATTCGGTGAACCCATACGGCGATACGGCTACACGCGGCACTCCAATCGATAACCCGCACCCGATTGGGCTGCTACCGTCGGCTAGGTCTCGATACAGTGGGAAGCCTTCCTGAAAACGATAGCTTCTTCACCCGTAGATTGGGGAGACCACAGGCAGGGCAGGGTGCTGCGTTTTCCCGCGCATGCGCACCGCCCGATCGCAGCGAATGTCCTACCTTCCGGGTTGCTTCTGGCTGCATTCTCCAGCTCAGTGCCAGTAGTTGTGAATGCCACCCGGTCAAGGTATGTTCTGGCCGTAGGATGAATATTCAAGGTGGTCTTGACCATGTGGCATGGCAATGGTGGAATATATCCGCGCCGATCCCCAACGGGGCCCACCCGAGCTCTGAGGGAGATAACCAGAAAAAAACCCGGAGAAGATCTGTGTAGCGGCGGCCGAGGTTTGCCCCCCCCAGTTGAGCGGGTCTGCAAGCGAAGTGGCTAATTTTTAGTCACTTCACAATCGTAAGTGTTCAATTTTTAGACCGGGGGGGTCTAGAATTTAGACGTTTTCCCGCCCGCCAAACCAGTATCTGTAATAATGCATTCCTGTATAGGTATTTGATGTCGAAATATGGCGCATACTTACAACTGTTGCCTTATCCTTCCTGGAGGATATTACCTTTGCGCCCTAGGGGTATAAAAGTTATACGGGGCCGGTCTAAAACTTATACACCTTCGCCCGAAAAGGGTCTAATTTTTAGGCCTTTCCCCCGAACATGAGCCGGTGGGTACTCTCCCTCGGCCGATCCCGATGCATAAACCGCCCTTCATCGGCAGTCGGCAACCCAAACACGGCTCCATGGACCTGTCCCCACATGCGAGCTGCGAAATGCAAGCTGACAGGCTCACTGGGGAACTGCAACCGCAATGCAGGTCAGCTGCTTCAGCTACTGGGAACTGCGGTACTAGCTGAAAACACTGCGAGGCGCCCCCTGGCCGCGGCCAAGATGAGCGCCTCGCTATATGGCATGTATGCAATTTGACTGCCGACCAGTCTATCTTACTCGTCTCAGGAACGGAGGGATATCCAAATCGTTGCTTCCTGCAAGAGGCTTGATCTGAACACGGTCAACCCTTGTCCTTACAGGCTGGTCCGCCTGGATGGCATCGAATCCGGTGGCGATAACCGTCACCTTGATCTCGTCTCCCATTGAATCATCGATTACTGCGCCGAAGATCACTAGCGCATCCGGGTCTGCCGCATCTGCAACAGTCTCAGCGGCCTCATTCACTTCAAAAAGCCCCATGTTCGAAGACCCGGTGATGTTCATGAGAACGCCCTTCGCCCCATGTATTGAGGCTTCCAGAAGCGGACTGGCCGTGGCAGACCGAGCTGCTTCCAACGCGCGATTCTCGCCGCTTGCAACGCCTATCCCCATCAGCGCAGAGCCTGCATCTGTCATGATAGTCCGTACATCGGCAAAGTCGAGGTTTATCAGTCCCGGAACGGTTATCAGGTCAGATATGCCCTGCACACCCTGGCGCAACACATCATCTGCAATCCTGAACGCATCGAGTATGGATGTCTGGGCTTCCGCGACCTGCAGCAACCTGTCGTTGGGAATGACGATCAGAGTGTCAACTTCCTCTCTGAGCGCATCAATTCCCTGGTCGGCCTGGGCCATTCGCCTTCTGCCCTCAAATGAGAATGGTTTTGTTACAACACCCACAGTAAGAGCGCCTAGTTCCTTTGCGATCTCCGCGATAATCGGGGCAGCTCCAGTCCCCGTTCCCCCGCCCATTCCACACGTGATAAAGACCATATCCGCGCCATCCATCGTCTCCGAAAGCATGTCACGGCTCTCTTCAGCTGCCTTCTTTCCAATTTCGGGATTCGCACCCGCTCCAAGGCCCTTGGTGAGCTTCTCGCCTATCTGAATTTTCTGAGACGCATTCGACATTCGCAACGCCTGAGCATCAGTATTCAAGGCCACAAACTCGACGCCCTTAAGTCCTGCACCTATCATCCTGTTGATGGCATTGCTTCCGCCTCCGCCAACCCCGATCACTTTGATGTTGGCCAAATGGTCAACCTCAAGCTCTAGTTCAAACACCTCGCATCCCCCTTGCCGCTCGCCTCATGAGGAAAATATATCTCGAAACCATTGTCGCACTTCGCTCGCGAAACCTCCCGATTTGCGCTGCTCGCTGCCGACTGCGGGAATTACTGCAGACTCTCCCCAAACGCACTTTATCAACCCTACTGCCGTAGCATACGCGGGATTGTCCATCGCCTCCTGCGCCCCGTAAACGCCGACTGGGACCCCGAGGCGCGCAGGAAGTCCCAGAACCTCCTCGGCCACTGACACTACACCCTGCATCACAGAAGCGCCTCCCGTAACGACCACCCCAGCCGGCAATTGGCCGGAATATCCCGCACGGTCCACCTCTTCCTTCACAAGCTCCATAGTCTCATGAATTCTCGCCTCAATAATCTGACAAAGCTTCTTTCTGGATATGTCGGTGTCCGTCCCGCACGATTCGTCGTCTCCAACTGCGTCAGGAAGTGCAGACCCATAGTTCAGTTTGAGCCTCTCCGAATAGCCCACAGGCAATCTCATTACAAGCGCAATGTCATTAGTCACATGGCTGCCGCCTACGGGAATCGATGCAACATGGTGCACACTGCCCTCAATGCACACCGCAATATCGGTGGTTGCTCCGCCCATGTCAATCACGAGAGACCCCTGTTCTTTTTCGGATGACGTCAGAACCGCCTCAGCAGCGGCTATGGGCTGCAGTATTATCTGTTCGACTTCCAGTCCGATACGCCTTGCACTTCTGTGAATGTTCTGTATGGCAGTCGCAGACCCGGTAATGATGTTTGCGTCCACGTCCAGCCTTATCCCTGTCATTCCCACAGGCTTTCGTATCCCGGTGCACCCATCTATCACAAATTCCCTTGGCAGGACATGCACCACTTCTCGATCAGGGGGAATGGCCACAACACGCGCAGCCTCGAGAACCCTATCGACATCCTCCTGGGTTATCTCCCGATCAGACCTGCCAATTGCAACCACCCCTCTACTGCCGAGGGAGGAAATATGCGCCCCTGATGCGCTTGCCAATACCGAAACAGCAGCGCACCCCGACATTTCTTCAGCATGCGCCACGGCGTCGGAAATGGCCGCAGCCGCCGAATCCATGTCGACTATCACTCCGCGCCGCAATCCTGCAGACGGACCGGTACCTGCCCCAATCAGATGTAAATTGTAATCGTCGTCTCTTTCTGAGACAATGACGTGTATCTGGCTTGAGCCAATGTCAAGCCCCACCTTGATATCGTTTTTCGCCAACATAGCTCCCCCCGCGGGCCCGTCCAACCCTCTCACATTATTGCATGATTCTAGAATCGTACCCACTTACCCTTTAGCGTAGTTGGGGATGCTTAGGAGGCCGCGATCGCCCCCACATCTATCTTCTGGCACGCCGCTCACCTGGGGCGGATCACCGGTTTTGCTTCAACACGCAAATCTATGTAATCTACCGGCGTTCCCTGTTCCCTGATGGAAGCAAGAATAGAATCGAGAACGCGCACCCGCGACTCCATCTCCTGAGCACCGCCAATGAATACCCTGATGCCATCTGTTGTTCTTACGACTATGTCATCACACGAGGAGACATCCACTTCCGATATGTTGGGGATTCCCTGCCTTAGCAGCGCTGCTCCCACTCGGGCTCCAATTGACACCTGGTATTCCGGTCTGACAGGCTCTCCTACCTCAACCCAGGTTGGAACCGCTCCAACCAGGAGAGGCACATCCAGATCTGTAATCGCCTCCGAAATGCTTATGGCATGCCCTTCTTCGTCGACGTCTATGAAGTAGCCTGCATATGGGATGTACAAAGCCGTAGTACGCTCCTCAATCGCAACACTGATGGTATCAGGGAGAATCCTGTACACCCTGGCCGTGCGTATCCTCGGGGTAGCCAGAAGCCTTCTTTCCATCTGGCCGGTCGGCACAAGGAAAATGTTGGTGTTCTCCGGAACGCCTGCAATAAGGAGCACTTCGTAATCGGACAAATAGCGGCATCCAGCCACTTTAACTGCCCTTACCAGAAAATAAGGGGAGTTGAGAAATGCAGCAGTTGACAGTACCAGGAACAGCAGGACTACTGCTGGGAAGGATATGGCTCGCCTCGATTCTGCGTGCGGCTCTTCCTCCAATATGGAACTATCAGGCATGTTAGAAGAGTCAGGCAACGCTTCCACCCCCCTGGCAGCAACCAGCCTGACCCCATTATAACATGATGCAAGCCTTGCAGAAGAGAGCTGCGAAAAATTCGTTATTCGGCTGCGGCAGCGCCCACAGAATCGGATACCAGCTCCACGTCTCCACCGCAGGATGCCAATTTCCCATGGATATCGTCGTAGCCCCTGAGAATATGCGCCATCCCGTCAAGCATCGTCTCACCCCTGGCCATTAGCCCGGCTATTACCAACGCCGCGCCGGCACGCAAATCAGGAGCTACAACCCTGGCGCCGGTAAGCTCGTTGACGCCTCGGATTATCGCGGTTCGGCTATCAACTCCGACATGCGCCCCCATCCTGGCAAGTTCGTCCACATAGCGAAACCTGTTGCTGAATATGTTCTCGGTAATAGTGGATGTGCCTCTCGAAACTGTGAGGTATGCCGCTATTGGCGCCTGAAGGTCAGTGGGAAAGCCCGGATACGGCATGCTCTTCACGGCGATAGGCCCGGGTCTGTCGCCCATGGCAACCCTCACAGAATCCTCAGAGCAGATGACAGCAGCGCCTGTTTCAGCGAGCTTAGCCACGAGAGCATCAAGGTGTTCTGGCACGATGCCTGTGACAGTTACGTCGCCCCTGGTAGCGGCAGCTGCGATCATGTAGGTGCCCGCCTGTATCCTGTCGGGCATCACAGAATAGCTGGTTGAGCCGAGACCCCTGACTCCCGTAACCTTGATGGTGTCGGTTCCAGCTCCCCGGATATCCGCCCCAAGCCGCACCAGAAAGTTCTGTTCGTCCACTATCTCCGGTTCACGCGCCGCATTACGGATTATGGTTGTTCCAGATGCGAGGCAGGCAGCCGCCATTAGGTTCTCCGTTGCGCCAACACTGGGAAAATCGAGGTGTATCTCTGCTCCCGAAAGCCTGGGCGCCCTTACGATTATGTATCCATGCTCTTCAGAGACCTGCGCTCCCATGGCTGTGAGGCCTCGAAGGTGGAGATCGATAGGACGTGAACCGATGGCGCAACCACCCGGGAAAGGCATCTTCACCTCTCCGAATCTGGCAAGAAGGGGTCCTAACACCTGAACAGATGCCCGCATCTTCCTAACCAACGGGTCTGGCGGATCTACAGACGTGATAGTCGTGGAATCAACTCTGACCTCGCCTGGACCTGTATAAGACACGTTCGCGCCAAGGGCTTCAAGAAGCTGGCACATTGTATCCACATCCGTAACCCGGGGCACGTTGGAAATCACGCACTCGCCGGACGCCATTATTGACATGGCAAGCAGCTTTAAGCAGGAGTTCTTGGCACCCGGCGTCACTATCCTGCCTCTCAGTTCACGCCCTCCGATTATCCTCAATGTATCCATCGCGGCCACCTCGCGCGTCGTAATTCTTGCACAGCGACACCAGGACTAACCGCCAACAACTCTGATCTCGGGAACGAGCTCTACCCCGAATTTGTCGTATACACTCCGCCTCACTACATTCATCAGTATTAGCACGTCTCGTGCAGTTGCATCGCCTACGTTCACTATGAAATTGGCATGAACGTGGGATACTTCGGCGCCGCCTACGCGCAGCCCCTTGAGGCCCGCGCCGTCAATATACCGGCCCGCCCCTCTCCCGGACGGATTCTGGAACACACATCCTGCGCTAGGAAGATGGAGCGGCTGCTTTATCTTGCGATCTTTCATGTATTCGCTCATCTGGCGACGTATTTCTTCCGGGTTGCCCCGTTCCAACTGGAGCATTGCCTCGCAGGCAACCAGGTCTCCATGGGAAAGGCGGCTTGACCTTTGAGCAAACTGCATTTCTTCACATGTTTTTACCGAAATAGACCCATCGAGCAGCAACGTCGTTACTTCGCGAACTACATCGCCAACCGTATGGCTGTATGCTCCAGCATTCATGGCCATTGCCCCGCCAAGCGAACCCGGTATTCCCACAGCCCACTCAAGCCCGGCAAGGCCTCGGTCAGCGCACGCTCTTGCCAGAGCCGGCAGGCTCACGCCTGACATGGCATGCACACGATCGCCGTCGAACCTCACATCGTCAAGGCCCGGACCAATCCTCACTACCACCCCGCGAATCCCCTCATCGGCAACGAGCAGGTTTGTTCCGTTGCCAAGGACGAACACGGGCAATCCCTCGTTCCAGCCCCATCGCAATACAGCAGACAGACTCCTCATGTCATGAGGTTCCGCAAGCACGTCGGCTGGACCACCGATCTGAAACGACGTATATTTCCTCATTGGCTCGTTCAGCGCGATTCTCCCGTTGAACGATTTTGCAAGCTGCCTTGCCTGTTCATCGGTGACCATGCTCGTCATCGAGTTTCCACCGCCCATCATGCGATAGCCTGGAGCTTGCATCTTCAAGAGCAAGCTCTTCAGCAAAGCGCCGTGACGATCTATAGATGTCGCCCGCCCCCATGGTGACAACTGTGTCGCCAGGGCCGGTTGAGTTCCTAAGGAAGTCGTCCAGAGCATCCTTGTCGGCAAGGTAGGTTACTGGCCTTCCCTCGTATGCCGCGATCCTCTCTGCAAGGTCACGTCCGGAAACTCCCGGTATAGGCGACTCGCCCGTGCCTTCGTAGTAGATATCGGTAATAGCTACAACATCGGCAAGACTGAACGACCGGACAAACTCATCGCGAAGGTACTTCGTCCTCGTGTAGCGCTGCGGTTGAAATACGACCACAAGCCGTCCCTCGGCCACCTTTCGCAAAGCGGCAAGCGTTGCCCTGATTTCCACAGGGTGGTGCGCATAATCGTCAACCAGAGTCATGTCAGCCGTCTTGGCCAGAACTTCGCATCTGCGCTCCGCCCCTCTGTAACCTGCAAGCCCTCTGCTTATGACCGGGAAGTCTATCCCAAGCTGATCACAGACTGCAACGGCAGCTATGGCATTATTCATGTTATGCGTACCAGGAGCAGAAAGCTCAATCTGACCCAGGCATGTTCCGCCATGCATCACAGAGAAGCGTGATCCGAAGCCAAGCTGACTGTAGTCTGCGGCCGCGTAATCGGCCTCCGAAGTGATGCCGTAGTAGACGATACGCCGTTCAAGTCCCCGAGCCGCACGTAGGACGTTTTCGTCATCTGCGCATAGAACTGCAAACCCATTCGGTTTGATCCGACGAAGGAATTTGACAAAGCCCTCCATTATTCCTTCGAATGTCTCATAATAGTCTCGATGATCATCATCAATGTTCGTGACGACGGCGATCTCCGGGTCGAGCTTGAGGAAGGATCCGTAAGCTTCATCCGCTTCCACTACCATGAACTCGCCGCTGCCGGCCTTGCCTCCACTGGGAGTCCAGGGCAAGCCTGCTCCTACCGCTACTGTGGGATCAAGGCCGGCCTCGTTCAGTATGACCGCTATCATTCCGCTGGTCGTAGTCTTGCCATGCGTTCCGGTTACCGCAATGCCGCGCAGCGGCCGCATGATATCGCCCAGAAGCTCCGCCCTTGACACAATCTTCGCGCCTCGTTCTCGCGCAGCTCGAAGTTCAGGGTCATCCCCGGGCACTGCTGCTGAAACTACCACCAGATCGACGCCGTCAACATATGATAGATCATGCCCCTGATATACGTCGGCGCCAAGAGCTGCCAAATCCTCCAAGTGGGGAGAGTAGCGTATGTCGGAACCGCTCACCTGCGCCCCGTGGCCAATGAGTATTCTGGCAAGCGGACTCATGCCGCTGCCGCCTATACCTATGAAATGAACACGCGTTGCACCACCCATGTGACCCGCACCTTTCCCGCAACGCCACGCTTGCTGCGGACGATGCTATTGTATGCCTTATGCCCTCGCGGAGAGCATGTCCTACCCGCATGACACATCATGCTGCCATGTTAGTTCATGTACCAAACGAGCCCATTCCCATGCTCCCGAGCAGATGATCCAGTCTCTATCATGCCTTGCTTGACACCCCTTGGGCGGCCCTGACCACACAATCTGCCACTTTTCGGACAGCATCGGGCTGTCCCACGCCTCTCGCAGCCTCTGCCATGTCTCGAAGCGCCGACGCTCGCGAAAGAAGCGAACCTATTTTAGACTCAAGGACTGCTGGATCCAGGTCGCCATCGAGTATCACCCTGGCAGCACCCCGCGCCTCCATGGCACGGGCATTCTTCTCCTGCACATTGTCGGGCACATGCGGATGAGGAATAAGCAGCGCAGGAACGCCCCTGGCCGCAAGCTCCGCAATGGTTATCGCCCCTGCACGGCAAATCACCAGGTCAGCGCAGGCGAGTGCCTGCGGCATATTGTAAATGTATGGCATAATAATAATGTCCCCACTATCTGACCTGCCTATTCCGTCAGAGGAAATAGTTGCCCGAAGGCCTACCCTGGCAGCCAGGTCCATGGATTCCTCAAACTTGTCGCTCCCTGTGGCCAACATGAACTGCGCCTTGTGCTGAGCTGCAAGCGATGGAAGAGCACCGATGAACGCAGTATTTATCTTGCGGGCACCCTGGCTTCCCCCGAACGCCAACACAGTCGGGTGCCGCGGATCGAGCCCGAATGATGCTGCAGATTCTTCCCGCTCGGCTGTCATTATCTCCGGGCGAATCGGGTTCCCGGTAAGAACTGAACGCTCCGGACGGGCAAGGTACTTCTTCGATTCGTCCCAGCTAAGAGCTACCGTTTTGGCCCATCTCGAAAGAAGCCTGTTCGTGGCGCCGGGAACCACGTTTTGCTCATGTATGACGACCGGCACGCCCAGCATCGCTGCGGCGAGCATCACCGGACCGGAGGCGTAGCCCCCTGTCCCCACGGCCACGTTCGGCCTAAACTTACGTACCATGGCGATTGACTGGAAGAGGCCTGCCACCGCCCTTCCCGCCGTAGCCACTGTATCCAGGGAGAGCTTCCTCTCAAACCCTGAGACTGTGATGGCCCTAAACTCAAAGCCAACCTTTGGCACGAGATCGCCCTCGAGGCCGCGCCTTCCCCCCACAAATAGGATCTCGGCATCGGGGAATCTTGCAAGCAACTCCCTGCCGATAGAAAGCGCAGGATATATGTGGCCCCCTGTGCCGCCGCCTGCAAGCAAAAATCTCTTCCGCGTAATCTTCTTTCCCTTCAACGAGCAACCTCCCCCGGCCCCGCAAACCCTCTTCTATCGCTGATTAACGTGCTTCGACACATTGAGCAGTATTCCTATCCCGGCCAACATGGGTACAAGAGATGACCCGCCGGAGCTTATCAGGGGCAGCGTGATACCTGTAATGGGCATGATGCCTGATACAACAGCTATGTTCATGATCGCCTGAAGCGTAACCATTATGGTGATGCCTGCTGCAAGAAGTGATCCAAAGGGGTCAGGGGCACTGAGCGATGTTCTGAAGCCCCGCCAGCCAAATACGATGTACAGAAGGACCACTGAAGCGGCTCCCAGAAAGCCCAGCTCCTCTCCAATGACGGCAAAGATGAAGTCGGTATGCTGCTCCGGAAGATAGTGAAACTTCTGCCTTGAAAGCCCTAGCCCGACTCCTACAAGCCCGCCTGATCCCAGTGCGAGGAGAGACTGGATTATGTGGAACCCTGAGTCAAGCGGATCAGCCCACGGATCGAGGAATGAAGTAAGCCGTCGAAGCCTCACAGGGTCCTGTCTGGCGAAGAGGTATACGGTGGGGCCTGCAGCAGCCAGTGTGGCAACGAGCGCCGCCACATTCGATCCTCCCGCAAAGAGCATGAACCAACCGACCCCGGCAATCCCAATGGCAGTGCCCAGGTCGGGCTCTTTCAAAATAAGAAGAGAACAAGCCCCCGTAATCATCAGTGGCAAGGCAAAGCCGCGCCACAGGTTCTTCGTCCTCTCCTGGGATGCTGAAAGATACGAAGCCAGAAAGATGACTAGTGACAGCTTGGCGAACTCAGAAGGTTGCACTCTTATCGGCCCAACGCCAAGCCACCTTCTTGATCCCCCGACGAAAACCCCAACACCGGGCACAAGAACAAGGGCCAGCGCCGCCAGGGACACAACCATGAGAAGCCCTGATAGCCGGCCCCATACATGGTAATCGATATTCATGCAGATGATCATGGCTATGATTCCGATTATCCCCCAGAGGGACTGGCGCTTCAGATAGTAGTAGGGATCGCCAAGTTCACTGTAGGCCGTCACTGAGCTTGCGCTGAATACCATCACAATGCCAATGCTGAGCAATGCCAGCGTGGCGATGAAGAGAACTAGATCGGGAAGACCTCCGCGGTCGTTTGTCATGACTTATCACTCCGTGCGCCTAAAGCGCTGCAAATCCCAGGGCTGCAAGGAACGCAGCCACTATCCAAAATCTAACCACGATCTTCGGTTCAGGCACTCCCTTGAGCTCGAAATGGTGATGGATTGGAGCCATCCTGAAAACTCTCTTGCCAGTAAGCTTGAAGTATGCTACCTGGATAACATCGGACATGGCTTCAGCAACATACACTCCACCTATCACAAGCAATAGGAGCTCAGTCCGGGTGAGCACCGCCATTGAAGCGAGCGCCGCTCCCAGGGCAAGGGATCCAGTATCCCCCATGAAAATCGCTGCCGGGTAAGCGTTCCACCAGATGAATCCGAGGCAAGCCCCGCCTACAGCCCCTGCGAAGGCTCCTGCTTCACCATGGCCAACTGATGATGCTACAGCTACGTATGCAAACGAGGCTATCGCCATGGTTCCTGAGGCAAGCCCGTCAAGGCCGTCTGAAAGGTTCACCGCATTGGCAGACGCTACCAGAACAAGCATGGTAAAAGGTATGTACCATATGCCAAGGTCAATCATGCGGCCATCGGAAAACGGGATGATAATCTCAGAACCGATATTAGGATTTGAATAGGCCCATGCGCCCAGGATCAATCCAAAAATCAACTGGAAAAGGATCTTCTGCCGTGCCCGCAGGCCCAGGGAACGATGGGAAACTATAGAGATGTAGTCGTCCAGCATGCCCACGAGTCCGCAGCCTGTTGTGATGAAAAGGGCCCACGGCAGCATCGAATATCCGGGCGTGGCCGCCGCAGAACCCAAAAGCAAGGAGACTATTATGATTACCCCGCCCATGCTGGGCGTGCCCGACTTCTTCATATGAGATTTGGGCCCGTCATCTCTGATGACCTGGCCCGCCTTGAGCTTTCGGAGATTGCTGATGGCTATCGGCCCGATCAATATGGAGATGACGAGCGAGATCCCTGCTGCTATCAACGATCGAGTTACAACTTCCGACATCTACATCCCACCACTGCCGGGGGCCTCAACAAGTCCTTCTGCGATCTCTTCCATCCGCATACCCCTTGACCCCTTTATTAGTATCACATCTCCTGGACGAACCATCTCTGCCAGAGCGCGCAATGCGCCCCGGTTGTCTCTGCACTCCACTACTTCGACAGTGCCCGGCCTCAAGGACAGAGCCAGCTGACGCCCCTCGCCCTCAGGAAGCCGGACGGCTTTACTTGCGCGGGCAGCCATTTCGCCAACAGTCACAAGCCCTTCGACACCGGCATGAGCTGCATACCTGCCCACATTCTCGTGGGCGGCTATGCTTTCCTCCCCCAATTCGAGCATATCACCGAAGGCCAGGATTACCCGACGCCCTCTCGCATACTGCAATGCTGCATCAATAGCGCACTTCACAGATGCGGGATTGGCATTGTAGGCATCGTTTATGACAGTGAAGCCTGCGGGCGACGTGGAAAACTCCATTCTCATGGGAGAGGGACTGAATGATGCAAGGCCCATCGCCATGACATCCGGTTCGAGTCCCAGTCGCCAACCCACAGCAAGAGCCGCCAAAGCATTGTACAGATTGTGCCGCCCGGGAAGGGGTACCGAAAAGCGAACCCCGTTCACCCTCCGCCCTTCAATGCCAAGGTCAAAGCTGATGGAGCCGGCTTCAGTCTCTACGTTTTCGGCTCTGACCGAGCATTCCTCAGAGAGGCCATAAAGCAACGCCCGTCCCGGAACCAGCCGGGCCATGGGCCTCACCAGAACATCGTCGCCGTTAAGAACCGCAAATCCGTGAGGGGGAAGCGCCTCTATCAGCTCCGCCTTTGCAGCGGCTATGTTTTCTCTCGAACCCAACAGTCCGATATGGGCCAAACCAACATTCGTTATCACGCCCACATCCGGGCACGCAATCCTTGAAAGCGCAGCTATCTCCCCTGGAGCACGCATGGCCATCTCTACCACGGCCACCTGGTGTTCAGGCGCGAGCTCCATTAGTGTTAAAGGCACTCCGATCTCGTTGTTCATATTGCCTGATGTGGCAATCACTCTGAACCCCGCAGACAGCACTGACGCTATCATGTCCTTTGTCGTAGTCTTGCCAGCGCTTCCGGTGACCCCAACCACGCTTGCACGAATGCATCTTCTGTGCCGTCCGGCAAGGGATCCGAGGGCCCGAAGGACGTCGTCCACCAACACAAGCCCGAATTCTGCACGCAGTTGCTGCTCGCAGTCGGGCACCCTCAAGACTACTGCGCCGCTGCACCCTCTGGCGGCTGCGTCTTCAACGAAATCGTGCCCATCGACTCGTTCTCCAGGCAGGGCAAAGAAGATCGCACCTGGCTCCGCTTTTCTGGTGTCGATTGCCACCGATTTTACCCGACGGCCAGGCTCACCTCGCACAAGGCTTCCGCCCGTGGCATCCGCTATCTGTTTGAGTGTATAGTCAAGCATTGGTCTTCAGCTCCCTCAAGGCCGCCCGGGCTTCTTCCCTATCATCGAAATGGACTCTCCTGTCGTGGAGTATTTGATACGTTTCATGCCCCTTCCCGGCAATTAGGACGACATCCCCGGGACGGGCGCTTCGTATCCCCTCGTATATCGCCTCTCTCCGGTCGAGGATCATCTTCCACATTCCTCGCCCACCCTCATCTGCAATGCCGGTGGAAGCTGCTCCGGATTGCGACATTCCCATGGCAATCTCCCGGGCTATGTCATCCGGATCCTCGCTCCTCGGATTGTCAGACGTCACTATGGAATAGTCAGCCATCGTCTGCGCTATGCTGCCCATAAGTGGGCGCTTGGACCGGTCGCGGTCGCCTCCGCAACCGAAGATGCATATCACCCTTCCCTCAGCAATCCCGCGGGCAGTCTCGAGAACGTTGGCCAGGGAATCCGGAGTATGGGCGTAATCGACGATCACTGCGAAGTCTTGTCCCTCGTCAACAGCCTCAAACCTTCCGGGAACGCCTGGGAAGGCACCCACCGCACGAGCCGCATCCTGAAGAGGCACACCCAGAGCAAGGGCAGCGCCAATGGCTGCAAGTGAATTCGAAACATTGAATCGTCCCATGAGAGATGAATGAACTTCCACAGAGCCCGCCCTCGACGATTGAGCACCATCCTCGAGCCAATGGGCTACATAGCTTATGCCTTTGCCGCTGGTCACAACGTCGGTGGCGCCCAGATGCCGGCAGGACGGGTTTCCACGGTTGCCCTCGGCCGAATACGTAATCACATCGGCCTTGGCCCCCTGTGCGGCGTCAGCCATGGCACGATAGTGAGGATCGTCCAGGTTTATCACAGCGACCTTCGGCCATAGCTTGCCGGGCCTGGTTCCAAAACGCCCCAGCAAGCGGAAGAACGAAGCTTTGGCCTCAACGTAGTTCTCCACGGTCCCGTGAAAATCAAGGTGGTCGTGGCCGATGTTTGTGAAAACCCCTACATCCCAATCTATCTGCGCAACTCTTCCCAGGGCTATCCCATGGGAGGATGCCTCTACTGCAACATGCGTCCTTCCCGCTTTCGCCATCTCATAGAAAAGACCCTGCAAATCTGCGGCCTCAGGAGTAGTGTTGACTCCGGGCTCCAGATCGCCGCCTGCAACGTGGCCCATGGTCCCAATGAGCCCGGACGGCCACCCAGACGCATTCATGATGTGAGAGAGCATGAATGTGGTGGTGGTCTTCCCCTTGGTACCGGTTACGCCCGTAGCCATCAACCTAGATGACGGATCACCGTAGAATGCGTTGGCGATCTCCGCCAACGCAAGCCTGGTGTCGTCCACTCTCACCACGCTTACACCTTCAGGCACTTCAACTGGTTTTGACACCAACACTGCAACGGCGCCTCTCCTCACCGCCTCATCGATGAAGCAATGGCCGTCGGCGCGAGCCCCTACAAAGGCGGCAAAGAGAGTTCCCGGTCCATCTATCTTGCGCGAGTCATATGAAAGGTCGCATATTTCTATGCCTGGATTTCCTGAAAGCTTGTGGGGAACGGATCGCAACAGGTCCCCAAGGCTGCTCTTTGGCATCGTCAATCAATCCTCAAGGTATATTGTGACAGCCGTCCCCTTCTTAACATATGTTCCGGGGGCAGGCGACTGTCGGACTACGAGGCCTCTCCCTGACGGGTCGACTCCAAGCCCACGAGCGCCCAAAATGAGGGCCGCCTCCTTAAGAGTCTTCCCAATTACGTCAGGCACCTGCGCCTCTGTGCCGTCAAGATTATACAGTTCCTCATGGCCAAAGTAAACGATGACGGCTGTTCCCTCCGCCACCTGCGAACCGGCCTTCGGAACCTGATTCGTTACGATATCTCCGTCCCCTTCATATCTGGCCAAGAGGCCAGCCCCTTTCAGCCCGGCTTCTGCCTCAGCCCGACTCTTGCCAGTGACCTCGGGCACCGTAACGATTCTGCTTGATCCAGCAGAGCCCTGCGGTGTTCCAACGGCATAAGCGGGCGGAAGCTCCATATACCTGAATACGTCCTGCATTACCGCGCGGAATACTGGAGCAGCAATGACTCCTCCATATTTCACCTGCGTCTGGGGCTCATCAAGAATGACCAGCACGGCAATTCTCGGGTCGTTCGCAGGGCCATAGCCCATGAACGACGCCACCCTCTTCTCCCCGTATCGCCCGTGTTCGGGCTTCTGTGCAGTGCCTGTTTTGCCCGCCACAGCATAGCCTGGCACGGCCCCAAGCTGGCCGGAACCGTTGACTATTACAGACTGGAGCATTCTCGAAAGCTCTGAAGCGGTGTTCGCTGAGACAACCTGTCGCACCTTTGTAGGAACATACTCCCGAACGGGATTCCCGGCCTCATCAACGATCTTCCGTACCAGCATGGGCTTCATCAGTGCCCCGCCATTTGCTATCACGCAAAGGGCATTCAACAGCTGCAGTGGCGTGACCGTGAGGCCCTGGCCAAATCCGTAGGTGGCAAGCTCCACTGGACCTATCTTTGACATCTGATGCATCATCCCTGTAGCCTCACCCGGATAGTCTATTCCCGTCTTGTCCACCAGCCCAAACCCACGAGCGTACTGCACAAATTTCTCAACTCCGAGCTTCAAAGAGAGGGTGGCAAAGACAGGGTTGCACGAATTCTCTAGGGCTTCGATAAATGTCTGAGAACCATGTCCGCCAGCCTTGTGGCATCTGATTGTCCGATCCTCAACCTTTAGGTATCCCGGATCAAAAAACGGCGTGGAAGCGGTGACTATGCCCTCTTCAAGCGCCGCAGCGGCCGTGACAACCTTGAATGTCGAGCCGGGCTCGAGCATGTCACAGACTGTGAAATTGCGCCTCCGCGAATCCGGATAATCGCCATAACTGTTCGGGTTGAATGTGGGCCTCATGGCCATGGCCAGAATTTCGCCTGTCTTCGGTTCCATGGCAAGAACAAGCCCGCGGGCAGAGCCGGTTTCAGCCATTGCCATCTCAAGCTCGCGCTCGCATATGTACTGTATTACCTCGTCGATAGTGAGAACAAGGCTCCTGCCGTCAGTGGGGGCCACGTAAGAATGCCGACCTTCGGGAATCTCACGGCCGGCCGCATCCCGTTCGGCCACTATCTGCCCCCTGACACCCTTCAGCTCTGAATCGTAGTACTGCTCCAGGCCTTCCAGTCCTTGATTGTCGATTCCCGCAATTCCAATAACTTGAGCGGCAAGAGTGTCCTTGGGGTAAAACCTCTGCCCGCTTTCTGCAACGGCAATGCCAGGCAGTGAAAGCCGCCGGATCTTCTGGGCCGCCTCGTGATCAACCTTTCGTTTCAGCCAGACTGTTTGCTGGCGGGTCGTAAGCTTCGACAAGAGCTCGTTCTCGCTCATGCCCAGAACCGGCGCGAGCTGCTTTGCCGTCCTGGCCGGCTCCCTGACCTCTGCAGGTATGGCGTACACAGAATCAGCACTGATGCTCACAGCCAGCTCGCGCATGCAGCGATCGTAGATTGTTCCGCGCTTAGGGTCCACCGGAACCGGACGCATTCTCTGTTCCAGAGCGAGTTCCCTGAGATGCGGGGCCTTCACAATCTGCACCCAGACCAAGCGCCCCAGAAGAATGAGAAAAAGTCCGGCCATCACAAGGAGGACCAGGTAGACCCTTTTCCTTATGATGACGGACGATGAATCAATGCGATATCCCGCACGGCGGAACGAGGTTTGAGGTCGCACTTATATAGCCCCCATCCAAGTGTTGTGCTACTTGAGAACAGATGGAAGCTGAGCCTGGGGAGCTGCAAACCAGCCCGCAATGAGATTCGACACCGCCGCTATCGCCATTCCCTTTAGCACCGTTGCTGCGCTCGCAAGCACAGTCGGGGGCTCTGACAGCGCCTGAGTCTGAACACTTGCCTGAGCTGCTTCGCTCTTTGCTAGCATGGGGCGCGCATCAACAACCACAATTCCCATGTTGGCAGGGCTCACCATGCACAGCTCTGCGCGGGCTACAGATTCCACCCGCTCTAGCGACGCAACCCTGGCCAGTTCCAAAGACATCCTGTCCCATTCATTCTGAAGCGAAACCAGCCTCGCCTTGGCCGCTGCACGGTGGTCGTATGCCCGGACCATCTCAGCCCTTTGGGCCACAAACGTAACCAGAAGGGCGATTGCAAGAACAGCTATGATGCCACACTGAGCCATCAGTCTGAAAGGACGTGTGTGCCTTCGCCTGACTGACTCACGCCCGGCATCCCCTATTCTCGCAGTAGTGCACTCCATGCCTATTCACCCCTTCATGCGACTAGAACTTTCTTTGCCGCCCGCAACTTGGCACTCCTTGACCTTGGATTGCTCCTTACTTCTTCATCAGTAGGGCCAATTGGTTTTCTAGTCAGAACCTCCAAGATCTTCACCTTGCCACATACACACAGAGGCAATGACGGCGGGCATGTGCACGGGCGTTCGGCCCGTCGGAAGGCCTCCTTCACTACCCTATCCTCAAGAGAATGATAGGATATGGCCACTATCCTGCCTCCTGGTTTCACGATGTCTACCGCGGCGGCAACGCCGCGTTCCACTGACCCAAGCTCGTCGTTGACTGCGATTCTCAGGGCCTGAAATGTCCTTCTCGCCGGGTGCGGCCCGCCACGCCTGGCCCCGCGAGGGACGGCAGCGTATATCACGTCCACCAGATCACTGCTTGTGCGTAGCGGCGCAGTTTTGCGCCGGTCGACGATAAACTCTGCTATCCGCGACGCCCACCGCTCCTCGCCATACTCACTGATGATCCTCTCAAGATCATCTGCGGACGCCGTGTTGAGTATGTCAGCGGCGGTGACCGGACCGTCAGGATCCATCCTCATGTCCAGGGGCGCGTCAGCCCTGTACGTGAAACCTCTCTGCGCAGTGTCGAGCTGGTGCGAACTGACCCCGAAATCAAACAGGACCCCGTCTGGGTTTGGGTAGCCGGCCTCTGAAAGCAGAGCTGCCATGTCTCCATAATTCCCACGTGCCAGTATCACGCGACAGGGGGCACCTTCAAGCTTCTTTCCGGCCGCAGCAAGCGCTTGAGGATCCCGATCGATGCCTATTAGGACTCCCGATTCGCCAATAAGGCGGGCTATCTCGAGAGAATGGCCTCCCCCGCCACAGGTAGCGTCGCATATCACATCGCCCGGAACCGGATCTAGGTACCTCAGGGCTTCAGACAGCATCACTGGTTGGTGTAAGTAATTCATTTGATCTCTCCGCTACTGTTGACTCGGGCCGTATGAAACGAGCTTCTCAGCTATTGATTCATAGGCTGCAGACATGCGAGAGAGGTACTCCTCCCAGACTTCTGCCGCCCATATCTCGAATCGAGAAGACACCCCGATTATCACAATGTCCCGCTCGATCTTCGAGTATTCCCGCAAATGGACCGGAATCAGCGCCCTGCCTTGCTTGTCCAATTCGCACTCGCTTGCGCCTGAAAAGAACAACCTCGAAAAAGCGCGCCCGTCAGCCATGGTCATTGGCAAGGTGGAAAGCTTCTCTTCCTGGACAGCCCATTCGTCAGTGGTGAAAGCAAACAGACAGACATCGAGCCCGCGAGTTAGGATGAAACGTCCATCCAGTTTCTCTCGGAACTTGGCGGGGATGATCACTCTCCCCTTGTCATCCAGGCAATGCCTGTGCTCCCCCATGAACATATTAGCCACCACTTTGCTCCACTTTGCTCCACTCGGTCTACTAATTCGACGCCATCAGCTATTCTCCTTCAACGGTGTAGGAATAATTGGTCAACATTTCTATTCGGTACAAAAAAAAGAGGGCCGAAGCCCTCCGTTTTTGCTTTTCCGTAAAAGCAGAGTCACGATACCGCCTCAAACCTCATGAAGTCGGACCTTAGAATCGTCATAAGTGTAACGACCCTGATTTGATCATCCGGGCCAAGTCGCCTTCTCACGACGCCCTCGCGCCGAAACCCGCACTTTTTGTAACATCTGACAGCACGCGGATTATCAGAGCAAACTCTGAGATAGACTCTCTTCAACCCGAGACCCTCGAAGGCGATGGAAAGCATTTCCCTTACTGCACATGCGCCTATGCCGCGATCTCGATAGGCAGGATCCCCAATCTTTATGCTCAGTTCCGCGTCTCCACTTCGCCACGCAATCTCTGTGAGCTCAATGTCGCCGATGAGTCTTCCCGAGCAGTCGACTATGGCCATGACCAGGCTATTCTGGTCGTTTAGCATCTTCAGATACCTGGTACACGATTCCTCGCTGCTAATGGGAACCCCGCCCATCAAATGTGCGAGCTCCGGGTCACCGTCCCACCCCGCAATCTTGTCAAGATCGCGCTCCTCGAGCGGTCGGAGCACGGTCCATCCCAGTTGCTGCATCTACGACCCCTTCTTCCGGTACGACTCCACCTCCCAACGCGGTTCTTGGATTCGCCTTGTAGCAGGCATGCTCCTTCAGGAAACTGCACCCAGGGTCGGCGGCAATGACCATTAGTGGATCTAGGATGCAAAGAATAGTTCAGATATGTAGCAAAAAGGCAATGGTGGTATTCACACGCCTCCAACCCTGGTGGAGGAAAGGCTAAAACTACCGCGGTTGTACGATGAACTTTATTGCTGTACGTTCTTCGCCATCAATCATGACATCGACGAAAGCAGGTATGCAGACCAGATCCAGCCCACTGGGCGCAACGAATCCTCGCACAATTGCAATTGCTTTCACCGCTTGATTAATGGCCCCCGCTCCAATAGCTTGCACCTCTGCGCCTCCGCGCTCGCGTATCACTCCTGCTAGAGCTCCAGCCACTGAATTTGGACTTGACTTGGCAGAAACTTTTAGGACTTCCATGGCTCTATCCTCCCGGTTGGCTAAATCAGCATCTACTCTTAGCTAATGTATTAGCCCTTTCTTGGAAAACTCCTTCTGCCTATTGGCACAAGTCTCATCGAATGGTATCATCAGTCTCCTCTGAAAATCGTTGTATGTCTTTCGTTTTTCCGGTAGAAGTGTCGACTTCTATCATAACTCCCGAGATAACCACTGGTCCCTTGCCCACTTCGAACCTGGACGGCATAGCCGTAATGAATTTCGGTATCACCGTTTCGGGATCCATCCCAATGACCGAATTGATGGGACCGCACATTCCCAAATCAGTGATGAATCCTGTTCCATTCGGAAGAATCCGAGCATCAGATGTTTGCACATGTGTATGCGTCCCAACTACTGCCGATACCCTCCCATCGAGGTACAGGCCGAGCGCCTGCTTTTCGCTGGTAGCCTCGGCATGGAAATCGACAACAATGGCGTCCGCATCTGAGCCTATGCGATCAACGGCTGCATCTGCAACCATGAAGGGGCAATCTATGGGCTGCATGAAAACGCGGCCCTGCAGGTTCAGGATGGCAAGCCGCAGAGCATCCCTGTTAACTATCGTCCATCCATGCCCTGGCACGCCCTGAGGATAGTTGGCCGGCCGCACTATTCGCCTCTCGGAAGGAAGAAACCCGGCCATTTCTCTATCACGCCAGACATGATTGCCGGTGGTTATCACATCAACACCCGCTCCCAGGATCTCCTTTGCAACGTTGGGCGTCAAACCTATGCCTCCTGCAGCATTTTCCCCGTTAACAACTACAAAATCGACTTTATCACGAGACCTCAGCTCTTCTATCCAGCGAAGAGCGTGCCTCCTGCCGGGTCTGCCTATGATATCCCCGAGTATTACAACTCTCAACGACGCTCCTCCGTTCCTTCCCTGGGGCGAATGAGGGCAGGTTCATCTCTAAACCTGCCCGCACTCTTGTAACATATTCTTAGAGGCTCGGTTGCCATCGGCTCATGCGGGCCGATTATAGACTATTACTCGGCCCCCCTCACGGAACCCAATGAGCCTCTTCTCTTGAGTCGTTTCTTTCAGGTCAACAAGGAGATTGGCGATGAACTCCTCCTGGACGATCATCTCTTCCTCTTCAAGATCTTCTGATCTGTCGGTTACCAGGTCATCATCGAAAGCGTCGATAATGAGCCCGATAAGAAGCGATATCTCATCACCTGTGAGGGTAGCCACATCCCTTGTGACCTGTATCTGGGTGACGCTCCCTAGATATGTGGCAGACACTTCGGCCACAAGCATCTCCCCAAACTTCAGAAGGTCAAGGTAAACAGAGATGCTGTCAAGAGCACGGCTGCGAAAGCCCTGAACTTCGTCGTCCTCAAGGCGCCTCGACACCATGAACGAGAAACCGAGCATCTTCGCATCTGGCGTGTAGGAAACAGTACAGATCTCCGGATACCGGACTAGTATGGACACGAGCAGCCCGATGCTGGCCGACGATCCATCGACTTCCTTGCTCCGCACCTCTTTCACCGCTATCACCTTCTTTTTCCTCTCTTGGCTCTTATGGCAGACTTCTCTCTGGGAGAAGTGATTCCTGCTCACCATTCTACGCGAACTCCACCCGGATAGCCTACAATCACCTGGCGTAATCGATTGATCTTGTTTCGCGTATTACTGTCACCTTTATCTGTCCAGGATACTCGAGTTCCTGCTCTATCTTTGTAACGATATCCCTTGCCAGCTTCACCGCTGCAAGATCATCTATCTTGTCTGGTTTCACCATTATGCGGATCTCCCGCCCCGCCTGGATCGCATACGCCTTTTCTACCCCGTCGAACGAGTCAGCGATCTGTTCCAGATTCTCAAGGCGTTTGATGTACGCCTCAAGGGTCTCGCGCCGCGCTCCCGGACGTGCCGCAGAGACTGCATCAGCTGCTTGAACCAAGACCGCTTCAATGCTCTGTGCCTCCTCGTCTCCGTGATGAGCGCCGACGGCATTTACGATTACCGGGGATTCTCTGTATTTGCGTGCCAGGCTAGCGCCTATGGCAACGTGAGGCCCCTCCATCTCGTGGTCAGTGGCCTTTCCTATGTCATGGAGCAATCCTGCACGCTTAGCTATGGCAACGTCGGCTCCAATCTCTGAAGCCATGATGCTCGCAAGATGCGCAACCTCGATCGAGTGCTGCAGGACACTCTGTCCGTAACTCGTTCTGTACCTAAGCCTCCCAAGAAGCTTGACCAATTCAGGATGGATGCTGTGAACTCCAACCTCGAAGGTTGCACGCTCACCCTCCTCCCTGATGACCGCCTCCACTTCCTTCCGGGCACGCTCAACCATCTCTTCGATGCGAGCAGGGTGAATTCGGCCGTCCTGAATCAGTTTCTCAAGGGCGATCCGGGCGATCTCGCGCCTTACCGGATCGAATCCAGACAAGATCACGGCCTCAGGAGTATCGTCAATTATGAGATCGATCCCTGTGAGGGTCTCAAGTGCGCGGATGTTTCGGCCTTCCCGGCCTATTATGCGCCCTTTCATCTCGTCATTTGGAAGGGCAACCACAGATACAGTGCCCTCTGTCACTTGATCAGCTGCACAGCGCTGTATCGCCTGTGTAACTATTTCACGAGCGCACCTCTCGGATTCCTCGCGAGCTCGCGCCTCTGCTTCCTTGATCATCACAGCCACTTCATGCGTTATTTCTTCCTCAGCTTGCCTCAGAAGCTGTTCGCGAGCCTGGTCTGTAGTCAGAGCAGCAATGCGCTCCAGTTCCTGCCTTTGCTCTTCATGTACTCTCTCTATTTGAGCTTGAGTTCTATCAATTTCCCTCTCACGCCGATCGATCTGGTTTTCCTTTTTGTCCAGCTGATCAGACTTCCTGTCGAGCGACTCTTCCTTCTGAAGTATACGCCTCTCCATGCGTTGGAGTTCGTTGCGTCTATCCCGGCACTCCCGGTCGAACTCGCTCCGCATTCGGTGAACTTCTTCTTTGGCTTCGATGATAGCCTCTCGCTTTTTCGCCTCGGCTTCTTTCTCTGCATCTTCAATGATGTGCCTTGCAGCATCCTCCGCAACCGAGATCCTTGCCTCTGCAATCCTCTTTCTCGCAAGGTATCCAAGATAAGCGGATACAGCTGCTATGGCCACATAAATTAGCGCCTGTATGAATGGGCTAATGCCAATCCACCCCCTCTGTCCAATCACTTGACTATCCTTGAATCACCGGGTTAATAACGGAGTATAACTGAAGCCGAGCGGCAACTCGGCTTCAAACAGGCGGACTTGACAACAGCACGCCTGCAGCGATGCAATTCAAGAACACCCATACTAAGTTTGGTGCTCCACGATGATTCTATATGTAGCTTGCAGCTAATGTCAAGCTAGATGGCATCCCCGGAAAGCTCACGCACAACGCGGGCGATAGCCTCAGTCCCAAATCCCCTTCTCGCAAGGAATCCGGCTACACGCCTGACTGCACGCCGGCGCGAATCGTCATTTGTGAACTCCTCAGTACCTACGCGCCTTTCGGCCAGTTCCAGGGCTACCTCGAACTCCTGAAGCCCTGCAGCCTCATATGCTAATCGGGCAGCCCTATCCGCCAGGTCAGGATCGATTCCTCTGCGCACAAGACGCAAAGCAATACCTCGTGCCCCATACCGCCTCTCTTCAACACAGCTTGAGGCCCATCTATTCGCCGCATCGACATCATCAATGTATCCCCTGCGGATCATCTCCGCAACTGCATCATCAATATGGACAGGGCTGAAACCTTTCTTCGCAAGACTATCCCTAAGCTCCTTCTCTGTGCGAGCTCTGACAGACAGGATTTTGCAGGCTGCTGCGATAGCGGCATTGTGAAGGCGCTCGCCTGGCGCCGAGCTACTTCCGTTCTCCAAATGCCTCAGCGCCCTAGACTCTGACGCTTGCGCTTCAGAGGCCCTTGCAGATTCCATGGAGGCGCCCGGGAGATCCAGGCGCCCGCCTCCCTCATCCATCACTTCTTCGATCCCTTTCTGTTACCTTTGGCGGCTGCATCATCACCCTTGCCGGAGTTCTTCTTGTCGCCAGCCTTTTCAACTCCCATGGGTTGGCCCGGAGGCGGAAGGCCTACGCTCTCCCTGACCTTGGTCTCTATTTCCTCAGTCAACTCGGAATTGGCCTTTAGAAACTGCCGGCAATTCTCCTTGCCCTGCCCAAGCCTTAGGTCGCCGTATGAATACCAGGTTCCAGACCGGCTGATTATGCCTTCAGCCTCTCCTACATCAAGCAACGAACCTTCTCTCGATATGCCCTCGCCAAAGATGATGTCGAACTCCGCATCTTTGAAGGGCGGTGCCACCTTGTTCTTTACTACCCTTCCGCGAGTCCGGTTTCCAATCTGCTCAGAACCTTGCTTGAGGGACTCCACTCTTCTGATTTCAAGGCGAACTGAAGAGTAGAACTTGAGGGCCCGCCCCCCCGGAGTCACCTCGGGGTTCCCGAACATGATACCCACCTTCTCGCGGATCTGGTTTATGAATATTACGCAAGTGTTCGATTTTGATATAGCGCCTGTAAGCTTTCGCAAGGCCTGAGACATCAACCTTGCTTGCAGGCCTACGAAGGAGTCGCCCATCTCCCCTTCTATCTCCGATCGCGGCACCAGAGCCGCCACTGAGTCAACGACAACCACGTCGATAGCGCCGCTCCTGACCAACGCCTCAGTTATCTCCAGAGCCTGCTCTCCGGTGTCAGGCTGTGAGACGAGCAGGTTGTCGATATCAACCCCTAGCCGCCTGGCGTACGTCGCGTCGAGGGCATGCTCCGCATCGATAAACGCAGCTATGCCTCCGAGTTTCTGAGCCTCTGCGATGATGTGGAGGGCTACAGTAGTCTTGCCTGACGATTCAGGCCCGTATATCTCGGCTACCCTTCCGCGCGGCATTCCGCCAACGCCAAGGGCTATGTCGAGGGATATTGCGCCCGTGGGAATCGCTTCGACTGGCGCAACGCCACCTGATTCGCCAAGGCGCATGATGGATCCTTTTCCGAATTCCTTTTCGATCTGAGTCAGCGCTACTTCGAGCGCCTTTTCCCTGTCACTCAAAGCTCATCGCTCCTTCCCGAAGCCCTGTGGAACCCCGCGCAATGCGGGGACAACCCAAGTAAAGCATACCATATTTCGGCCCAAACCGCACATATGTTCGCCACCTAATCCAGGGAGATTTCAGCCAGGGACGTGTAGACAGGACCTTGTGGTGTAAGTTTGCTCGAATAAACATGAACCGCTTCAACGTCGACCGTACCAAGCTCTAAATCTGGACTGCGGGAGATAATCCTCGAGGCCCCGCTCCGGACAGAGCATCCACGCGCCCTGCCTATGGTTAGTTGAGGCCTGAACGCCTTGTCAGCAGGTGAAAACCCGGCATCGATTGTCGTCTGATCAATCGCTTCTGCCAGTTTGGCCAGGCGGTCAGCCCCATCAGCTATGCCAACCCACAGCACCCTTGCCCTTGCTAGGTTCGGAAAAGCCCCTGCTCCACGCAACGTCATCCCGAATCGGGCCTCGCCCTCCACAGCGCGCCCGACAGCCTCTACCAACGCTGGAATGCGAGAGCGGGGCAGGTCGCCGAGGAACTTCAGCGTGACGTGGAGATTGCCCGGCTCGACCCATTTGACAGAGGCGCCGGCCTTGCGAATCTCAGCGGCAAACCGGTCCACGGAATCAGCCGCGTCGCCCGCTACTGGCACTGCTATGAACGTTCGGACAGTATCCAATGCCGTCCCCCCTTTGAAGTATCAGATTCCCGACCGGAGCCGGGAATCCTCCACGAAGTTCATCACCCATAAGGGCTATTCTTCTGCAAAATGAGGATGATTTGCGAATGCGGCAAGAAGCCTGGCCTCTATGCCCACGCGTCCTCAAGACGGCGCCTGAGCAAGTCAAGGCCGAACTTGGATGCCCTCATCCTCACAAAACGCCTATCCCCGCCGAATCTCATCCGCGCAGATATGACAGATACCTTCTTTGCATCAGCCAGCCCGAAATAGACAAGGCCCACAGGCTTGTCAGGGCTTCCGCCGCTCGGGCCTGCAATTCCCGTTACCGAGAGTCCGAGATTGGCGTCTGCCTTCCTCACGACTCCGCAGGCCATCTCGATAGCTGTTTCACGGCTTACAGCGCCATGGGCATCCAGGGTCGAGCCACGTACGCTCAGTTCGTCCCTTTTGGCCGAATTGCTGTAGGCTACGATGCCCCTCTCCAGGAATACTGAACTCCCGGCCACATCTGTAAGCAAACCACATATCAACCCGCCAGTGCATGATTCAGTCACCGCCAGGGAAGCCCCTGCAGCCGCAAGACGCCTTGCTACTACCACTTCAAGCGTGTCAGCGTCGTAGCCATACACAACACTGCCCAACCTTGTTCTGATCTCTCGCTCAACAGAGTCTATCAGCCTCCAGGCCTCCGCTTCCTCCTCGGCACTTGCAGTAACCCGGATCTGGCATTCTCCTGCCTCTGCATATATTGCCACTGTTGGATTGGCTTGATCGTGCGAAAGGTCGAATATGCGCTCTTCCAGAGCCGCCTCGCCTATGCCTACAGTTCGGATTATCCGCGAGACGATGGCTTCACGAGCCCCGCTCCGCGTCAAGTAGGCGCGAAGATACGGCTCGACATGGGTTTCCATAAGGTAGATCATCTCGCGGGGCACCCCGGGGAGGCAGATCACTCGCTTGTCCCCTGCTTCAAATGTGAGTCCGGGCGCTGTGCCCATAGTGTTGGGAAAATAGGAGCCCGCACCGTACCCGGGAACCAACGCCTGCTTCGTGTTGTTCTCAGTCATGCGCGCGCCCCGCGATGTGAAATACCCTTTTATGTACGCAAGAACCTCGGGGTTCTCAACAAGCCGAACCCCGAGGACCTCTGCGACAGTTTCCCTGGTCAAGTCATCTTCAGTCGGCCCTAGCCCACCAGTGGTCACTACCACGTCGGCACGTTCCAGTGCCTCGCGCACCGCGCTGGCGAGCCTCGCCCTGTTGTCCCCTACAGTCGTCTTCCTGTATACAGAGAAGCCCAGCTCCGCCAGGTATCTGGCGATATAGGCAGCGTTAGTGTCTACTGTTTGACCTAAGAGCAATTCTGTTCCAACGGATATGATCTCCGCTTTCATCCATAACCCTCCGACCGGCCCTGGCCCTCGGCCACCCGCCCGGCAACAAGGCATCTGAAAGCAGACTCACATCGCCCTGGTCAGGCCGCTTCCGAAAGCCGGGCCCTGAAAGTGTCTCCGTTCATTTTCTCCATCGACATGAGTTCGCCTGCAACGTCCCTTATGAACCCGGCCTTGGGAGCGAGGAGAGACTTGGTACGCTCCTCCTGCACCCGCACCAATCCTGTTACCGCAGTATGATACTGGTCACGAGGTATGTCCTCTTCGCTTATGATTCCCAGGTCCGAAAGTCCGCAATTGACTATCTTCCTTGCAGTCTCAACTGCCTGCTGGATGTCTTGGGACGCGCCTGTGCTTCGCTCTCCCAGAATAAGCTCTTCAGCAATGGCTCCGGCCAGCAGAACGCTCATTCTTGCCTCCAGTTGCGCAGCTGTTTCGATGTAAGTGTCAGACTTCGGGGACTGCCTCACGTAACCCATAGCCTTTCCCCGGGACGACACAGTCACAGCAGCTACTGACCCGGGCCTGACCAATTCGCTGACAATAGCGTGGCCCAATTCGTGAACTGCAACGCGGCGAAGCTCTTCCTCATCCGGCTTGCGCTCTACCCTTTCTCCCATTATCACCTTTTCCATTGCTTCGGAGAAGTCGTTCATGTTGATCCGGACTCGTCCGGCCCGAAGCGCCATGATTGCCGCTTCATTTGTCAGGCTCTCAAGGTGAGCGCCGGAGAATCCGTATGCCTCGGCGGCCACCTTGTCGATGTCGACATCGTCGGCAAGCGGTTTGTTCCTGGTATGAATAACCAGTATGTGACGCCTCCCATCCCTGTCAGGAAGGTCCACATCGACCAGACGATCGAATCTGCCCGGCCTCAAGAGAGCCGGATCGAGAAGATCGGCACGGTTTGTGGCCCCGATCACCAGAACCCTTACACCCTCTCGCGATGCGGACGCCAGACCATCCATTTCAACAAGAAGCTGATTCAGGGTCTGATCGTATTCAAGGTGCCCCTGGTGCCTTCCGCGAACTCCTCCCAGGACATCGATTTCGTCTATGAATATTACAGCCGTCTTCTTCTTGCAAGTGCGCGCCGTGGAGTAGGCGGTCCCGAACAGATCACGGATCCTCCTTGCTCCTACGCCTGCATACATCTCTATGAAATCGGATCCGGCTGCAGATATGAATACTGCATCTGTGTAGTTGGCAGCAGCCTTCGCAAGAAGCGTCTTGCCGGTTCCCGGAGGGCCGCTCAGCAGGATTCCCCTGAGAGGCCTGATGCCAAGCTTCACAGCCTTCTCTTCATTGTTTATGAATTCTAAAGCTTCAACCAACTCGCGTTTGGCCGTTTCCTGTCCACCTACGTCTCCGAAGGTGAGCCTGGAAATCCGGTTTCCGGATTGGGTCTCCTGCACTATCTCGAACTTCCGGTCTCCCACCCGTCCCGACATCAATAACTGAAATGCTGCGTACAGCCCACCCGCAAGGATAATCGGGGTCACGTCATACCCATATGCAAGACAAAACAGGAAGGCAGCAAGGCCAGTGCCTATCAATGCATCTCTTATCATCTCACCGCACCCGCCTTTCTCACAGGCGCGCGCGAAGAAAGCCACCTCATGTCTCGCCTGGTGCCCGCCTCGGACTCCGCTGCCTTTGGCATCCGAGGCGAGACTGCATAGAGCTGATGCTCGCCATCTTCCAGCGTAACATAGACATTATCGATGTCCACGTAAATGTCGCAGTCTGAGAGTCCGGCATGCTGCGCCTCCTCGTCAGCACGCCTTCGCAACTCTGCAAAGGATCCGGTGGCTATAGCTTCCTGTATGTCAAAGTGCATTCTATCGTATACATCCTGCAAGAGAGGATCTCGCGTGTCGGTTATCCGAACCCAAAGCCCGCCCCCGGCGGGAAGCTTTGAAGTCGCCGCTTCGATCTTCCTTACAGTCTCTGCAAGATCTTCTGCATTGTTCAGTCCTATGTCGACTACTGTGCCATGAGGCAAACGCTCGATTGAATATGATTCGATCTCAGACATGGAAGCAAACGCCTTGTCTATTGGCATAGTAACAGAAGTCCTCATGAGCACCTCGCGCCCTCCGAAAAGAAGGATCGTGGCCACTGCCACGCTTACCAGCACTACTTTGAGATTAATATCCGGTAACTTCAAGGCCGCGCCTCCTTTCTGGCATATGGCCCTTTAGCTGCACGGATGATTATAACACACAAGCTGTGCGCAAATCTCTGTAATGACATAGCAGCCCCTCCGCCTACTGGCAGAGGGGCCAGGCAAGGTATAGTGTTGCCAGCCGATCCTCAGATGGTCCGTTGGGTGCTGCTCATGCTTTTGGCGGCAGCCAAAGCAGTCGTCCGGAGAGTACGTACCGCGGCCCCGGGGCAATCGGCACCAAATACGTAACTGCCGGCTACGAAAACGTTCGCTCCAGCCCGGACCGCGGCCCCTATCGTCTCGTCGGTGATTCCCCCGTCAACCTCTATGTCTAGATCCAAACCCTTCTTGCGGACAAGCCGGGTAATGGCCTCTACTTTGCTAAGAGCCTCGACTATCATGCTCTGCCCCCCGAACCCGGGGTTCACAGTCATTACTAGCACCATGTCAACCATGTGCAATACATTCTCTACTGCGCAGACCGGCGTCGCGGGATTTATGGCCACTCCGGCCTTGATACCCCTCTGCCTTATCTGTTGTAGCGTCCTATGGAGATGAATGGAGGCCTCTGCATGAACAGTTATGATGTCTGCGCCAGCGTCTGCAAATGAATCTATGTGCTTCTCCGGATTGAAGATCATAAGGTGCACGTCGAATGGAAGATCCGTCGCTTGCCTTATGCACCTTGTAACTGGCTGCCCCAGAGTGATGTTTGGCACGAAACTGCCGTCCATCACGTCGATGTGCACCATATCAGCCTCATTGGATATTCCTTTGATCTCCTCCGCCAGTCTCCCGAAATCAGCCGAAAGAATTGATGGAGCTATCTTTACCAAAGCATACACCTGCTCTCATTTGTATTGCCGCCTTTCAGCCTCACGCAGCTCTTCTAGGAATCTCAAGTAGTGTGAATAGCGACCGGTGTCGACCATGCTGGTTTCCACTCCATCCTTCACGGCGCAATCCGGCTCCCTGTCGTGGAGACATCCTGCAAATCTGCACTCCAAAGACAGCCTCGCAAACTCAGGGAAAGCGTGGGCCAAGTCGCGGAGCGCAATCCCTGTTATGTCCAACGATGAAAAACCCGGCGTGTCGGCGACCAGCCCTCCAGCACCGAGTGGAATTAGCCTCACTTCTCTGGTGGTATGCCTCCCACGTCCTATCCTCTCGCTCAACTCCCCCTCAGCAAGATCATGCCCGGGTTGCACCATGTTAAGGAGAGCTGATTTGCCAACCCCCGACGGCCCGGCAAAGACCGATGTCTTGCTGGCAAGAACGGCGGAAAGAGTCTGTATGCCCTTGCCCGTCCTTGCGCTGGTGGAAATGGTCGTGTAGCCGATGCGAGAGTAAAGCTCAAGTAACCATCTGAGACTCTCAGGCTCGACAAGGTCAACCTTGTTGATGCAGATGACTGCGTCGAGCCTCGAATGCTCTACCAACACGAGGAACCTGTCGAGGAAGTAGGGATTGGGATCCGGCTGCGTAGCGGCTACAACCACTATCGCCTGGTCCACATTGGACACATTAGGCCTGATCAGGTATGTCCGCCTGGGCAATACCTCCTCAACTACGCCAGCATCGCCCTCGCGGGAAATCCTGACATAGTCGCCGACTGCCACTCCCTCTTCGCGTCTTTTCACGTTCCCCCGAGCAACGCAGGGGAGCGTTTCTTCGTCTCCGTCTGGTAGAACCCAGCACAGCCCGCCCGAAATCCTCAGAATGCGCCCGTTCTCATACATCTTGCGTTCTCACAGGGTACCCGTCTACCAGTACTTCAATCTTCCCCGGGCCGTATACCTCGACGGTGTGGCGTATCCAATCACCAGGCCGATGCGACCTTGGCCCGTAGCTCGTGCGTTCGCCATAGCCATCGATAACCTTGATCACTATCTCCTGAACATCAGCCCCCAGCTGCACCTGGTAGTTTACGTCATAGCTCCGAGAAACCATGTCGATCTGCCCTCCGCCGTCTTCCAGTGACGGAGAAGAAGACGGGGATGACATGGACCTCTGTGAAACCACCAAGTCTATCACTGTTCCGGGTTCCGCTGTTTGATATGGTCCAGGGCTCTGCTCAATGACTGTGCCATCCTGATAGAACAAGCTAAACCTTCTGCTTACCTCGCCCACTTCAAAACCTGCCAGCGTCAGCGTTTCCGTGGCCCGCTCCAGGGTCATCCCTACAACAAGCGGGACTTCAGGAGGGGGAGGCGGCGGACCCAGGGACATGGTGTAGTTCACAGTAGATCCCCTCGGCACATACGTGCCGACCTCCGGTTCCTGAGCTATGATTCTTCCTGGCTTCAAGTCCTGGTGGTAACCCTCGCTTTTCGAGCCCAAAACCAGGTTTGAGGCTTCAAGCTCGAATCTGGCTTCCCGCTCAGTCTTGTTGAAAAGATCCGGAACCGTTACCATCTCGGGACCCAGGCTAACTATGACCCTTACGGGCGAATGCACCTTACGCTTGGTGCCTGCAGGAGGATCCTGCTCAATAATGCGATTATACTCGATATTGTTATCATACCGCTTTACTGAAGAATCCAGGGCGAGCCTATTTCGCCTCACAAGGCTTTCTGCCTCCGGCAACGTCTTGCCGACTAGCTCCGGGACCAGAACCTCTTCCACTTGGATCCACTGACGGAACGAGTAAATAGCACCTACAACAGCTCCGGCCACCACCAGCATGACGACGAGAATGGTTGCCCACGTCTTTGCCTTACGGCTTACCCGTGGCGGCGTCTCGTGATCGTTTCCCAAATCGAAAGCCTCCCCAACTTTGTCGAACGGTCTGGTGATGTTGAGGTCATGTTTATCTTCGCTGTTGCCGGCTCCAGAGTAAGGTTTGACCTTCCCTTCTCGGGCTACCCTGCCGGCTACATCCTCAGCCTGCCGCGCCTCGGGGAGTTTCTGTCCCCCCGTGGGGTACGCACGCAGTATTGCGTTCCTGAATGCCCTGGCTGTTCGCCATCTGTCTTGCGGGTCCTTGGCCAGGGCCCTCATTACTACCCTCTCAAATTCAACAGGCACAGCTCTATTATACAGCGATACAGGAAGGGCGTCCTCCTGCACATGCTTGAGGGCAACAGCGACCGGCGTATCACCGGCAAACGGAAGCCTGCCGGTGAGCATCTCGTACATGACCACACCCAGAGAGTATATGTCAGATTCAGCAATAGCAGAGGCGCCCCGGGCCTGCTCCGGAGAAGTGTAATTGACAGTGCCGATTACCTTCCCAGTCTCAGTGAGGGCGCTCGCCGAAGCAGCGCGCGCTATGCCGAAGTCCGTTACCTTAACATGGCCATCCCTTGTTATTAGAATGTTATGAGGCTTGATATCACGGTGTATCACGCCGCTGCGATGCGCATGTTCCAGCGCATCCAGAATCTGCATACTGTAGTCAGCCGTCACATCTACAGTAAGCCTGCCATCGCGGACGATAATGTCATTGAGAGTCTGACCGTCCACCCACTCCATAACAATGTAGTTCGAACCAGAATCCTCTCCCACGTCGTACACGTTGACTATGTTAGGGTGAGACAGAGCCGCCGCGCTCTGGGCCTCCCTCCTGAACCTCTCCCTGAATTCCGAGTCTGAAGCGTATTGGGGCCGCAACACCTTAATGGCCACGACTCGATTCAGCAGGGTATCCTTCGCGCGGTACACAATGGCCATCCCGCCTTCGCCGATGGTGTCGAGTATGGAATATCTCCCTCCCAGAATCTCACCGGTCATCTGCTCACCTCCCAGTTCCAGTCTTAGAGTCAAGAGCTGCCTTCAAAATGTCGCCACCCAGGGGCGCAGCTGCAGCTCCGCCCGCTCCGGCATTCTCCAGGACTATAGCCACTGCAATCCTCTGGCCGCCACTCGAGCCAAACCCGGCGAACCATGCATGGGGGCTGCCGTGGGGGTTCTGCGCTGTTCCAGTCTTGCCTCCAATATTATAGCCCCACCGCGCTGCAGAGCGAGCTGTCCCGCGCTTTACTGCCTGAACCATCCCCTCGGCAACAACATCAGCGGATGAAGGCGTCATAACGGCTGCAAGTGCCTTTGCTCTGGTTGTCATGACAGGGGGTCCGTCGGCCGCATGTACACTTGCAACTAGATAGGGCCGCATCATTACTCCCCTGTTTGCAACAGTCGCCGCCATCATGGCTACATGCATCGGAGTGACAAGGAGATCCCCCTGGCCTATGGCCAGCTGCCCAATTGCGTCACCGCTGACATCAGTATCTCGCACCTTAAGATTTCCCGGCGGCGTTGGAACATCCAGTGGGATACTCCTATCAAAGAAGAAACGTCGCAGCTGGTCATGGAGTTTCGGCCCCAGCCTGATTCCAAGATCCACAAACACGGTATTACACGAGACCGACAGGGCATCGCAGATGTCTATCATCCCATGGGCTCCGGCAGGATCGTGGATTACGGTGCCTCCGGCCCTTATGGAGCCCTCGCACTCGTATGCCTCATCGGGGCTCGTCACTCCACAATCGAGCGCTATCGCAGCCACAGCCATTTTTATGGTGGACCCTGGCGGATACATCCCGCACGTGGCGCGGCAGACCAGAGGCGAATCATCTCTCGACACTATGTTGTCCCAGGCAAGCTCCAACCCTTTCATAGAGTACCACGGGCTGCTTGCAACAGCAAGGAGTTCCCCGGTCGTTGCATCGACCACGATTGCAGCGCCCCTGCGTCCCCTAAGCGCTGACTCGCATGCCTTCTGGATCGCAACATCGATCGTCAGTCGGACGGTGCAACCATGGTCAGGCCGGTCTACAAGCGTTGACAGCAAGCCTGTCATGTCGTACGACCCGCGCCTGCCCGAAAGCCATACATCATACGCAGCCTCCAGCCCCGACTTGCCAAGAATGGGGTTGGCATAGCCTACAAGCGGGGCCAGGGAATCCGGCCCACGATACACCCGCATTGAAAGCCCTGGCCCGACCGAATCACATATCACATTCCCATTGCGATCCAGAATCGATCCCCGAACCACATCTCTTTCAAGATTGGCCACGCGGGGATTCTCGGGGGTGGCAGAAAGCTCATCCGCCTGTATCACCTGGTAATACGTTGCCGCAATAACCAGGATCGCGCACCCTGCAATCCATGCCTGTAAAAGCCTGCGTATCCTCTGGTTCAATTTGGACCGCCCCCACTTGCTGCAAGAGGGCGGCGTGTTGAGCCCAACAGTATCCCGACGATCGCAAGGCTCGTGACCATAGAGGTCCCGCCGTAGCTTGCCAGCGGAAGCGTAACGCCTGTAAGGGGCAGCACTCCCAGATTCCCGCCGATGATCACAAAAGTCTGCACAGCTATTATGTTGGCAGCGCCCACAGCAGCCAGTGCACAATACCTTGAGCTTGCACGCCGAGCGCATGAATAGCCATGCCCTACTAGCAAGAAGTAGATGGCTATCAAGCCGAGGGTTCCGCAAAGCCCGATCTCCTCGCCGGTGGCCGAAAACAGCATGTCAGTGACGGCCGCCGGAATCAGCCAGGGAGATCCGCATCCGTAGCCCCGCCCGAAAATCCCGCCACTGGCCAGCGCATAGAAAGACTGGGCCATTTGGTAGCCCGAACCTGTTGCGTCGGCCCATGGATTGAGCCACGAAGAGAACCTGACGCCAATGTGGGGAAAGACCTGCCCGGCCACGATCACGGCACACGCTCCGATCCCTGCCGACACCAGGGCCATGACTCTGTTGCCCGTGGCCGCGTAAGCCATTGCCACACATGATATGTATATGACCATTGCCGTTCCTACGTCGCGCTGGGCCACAGTAAGGAGCATCACGGCCCCCCACATCAGGATGATTCGCCGGGCTTCAGCACAACCCCATATTTCGCTTGCCCGTGCGCGAGCCTTCGTCCCAGGATCAGCCGTAAACAACTTGGAAAGCCCGTCTGCACCAGCAAGTATGCATGCGATTTTGGCCACCTCAGAGGGTTGGAATCCCATGTCGCCCACAAATAGCCATGACCGAGCCCCTCCCCGCTCCTCCCCTGCAACCAAGGTAAGCACCAGAAGGGCAATAGATCCGCCCAGGGCCAGATGTCCCATGCCCTCCAGCTTCCGCCGGCTCTGGAGAACAACCAGAGGAATCATGATAGCCACGCCAAGCCATATGAAAGCCAGCTGGCGCACGCCGAGGTCAGGCCTGAGCCTGTATACTGCAGGGTAGCCCATCACTACCGCAGCCCCGGCCAGCGGCAGCAACACCTCATCTCCCTCGAAACGCCCTGCAGCAAAAAGAAGGTGAGCCAAGGCAAAGGGCACAGACGAGGCGAAGCAGTAAGCCACTTCCGGCCCGACAAGCTTCCCACTTTTGCCTAGCGAAAGGGAAAACCCTGCCGTAAGCGACATGAGCATCACTATTCCCATAAGCGAACGCTCGGCATCTCTGACAAAGCGCGCACTGTCTGAAGCATTCGGCACCTGGTTGCCCTTTTCCGTCATGGGCTGCGCCCTCCTGAATCTGAAGCGCCAGAGGCATCCAAAGGCTCCGGCACAAGGAGACTCGAAGACGGAACATCAGATTCCTCAATCCGGACAATGACCACAGTTATGTTGTCATGTCCGCCGCGCGCCCGAGCCAGCTTCACAAGTCCCATACATGCCTTGTCAGGATCATTCGACATACCGACCGTCCTGGCTATCTCATCATCTGAAACAATGTCGTGCAGTCCGTCAGTGCAGAGCAATACGGCATCCCCGGGCATGAGCTGGCGTTCGCCTATGTCTATGTCAAGGTTCTCAGAGAATCCGAGCGCCCTTGTAATAGCATGTCGCCCGGGATGGCATTCCGCTTCCTCAGGAGTTAGCAGTCCGGATCGGAGCAACTCGCCAACTACCGAATGGTCATCGGTAAGTTGGACGATAGAGTCTGCACGGATCAGGTAGGCCCGGGAGTCGCCAACATGGCCAACTTTCAAGACTCCCTCACAAAGGGTGACGACCGTCAGAGTAGTGCCCATTCCCTCAAGCTCGTCGCGGTTTCGCGATGCCTGGATCACCCTGTGGTTCGCCTTGCCAATACAGTTTGCAATGTCGAAAGCGGCTGAACCTCTCTCCTCATACTCCGATGCAACAACTTCAATTGCAATCTTGGATGCTACCTCGCCAGCCTTGTGCCCGCCCATACCGTCAGCCACAGCGTAACATCTGGAAGCGGCAAAATACGCATCCTCGTTACGGTCGCGCACTAGGCCCACATCGGTAGCAAACCCAACCAACAAGTCTCTCACCCCATCCAGGATAGCATGCACAATCTCAAACTACGTCATCTACACCAGCATCAGGCGAATCCTCAGCTGATCGATGATTGAAGACCTGCTCGATGCTTGTAGAATGGGACGCACCATCACTCGAAGCATCGAGAACGAGCACCCGGCAGACGCGGTAAAGGAAGATGTACAGCACAACTACGCAAGCTAGCCTGAAAGCTGCCAGCGCAACACGAACCATGTCTGACCTACCCCTTTCCTCGCCTCTTGTCGGAGGCTCGTTCGCCCTCGCCCCGACCCCACCTGCGCCGTAGCTGGCCACAGGCTGCATCTATGTCGGCTCCCATTTCACGCCTGACAGTAGTCTCAATTCCTGCAAAACGAAGTGTGCTGGCAAACGCATCAATCGCCTCCCGTGAGGGACGAACAAACCCGGTCTCCTCCACTGGATTGAGCGGTATTACGTTCACATGACATAGTGTGCCCCTCACCAGGCTGGCAAGGGATTCGGCATGGGCTTTCGAGTCGTTGACTCCCCCAATCAGGCAGTACTCGTATGTAACGCGCCTTCCCGTTGAATCCGCATAATCCGTACAGGCATCAATTAGCTGGCCAATGGGATAAACCTCATTTATCTTCATCAGCGAAGACCTCGTGGAGTCGTCAGGAGCATGAAGGGATACCGAAAGCGTTACCGGAAGCCCTTCTTCAGCAAGCCTGTGTATGCCCGGCACGATTCCACACGTCGAGATGGTGATGCGCCTGTAGCCAATCCCATATCCCCGCTTCCAGTTTATCAGCCTCACGAACTTCAATACGTTGTCGTAGTTGGCCAATGGCTCTCCGCTTCCCATCATGACGACTGAGCCAACCCGCCTGTCCTGACTGCCGGTGGCAATATCCAAACTCACTGCCAGTATCTGATCTACCATTTCGCCGCACGTCAAGTTTCTGACAAGGCCTCCGAGGCCTGACGCACAAAAGGCGCAGCCCATCGCACAGCCGACCTGGGATGAAACGCACAGGCTTAGCCCATAGTCATGCTCCATCAGCACCGTCTCGACTGCATTGCCATCGGCCAGCCCTATTAGGTACTTGGTAGTGCCTTCGGCCGACGACTGCACCGCCAAGACCTCGGGAGCACACAAAGGGCTTGCCTCTGCAAGTGCCCGACGGAGAGAGCCAGGGAGGTTCGTCATCTCATCGTATGACGTGACTTGCCTGCCATGAAGCCACTCGAGAACCTGGTCGGCCCTGTACGCCGGCTCGCCCAACGAAGCAAATAAGTTTCTGCATTCCTCATATGACATGCTCTTTATGTCCACAGTCTTAATCATTCCACCAAACCGCCATAAATCCTCTGTATTTCGACACCCCGGCTCAAGTCGGCCCGGCATCCCCAGAGCCGCGTGCAGAGCGGAGTGCCGAATGGCAGCGAAACAGTCCCCTGCCACCATAGCACGCATGAAAGGCGATCCCGGCCCGCAAAAAAGGAGGATCGCCTTTCGCTCAATTTTGACAGCCGCAACCTTAGATCGCGACCAGAGGATGCTTGCCCCACCTGTTGCGCAAGCATCCTCCGTCATTCAATCTCGAGCATGCCTGCACGCCGGCGCGTGGGCGCGTGGGCAGTACCCGTCACATGGACGAATCAGGCGCCGCCCCGTCTGACATAGGGCTTGCCACTTGCAGCCGGAGGAACCGACCGCCCGATTATTCCTGCCAATGCCGCCATTGTGACAATGTACGGCGTCATGATCAAGAACTCTCTTGGTATTGCAGTAAAGCCCCAGTTTTGTGCCGTCAGCTGAAGTCCATCCGCAAGACCGAACAGGAGTGAGGCCCACATCGCCCCGACCGGAGTCCACCTACCGAAGATGACTGCCGCCAGAGCTATGAATCCCTTGCCCGCACTCATGCCCTCTCTGAATAGAGACAGCTGGCCAAGGGATAGAGTGACCCCTCCCATTCCTGCGAGAAATCCGCTCAATATCACACATAGATACCTAATGCCCGAAACGTTCACTCCAACTGTATCCGCAGCCTCCGGGTGTTCACCACAAGCCCTTATTCTCAAGCCGAGCGGTGTCTTGAAGATCACTATCTGGGCGATTATCACCACTATGAACGCAATGTACACGGGAGGCATATTCCTATAGAAAATATCACCAATAAGCGGGACATTCTTCAAAAACGGAATAGTCCATGACGCAAGGCCGGGAACCGGCTCAGTCTGCCCAGCCCTATGGAATATGGCTCTGAGCAAGTAACCCGTTAGCGCAGCCCCAAGTATGTTTATCGCCACGCCTGACACAGTCTGGTTAGCGCGGTGCCGTATGCATACCCATGCATGTAAGGCAGCTACAACAGCTCCCGAAAGAGCACCTAACCAGAAGCCTAACCATGCGTTGCCAGTCAGGTGGGAGAAGAGAACGCCCATGAATGAGCCGATCAGCATCATGCCTTCTAACCCTATATTGACCACGCCCGACCTCTCTGAGAACACCCCGCCCATGGCTGTCAGTATCAGAGGCGCAGCTAGGGATACAGTCGTAGCCAATGCATCAGCCATGAAATACAGGAACTCCATCTTAACGCGTCTCCTCCTTCCCAGCAACGTCCAGCTTCGCCATGCGGCGAATTGGAAGCCAGCCCTCGACAATCCCTTCGGCAGCCACCAAAAACACTACTGAGGCCTGGATAATGCCTGCAGTCTCCTTTGGAACCGTTGCCAACAGCTGCATCATCTGTGAACCCCTGTTCAGCACTCCAAAGAGTGAAGCTGCCGCCAGGATGCCGTACGGGTTGCCCTTTGCAAGCAATGCTACGGCTATGCCATCAAATCCAAAGCCTTCGAAAGCGAAAAGGTCGAGGAACTTGTACTGAATTCCGCACACCTGTATGGCACCTGCCAGACCAGCCATGGAACCGGCAATCAGCATTGACCTTGCCATGGCGGCCGAAACGTCAATGCCTGCATATCGTGCAGCTTCCGGATTGAGACCCACCGCCCTTATCTCATACCCCTTCGTCGTCTTGTAGAGCAAACGATAGATGAGAATGGCTGCGACAACCGCAATTATGATCCCGGAGTTCACTCTGAACTCAGATCCATGCCCGCCGACAAACCTCCATAGCTTGGCGGCATCTGCAATCTCAGGGCTATATGGAGATGCCAAATTCGGATCCTTGATCGGACCATTAACCAGATAGTGGGAGAAATATAAGGCGATGTAGTTCATCATGATGCTATTCACTACTTCATGCACTCCGAATTTGGCCTTCAGGTAGCCCGGAACTGCAGCCCAAAGCCCGCCAGCAACCATGCCCGACAGGATCGTAAGGGGAAGATGGATTATGCGCGGCAGCCCGGTGAGGGTATAACCGACGATAGCAGACGCCAGCATACCCACTATCATCTGGCCCTCTGCACCAATATTAAACAAGCCTGCACGAAACGCTACTGCGATTGAAAGGCCGGTACATATGAGGGGCGTAACATAGACGATCGTCTCCGAGAGATTCACCGGCGAACCGAAGCAACCGCTGAGCAATGCGCCATAGGCATCAAGGGGATTGGCACCCGTAAATAGCATGAAGAC
>LSQX01159423.1_pt1 | contig 42838 bp, 24 predicted proteins | sample 654561 | NCBI WGS metagenome assembly LSQX01 (sample SAMN04489861, study PRJNA283612) | anaerobic digester metagenome | isolation source: 4 biogas reactors fed with cattle manure at either 37C or 55C with and... | place: Denmark: Kongens Lyngby | collected 2014 | reverse complement strand
AACGCCTTAGTATCGTGGGCTCGGAGATGTGTATAAGAGACAGAAACCCGACGGCCACGCTGTGGATGATGATCAAGAGTGGTTCCATCAGGGCCATCAGGCCCTCGGTGAGCACGGCGACCTCTTCGTCGTAGGTGTCGGCCACCTTGTAGAGCATCGTGTCCAATTCGCCCGTCTCCTCGCCGACGTCGACCATGTTCACGACCATGTCGTCGACGACCCGGCTGTTGAGCTTGAGCATGTAAAGCAGGGCGGCGACCGGCGCGGCGATGAACGCCCCGACGAACATGATCCAGAAGAACAGGGCGACCGGGTGGAAGCCCGGCTTGGCGTAGTCCTTCAGCGGCTGCGAGATCGTCTCGCCTTCGCGGATCGCGTCGTGGACCTTGCTGAACAGCTTCTCGAAAACCGCGTTGCCGGAGGTTTCCCGCGTGATTTGCAGGGCTTCGAGGATCGGCACGCCGCTGGCCACCAGCGTCCCCAGCGTCCGCATCGCCCGGGCGATCACGTTCTTCTCCACGAGCTGGCCGAACAGCGGCATCTTGATCAGGAACAGGTGGAAACCGTAGCGCCCGTGGCTGAACTTGCAGACGAGCTTGACGAACAGCCAGATGCCGATCGGAATCCCCGGAATCAGGTACCAGAAGTTGATGATCCCGTAGGAAATCTTCACCAGCAGCACGGTCATCGCGGGCAGTTCCACGCCGAACTCGTCGAAGATCTTCTGGAAGGCGGGCACGATCTTCATCATGATGAACACGAGAATCCCCGCCGCGAAGCCGACCACGCAGATCGGGTAGATCAGCGCGCTCTTGACCTTCCGCTTGAGCGATTCGGACCGCTCCATGAACTCGGCCAACCGCTGGAGGATCGTCTCCAAGGCCCCGCCGGCCTCGCCCGCCTTGATCATGTTGCAGTACAGCCGGTTGAAGGCCTTCGGCGATTTGGCCATCGCCTCCGAAAGGCTCGAGCCCGACTCGATCTCCTCGCAAACGTCCATCAGGCAGTTTTTCAACTGGCCGGGCTTGGCCTGGTTCTGGAGAATCCGCAGGCTCCGCAGGATCGGCAGGCCGGCGTCCTGAAGGATCGAAAGCTGGCGGGTGAACGTCGTCAGGATCTTCGACTTGACGCGGCCGAAGGCAAACGTCTTGCCCGATTTCTTGACCTGCTTCTCGGCAGCCTTCTTGGCCTTCTTCTCCGTGAGCTTGGTCACGAAGTAGCCCATCTGCCGGATCGTCGCCTGGGCCTCCTCCTCGCTGGGCGCCTCGATCAGGTCTTTGATCTCTTGGCCCGTGGCGTCCATCGCCTCGAATTGATAAGTCGGCATGGCAGGGGAGCCTTTGGATAGGGTTTAGTTTTCAGTTTTCAGTTTTCAGTTTTCGCCGCCGAGCTCCGGCTTGGGAACCAGGGAAGGTAAAAAAGGTTCAAGGTTCAATCCCGCACCGCGGCGTTCTCGTTCGTTGGCCATTGAAAATTGAACCTTGGACCTTTCCCTACGCCACGTGCGCAACCGTCTCCCGCACAACCTCCTCGACGGTCGTCACGCCCTTGAAAATCTTCTCCAGCCCGGCGTCGCGGAGGGACTCCATGCCCATCCGGTCGCAGGCCTGGCGGAGCTGCTCGGTCGAGCCGCCCCGGTTGATCAGTTCGCGGATGTCGTCGTTGACTTCCATAAACTCGAACAGGCCGGTGCGGCCCTTGAATCCGGTGTTGTTGCAGGCCGGGCAGCCGGCGCCGCGATAGAAGTGCTTGCCGGCCACGTCGTCCGGCGTCAGCTGCAAGTCCGCCAGCGTCTCCATCGTCGGCATCGTCTCTTCGCGGCACTGCTCGCAGATCTTGCGGACCAGCCGCTGCGCGAGGATCGCCTCGAGCGTGGCGGTGATCAAAAACGGCGGCACCCCCATGTCGCGGAGCCGCGTGATCGTGCTCGGCGCGTCGTTCGTGTGCAGCGTGCTGAACACCATGTGGCCGGTGAGCGAGGCCTGCACGGCGATCTCGGCCGTCTCCAGGTCGCGAATCTCGCCGACGAGGATCTTGTCCGGGTCCTGGCGGAGGATCGACCGCAGGCACTGCGCGAAGGTGTTGCCGATCGCGGCGTCGATCGGCATCTGGATGATCCCGTCCATGTCGTACTCGACCGGGTCCTCGGTCGTGATCAGCTTGTCTTCGATCACGTTCAGTTCGTTCAGCGCGCCGTAGAGCGTCGTCGTCTTGCCGCTGCCGGTCGGCCCGGTCACCAGCACGATCCCGTTGGGGCGGCGGATCACCTTGCGAAACGCCTTGAGCATCTCCGGCTCGAGGCCGACCATTTCCATGTCGAGCATGACCACCGAGCGGTCGAGAATCCGGCAGACGACGCTCTCCCCGAACATCGTCGGCAGCACGCTGACGCGGAGGTCGACCGGGTGGCCGCCGACGGTCAGCCGAATCCGCCCGTCCTGCGGCAGCCGCCGCTCGGCGATGTCGAGGTTGGCCATCACCTTGATCCGCGTGGTGATCGCGAAGGCCAGGTGCCGCGGCGGCGGGACCATCTCGTAGAGCACGCCGTCCGAGCGGAGGCGGATCTTGAACTCCGTCTCGAACGGCTCGAAGTGCAGGTCGCTCGCGTGGTCGCGAATCCCCAGCAGCATCACCATGTTCAGCAGCTTGCGGACCGGGGCGCTCTCGGCCAGCGCTTCGACGCTCGTCAGGTCGATCGAGCCCTCGGCCCGTTCCAGCTCGGCGGCCGCCTTGGCCAGGTCCTTGTCCCCCTCCATGTCGGAGATCAGCGACTCGACGCTCTCCCCGCTGGCCCCGTAAAACCGGTCCAACGCGGCGAGGATCTCCTGCTCGGTGGCCACCACCGGGCGGATCTCGTAGCCCAGGAAGCTCCGCAGCTCGTCGACCACCGAAAGCTTCTGCGGATCGCACGTGGCCACCGTCAGCACGTCGTCCTTGAACGCGATCGGGATCACCCGGTACATCTGGGCCATCGGCTCGGTCAGGTGGGAAAGGACATCGGGCTGGATCACCATGTCGGTCATGTTGATCACCCGCAGCCCGAACTGCTCGGCCAGCGCCTGGGCCAGATGATCCTCGTTGATCAACCCCATCGCCACGGCAATCATGCCGAACAGCTCGCCCGGCCGGTCCCTCTGCTCCTCCAGCACCGACTCGAGCTGTTCTTCGGTAAGGTGGCCAAGGTCAATCAGGACCTGGCCGATGTGACGCATTGCCATGGTGGGAGCTCGTTGTAGGGGGTAGCGTTCAGGTTAGTTTTCGGTTTTCGGTTTTCAGTGTTCAGTTTTCGCTGCCGACCTGGGAACCAGCGAAAGGGTTCGGGGTTCAGGGTTCAGTTTTTGCTTCCAACTCGTTCCCAAGCTCCGGCTTGGGAACCTGGGAAAGCTTCGAACGTGTTTCGCCGTATTCTTGGTCATTGAAAATTGAACCTTGGCGATTAGCTAATTCTGCATATCCTCCTCGCTTTCCAGCATGCCGCGCTTGGCGTGGGCCAGCTTGGCGAGGAAATCGTCGGGGAGGTTGGCCTTGACGATCGCCTCTTTTTCCTCGACGACCCCGTCGCGCCAGAGGCGGAACAGGTGGTCGTCGAGCAGTTGCATCCCCAGCTTGTGCCCGGTCTGGATCGACGAGTTGATGCGGAACGTCTTGTTCTCGCGGATCAGGTTGGCGATCGCCGGGGTGACGACGAGCATTTCGTAGGCGGCGACGCGGCCGCCGCTGATCCGCGGCAGCAGGGCCTGGGAGAGGATGCCGATGATCGACGTGGAGAGCTGGGTGCGAATCTGCTCCTGCTGGTTGGTCGGGAAGACGTCGATGATCCGGTTGACGGTCCCCTGGGCCCCGGTCGTGTGCAGGGTGCCGAAGACGATGTGGCCCGTCTCCGCGGCGGTGATCGCCGCCTCGATCGTCTCCAAGTCGCGCATCTCGCCGACGAGGATCACGTCCGGGTCCTGCCGCAGCGCGCGGCGGATCGCCTCGGCGAACGAGGGCACGTCGACGCCCACCTCGCGCTGGTTGACCGTCGATTTCTTGTGGTAATGGTAGAATTCGATCGGGTCTTCGATCGTGATGATGTGATGGTCGCAGTTCTCGTTCAGATAGTCGATGCAGGCGGCCAGCGTCGTCGACTTGCCGGAACCGGTCGGCCCGGTCACGAGCACCAGCCCTCTCGGGCGGTGGAGCAGCTCCTTCAAGGCCGGCGGCGTCCCCAACTGCTCCATGCTCAGCAGATCGACGGGAATCTGCCGCAGCACCATCCCCGTGTGGCCCCGCTGCTTGAAGATCGAGACGCGGAACCGGGCCTTGTCGCCGAAGGCGAAGCCGAAGTCGGCCCCCCCCTGCTCCTGCAATTCCTGCTGGCACCGTTCCGGCGCGATGCTCTTCATCAGCGAAACGGTGTCTTGCGGCTCGAGAACCTTCGTCTCCAACTTCACGAGCCGGCCGTGAAGCCGCAAGACCGGCGGCTGCCCCACGGCGATGTGCAGGTCGCTGGCGCCACGGTTGACCACCGTGAGCAGCAGCTTGTCGATCAGAATCGTCCCCATATCCTCTTACCTTGTGCGGGCGCGTCCCCCTCTCGGCCCGGGACGCCGGCACTCATTCTCGAGGCCCGCATGGCTGGGCACCGCCGCTTGCCTCCCTGCCAAGGACAGCGCAACAAACGATCTCGCCCGTGTGCCCAACCGCTCGTGCGGCCGGACGCGCACGAGCGTGAGTCCTCCGACTCACCACACGCAACGATTATCCGGTTTGCTCGCAAACTGTGCAAAATAAAGGGACCGCGTCACCCCCGTCTCGGGTGGGTCCGTCGCTTTCTGGCAACACGGTTGCCCTCTGGCGCCCGCGTTGCCGCCCCGCCCTTCTCATCCTCCCAACCCGACTCCCGACTCCCGACTCCCGACCCGAGGCTCAGAACTGCTCCTCGAGCTTGGCCACGCGGGCGACCTCTTCGACCGTCGTGATCCCGCGACAGACCTTCGACAGGCCGTCGACATACAGCGTCTTCATCCCCTCCGAGACGGCCACCTTGCGAATCTCGGTGGCCGGCGCTTCGTTGAACGTCAGCTCCCGCACCTTGGAACTCATCAACATCAGCTCGAAGATGCCCAGCCGGCCCCGGTATCCGCTATGCCCGCAACTCGTGCAGCCCTTACCCCTGGCGAAGGATGCCGTTGCCGCCATTTCGGGGGTGATTCCGACGTTCGCCAGGGCGGCCTCGCTCGGGGTGTACGGTTCCTTGCACTTGCGGCAGATAACCCGCACCAACCGCTGCGCCATGATCGCCACGACGCTGCTGGCGACCAGATAGGCGGGTACCCCCATGTCGACCAGGCGTGTAACAGCACTGGGCGCATCGTTCGTATGTAGTGTACTGAATACCAAGTGTCCCGTAAGGCTGGCCTGAATACCCATCTGCGCTGTCTCCAGGTCACGCATCTCGCCAACCAGAATCACGTTCGGCGCCTGACGCAACATCGCCCGAATCACCCGCGCAAAATCCAGACCGATGCTGTGCTTGATCTCCACCTGGTTGATCCCCGGAAGGTAGTATTCAACCGGGTCCTCGGCCGTGATGATCTTTCGATCCGGTGTGTTCAGCTCGTTCAGCGCCGCGTAGAGCGACGTCGTCTTGCCCGAACCGGTCGGCCCGGTCACCAGGATAATCCCGTTCGGCCGCGCGATCAGGCCCTTGAAGATTCGGTACGCCTCCTCGTCGAAGCCCAGCTCGCGGAGGCCGATCTTGATGTTGTCCTTGTCCAGAATCCGCATCACCACCGACTGCCCGTGGTTCGTCGGGATGACGCTCACCCGCAGGTCCAGCTCCTTGTCTCCCACGGTGATCTTGATCCGACCGTCCTGCGTCCGCCGCCGCTCGGCAATGTCGAGCCTGGAGAGAATCTTGATCCGGGAGAGGAGCGCCCCCTGTAACCGTTTTGGGGGACTATCCCGCTCCACCAGAATGCCGTCGATCCGGTAGCGGATGCGAATCCGGTCCTCGAACGGTTCAACATGGATGTCGGACGCCCGCAGGTTGACCGCTTCGCTGATCAGCAGGTGGACCAATCGCACGATCGGCGCGGCGCTCTCGTCGATCTGTTCCTGGCCGCTGATCCGCTGTTCCTCCGCCTCGGTGAAGTCGATCGCCGTGTCGGTGAACTCCTGGAGCATCGTATCCGCGCTTTCGCCGACCGTCTGCCCGTAGTGGCGGTTGATCGCCTCGACGATCATGTCGCGGGGGGCGAGCACCGGAACGATCGGCCGGTTGAGAATGAACCGCAGCTTCTCGAACGTCTCGAAATCGTCGGGGTCGCTGACGACCACCCGCAATTGCCCGTCGTCCTCGCCCAAGGGGAGGATCGCGTTTTCCCGCGCGACCGATTCCGGCACCAGCTCGATCACCGCGGTCGGCACGGTCACGTCCGCCAGCTTGATGTACTCCAGCCCGTGCTGCGCGGCCATCGCCTTGGCCACGTCCTCCGCCGAGGCGTAGCCCAGTCGGGCCAGGGCGTCCGGCAGCTTCATGTCCGACTGCCGGGCCATCTGCTCCGCTTCGGTAAGCTGATCGGGACTGACGATTCCCCGCTCGATGAGGATTTCCGTGTAATGGCGGGCACGTTTCGTTGCCATAAGCTACTCCCGCGGCCGGCAGCGCCGCGTACGACTTGAGAGCGATCTTCCGAAGCTGCGAAGAGAGAGGAGCGGGCCGGTTTGGGCTTGATCGAGCAAATCGCCACGCATGGGGAGCCCTGCACGATGCAGAAACCACACTCGAGACCTGCCGCCGGAGCGCGCCCGGACCAGAAAAAAGCCCAAACCAGGCCGGAAATCTCGCTAAACCCTAGCTATGTTTAGGCTAATGCTCGGCGCAAGCCCTGTCAACTAAGCAATTCCCGGCGGCGATTGGCTCCGCTGCCCCGGGCTCCGCATAATCCGCCCCCCCCGAAAGTACCGCTAAGGCCGCCACGCCGGTCAGCCCGCCGCCGGCCGCACCCCGTAGAGGATCGCATAGAGCAGCGGCACCACGATCAGCGTCAAAACCGTCGCAAACATCAGACCGAACATGATCGTGATCGCCATCGCGTCAAACAGCGGGTCGGTCACCAGCGGCAACATGCCGGCGACCGTCGTCAGCGAGGCCATCATCACCGGCCGCATCCGGCTGACCGACGCCCGCACGAGGGCCTCGTAGGGCTCCGCGCCCGAGCGGAGCTGGACATTGACTTCATCGAGCAGCACGACCGCGTTCTTGATCAGCATGCCGAACAGGCTCATCGCCCCCAACAGGGCCATGAAACCGAACGGGGTCCCGGTCAGCAGCAGCCCGGCCGTGATCCCGATGATCGCCAGCGGCAGCGTCAGCAGGATGATCAACGGCTGGCGGAGATTGTTGAACAGGGCGACGACGATGACCGCCATCAGGATCATCGCGATCGGCAGCCGGGAGAAGACCATGTTCTGGGCGGTCTGCGAAGCGTCGTGCTGCCCGCCCCACTCCAGCCGGTAATCGGCCGGCAGGCGGATCGCTTCGATCTTCGGACGGAGCCGCCGGAAGACGTCGTCGGCGAGCGCCCCGTTCGGATCGCACTGGGCGGTGATCGTCGGGCGGCGCTGGCGGCGGTGAATGATCGGGTCCTCCCATTCGATCTTCAGGCCGCTGACCAGTTGCCGCAGCGGGACGCTTGCCGGCGCGCTGCCCCAGACCGGCGTGTTGCCCAGGTTGTCGATGTCGTCGCGCTCCTCCTCGGGGGCCTTGATGAAGATCGGCAACAGCCGGTCGGCTTCCCGGTAATAGCCCACCGGCAGGCCGCTGGTTGCCCGGCGGAGCGACAGGGCCGTCTCCGCCCGCGAGACCAGGAACCGCCGCCCCCGCGCCTGCGAGTAGACCGGCACGCAGGTCTTCACCGGCTGCCGCCAGTCGTCGCCGACGCTGCGGGTCTGCGGATCGGACCGCATGATCCGCTTCGCCTCGTCGGCCAGCCGGCGGAGCACCGCCGGGTCCGGACCGCTGAACCGGGCCTCGATTTCGTACTTCGTCGTCGGCCCCAGTCCAAACCGCCGGACCCGCGGCTCGGCCTGCGGAAAATGGTCGGCCAGGTAGTCTTCCAGCGGACCGACGAGCCGCTCGATCTCGCGCCACGAGCGGACGTTGACAATCATCTGGCCATAGCACGACCGCATCATCTCCGGCTCGTAGGGGAGGTAGAACCGCGGCGGGCCGGAACCGATGAACGTCGCCGTGCCGGTGACTTCCGGCTGCCGGGCGAGGTGGGCCTCGATCGCCCGCATGTCCTCGGAGACCCGCTCGATCCGCGCCGATTCGGGCAGCCAGTAGTCGACCATGAACTGGGCCCGCGTCGCGATGGGAAAGAAAATCCGCTCGGCGGAGAGGAAGCCCACGCCCGCCGCCACGAGCAGCGCCACGGCCGCCGCCACCGCCAGCCGCCGGTGACCGAGCGCCAGCCTCAAAGTCCGCCGGTACAGCCGGTAGGGCCAGCCGGCGTGCGGATCGGTCCCCTCGCGGCCGCGCTTGACCTTCAAAAACAGGTCGCAGAAGACGGGCGTCTGGGTCATCGCCAAGACCCAGCTCAAACCCAGCGAAATCCCCACGACCAGGAACAGGCTCTCGCAATACTCGCCCGTCGCGTCCTCCGAAATGTAGATCGGCAGGAAGGCCAGAATCGCCACGAGCGTGGCGCCCAGCAGCGGCAGGGCGGCCGCGGCGACCGGCCGGGCGATCGCCTCGGCCCGCTCCTCGCCCCGTTGCAGCCGGACGAGAATCCCCTCGGTCACGACGATCGCGTTGTCGACGAGCATCCCCATCGCGATGATGAACGCCCCCAGCGACGTCCGCTGCATGTCGACGCCCGCCCAGAGCAGGAACACCAGCGTGCCGAGAATCGTCAGCACGAGGCTGCTGCCGATCAGCAGGCCGCTCCGCAGCCCCATCGTCACCAGCAGCACGCCGACGACGACGGCCACCGACATCGCCAGGTTGGCCACGAACCCGCCCACCGCCCGCTTCACGTCGTCGGCCTGGAACGAGACCACGCCGACCTCCAGCCCCAGGGGCATCTCCCCGAGCAGCTCGCCGACCCGCTTCTCCACCGCCTCGCCCATCCGCACGACGTTCCCGCCGGAGACCGCCGAGATCGCCAGACCCAGCGCCTGCTTGCCGTTGAAACGCATCATCGTCAGCGGCGGATCGAGGTAGCTCCGCGAGATCGTCGCCACGTCGCGGAGCAGGACCAGGTCGCTCTCCGACCCCAACGCGGCGAGCGCATCGCTGGGCAACGCGGCCAGAGACTGGCGGACCACCAGGTCGCCGATCTCGTCGACCGACTGGAAACCGCCCGAAGGGGCCAGCCGCACCGTCTCCCCGCCGATCTCCAGGTTGCCCGCGTCGACCATCTTGTTCTGCCGGGCGAGCGTCTCCAGGATCGCCTGCGGGTGGACGCGGAGCTCGGCCATCTTCGCCCGCGAAATCTCCACCTCGATCGTCTCGCGCTGCGCGCCCCAGATTTCCACCCGCGCCACATCCTCCACGAGCAGCAGCTCCCGCTGCATCGTGTCGGCCGCCCGCTTCAACTCGGCGGACGAAAAACCCTCCCCGCTCAGCGCCAGGACGATGCCGTAGACGTCGCCGAAATCGTCGCGGACGACCGATCGGCCGGCGTCCGGAGGCAGCTCCGCCTGCGCTTCGCCGACCTTCCGCCGCAGCTCGTCCCAGATCTGCGGCATCTGGTCGCCGCGGCAGGCGTCGTCGATGTCGACGTAGACGATCGACACACCGGCGCGGGAGATCGACCGCACCTTGTCCAGCCGATCCAGGCGCTGGACGGCCTTCTCGACCACGTCGGTCACCTGCTGCTCGACCTCCGCGGGCGCAGCGCCGGGGTACGGGGTGATCACCAGCGCCGTCTTCAGGATGAACTCCGGATCCTCCAGCTGGCCCAGATGGAAATACGACCAGCCGCCGGCGAGCATCACGAGCAGACACGAAAACACCACGACCGTGCGTTGCCGGACGATCAACTCAACCAGTCTCATCCCCCACCCTGCCCCTTCGCCGCTGGCCTGCCGCCGGACCGCTGGCCGGCGGTCTCTCCCAGGCGGACCCGCTGGCCATCGTGGAGGAAGCTCGCGCCCGCGGAAACGACCCGTTCACCGGGGCTCAGGCCGGAGCGGATTTCCACGCCCCCGGAGCCCAGTTCCCCGACGGTCACGGCCCGCTTGCGGACCCGGCTCGTCGCCGCGTCGACGACCCACACGTGGCAGCTCCCGTCGGCGTCGCGGAGGGTGGCGGCCAGCGGCAGGGCGACCTCCGCCTCCGCGCCGGCCGCGTCCTGGACGATCCGCACCGTGGCCGTCATGCCCGGGCGGACGATGCAGTCCTCCGGCGCGGCGATCCGAACGGTCAGCGGATAGGAGAGCTTCCCCAGCTGGATTGCCGGCCCGACCTCGTACAGTTCGGCCTCGTAGCGCTGCCCCGGATAGGCGTCCAACTCGACTTGAAAACGGCGGAACCGATCCTGCTGGACGAGCACGTCCTCGGGCACGCCGACGGTCACCTCGATCGTCTCGCACTGGAGGAGGGTCACGATCGGCTGCCCGGCCGCCACGGTTTCGTGGGTTTCGGCGAATTTCTGCGCAACGTAGCCGTCAAACGGCGCCAGCAATCGGGTGTCGGCCAGGGCGTTCTCCGCGGCCCCCCGCTGCGTCTGGAGCATCGCGATCTTGGCCTCCATCCCCTCGATCTCCTCGACCCGCGCGCCGCTGGTGGCCTTCTCCAGCTCCTGCTCGACGGCCCGCACCGCCGCCTCGGCGACCTCCGCGCCGGCCATCGCCGCTTCGTACTGGGCCCGGGCGGCCGCCTTCTCCTCGTACAGGGCCTTGACGCGGTCGTAGATCCGCCGGGCCTCGTCCCGCTGCGCTCGGGCGCCTTCCAGCTTGGCCTCGAGGGCCTGGACGTCCTCGTCCCGGGCGCCGGCGCGCATCGCCTTCAGCCCGGCCCGCGCCTCGACCAGCCCGGCTTCGACCCGGGCCACGGCCAGCTCGAAATCGCGCGGATCGATCCGCGCCAGCAGCGCGCCCTTGGCCACCCGTTGGCCGACCTTCACGTCGAACCGATCGATCGGCCCGGAGACGCGAAAGGCGAGCCTGGTCTCGCGCGACGCCCGCGTCACGCCCGGAAACGACCGCTCGACCACCGACCGCCCCGGCGGGACTTCGACCGTCTTGACCAGGCGGGCCTCCGCCGCCGCCTCTCCCACCGCCGCGCCGCCGTCCGGACCGGCCGGCGCCGACCGCCAGGCATGGACGCCGGCCGCCAGGACCGCCGCCAGGAGCAGGGCCAGAGCCGCGATCGAAATCCGCCGCGCGATCAACCGGGCCGGGAGCCTGGTCGATGTTCCTCGGGGAGCTTGCGGCTCCTCGGCCTGCTCGACATCCGGTCCGCGGCGCTCCGGCGGCGCCGCGATCGTCCCCTCTCTGGTCATCGCTCCACCTCGCGGCCTTCGTGCGAACCCCGACTGTCTGGCTCGGGCAATCCCAACGCGCGAACGGACTGCACCGCCACATAGTCCGCCGCCGCCTCGAGGAACGCGCGGTCGTAGGCCTCCCGCCCGGTCAGTTGCACGATCACCCGCTGAGCCATCAGAAAATAGTGAATCTGCCCACTGACGCAGCAATTCCAGAAGTCGGCCGACTCGCGCGTCATGTTGGGGACGTGCTTCAGGAGCAGCTCCCGCAGAACCTCGTCGGCCGGGCGGAGAACCTCGACGATCGTCTCCACCGCCTCCGGGTGGTCGTCGATCACCGCGCGATTGATCAGCCGGCCGTACCAGCCGGGCCGCTCGGGGGCGATGTAGTTGAAGAAGAACTCGCGGACCAGGCGGTAGAGAGCCTCCGCCGCGTCCCGCTGGTTGGCGATCTGGTCGGGCCGCACGCTCGCCAAGGCGTCGGCCAGGCCGATGCGCGCGTGCAGCGCGTGGCGAATCGCCTCCAGGTACAGCTGCTGCTTCGATCCGAAATGGTAATTCACCGCCGACAGGGTCGCCCCCGCCTTGGCGACGATCTCGCGAACGCTCGTCCCCCCCAGCCCCTTCTCGGCAAACAATTCGCCCGCGGCGATCAGCACCGATTGCCGGGTGTCCGTCGCGACGGTCGTCTCGACCATGGGTCCTGTCTCCTCATTCTTCTGTGGCGATCCTTGCCCACAGCCCAGTTCGTTCCCAAGCTCCAAACTGGGAATCGGTTGACAAGCCCCTGAATAGATATAGAACAAACGTTCGTTTCCGTCAAGGAACCGTCACGGATTTCCCCCTTTTCAGACCCGATTTCTGCCGCGCAAAATGCCCTAACCACCAGCCAGATATGCCGTTACGACAGACGGCCGGAAATCGCGAAAATTTCCCGCCGCCCGATCCGAGCCACCTGGCCGGCGGAACCCGGCGACTGGCGGCTTCCGCCGCGGGCGACCGGCACCCGCGACGCCTCCTATACGAACTACCGCTACTGGCCGGAACTGCTCTCCAGCGGCGTCCTGCCCGCCGACCGGGCCGCCCGCGTCGTCGCTTCGCGGCCCACAGCGGCGGCGGGCAGTTCTGCGGAATGACGCGATTCGAGGGGCACCTCGACGACTATCTCAGCGGTCTCTGGGCGCTCGGCCGCCGCGACGATTTCCTCCTCAGCCTCTACGGCCACGTCGCCGATCACCAGGCCGAGGGCCACCTGACCGCCTATGAACAGGTCACGTTCCCGCCGGGGAAAAAGAAGGCCGACTACTGCCTCCCCTGCCAGCTGGTGGCCGCGCAGGCCGCCCGCCGGCTCGTCGCCCGCCCCGCCTGACCGGCGGATCGCTACCCTTCCAGGTCAAAATCGAAAACGTTCGTCTTGCCCGCCTCGACCGTCGCCCGCAGCGGCGTCTCCTGGCCGGACTTGTACCTCTTCGGGAGAACGTCTGTTGACTCGACGATCTCCTCCCGCTTCCCCTCCGGAGTCGTCTCGAACTTGCCCGTCCCGACCAACTCGACCTTTGAGACGGTCACCTTGTATTCACCGGGTGTCGTCCCCGCGTCCACGGCCCCTTGTTGGGTCTGCAGCTTGTAGCGCCCTTCTGCGTCCGTCCTGCCATAAGCAGGGGCGCCCTGCCCCTCCGTCACCGGGCTGAACATCACATTCGCGCCCTCAACGGGCACACCGCTGAGCGTGATCGTGCCTTCCACGGCGTCTGTAGAGATTGTCTGCGTACCGCAGCCCGCGGACACGCCAATTAGAATCGCAATGCAGATTGCGCCCGACTGTTTGCAGTGCAACTTCATTCGACTGGCCTCACCTTACCTGGATGTCTATCGGCAGTTCACAATTGCCTCGGTGGCCGATTCGCGCCCAGCGCCTCGGATAGCCTGCCTGGGACTCCCTTCACCCCAGTCACCCGCCAACTCCCAGATCACAAGCCTAATACGCCGCGCGCGATCAACAGGTAGCAACCACCAAGCGTCAGCGACAACTCGGATTCGTCGTCGGCTGTACGTTCTCTGGCTAGGGCAACGCCGCCGCCTCGCCGCCCGCACGCGTGCCAAGCGCCCCCCATACACCGTACGTCGATGGTCCGGTATAGCGCTGGGGCGAACCGACTGTGAAGCCGGGCATCCCTTCCCCGGAAAACTTCGTTGGATCGCCCGCATCAATCGTATCGCTAATGAACGTTACGGACCCATCAGCCATGGCGACATTGACCCCTCCGGGGTGATAGCTGGATGCCGATATCAGCGCGTTGCGCTCGCTCCCGCAGGACGGTGAGTTCGGTGGGAGAATCGTGTTGAAGATGCCATACCAATTGCGCGAGTCTCCCCAGCGCGTTCCTTTGCTGCTGCTTGTCGATCCCACGACCGTGTTGTTCGGTCCGCGTCGTGCCAGGCACGCGGCGGGAACCTCCGCGAGCGGATCGACCAACACGTCGGTCACAATTGCCGACCTCAAGCCGATATCCGTCCCGTCGGCTCGACCAGTGCCGACTTCGGAGAGGAAGATCGTATTGCTCGTCCCGTCTCGAACGGCGCCGATATCGAGGGGCAGTTTGTCTCCAGGCGCGAAAAAGCCCCGATTCTCGTGCCACGTATCATACAGCTGTATATCGCCGCGATTTCCTACGTAATTCGTCCGCCCCAAGACGGTCGACGCGGCACCGCGCGCACTGTCAATGTCGGAGGGGCACACATATCCCGGAATCTGGGTCACAAACGGGTTTGCCTTGCCGTCATACATTCGATTTGCATTCCAGGCAAGTGGGATGTTTGCTTCCCCATCATCGGTCTTCCACTCGTACGGGTTGGACGCCGCCGCTTGCTGCAAGTAACCCGTGATCATGTTGTAGAGTGCCTGCTGCTCGACGAATGGCAGAAGCGAGACACGGAAAGAGTAGATGTCCACGACATTGAGAATTCCCCCCGTATCGGCTCGCCGGTACCCATCCATCCACATTGGATCCTTTGTCCCGGTAGGAAACCGTTTGTGGACGTCGTGAAAGTTGTGCGCCGCGAGCACCAACTGCTTCAAATTGTTCGTGCATTGCGAGCGCCGTGCCGCTTCACGAGCAGCCTGCACCGCTGGAAGAAGCAGTGCGATCAAGATTCCGATGATGGCGATCACAACCAATAGTTCAACTAGAGTGAACCCATTGGTCGCCGCATGCCGAGAACGTACCGACATACTCATAGCATTCTCCTTTGGAGACTGTGAAGACAGGGATTTCTAGCACAGAGGCGAATTTGCCTTCCCGAACAGACGCATTGCATGAAGCGCGCCGGGCTCGAGCGAAACAGGCTGGCCGTGTGAACAGTGCACGGCAAGCACGGATGCTGGTGGTCCGCCGTCCCGGTTCCAACTGTGTGCCCCTTTCCACAAACCGATCACCCGCTAAGTGAGAGAAGCCGCGTGCCTGACTATGCGAGCATTCTGCCAGCATTCCGACGCTGCCAATGCGCCGCCTATTCTACTGAGATACTCCAGACATGTCAAATATAACGTGGTACGTGTGGACCGCTACTGTACAGTACGTCCTAGTGCGCTGTGTAGTTGTGCATACGCAACGGTACATATGGAGTTATTTTGCCAGATGACGTTGCCGCATCGCCCCTTCTTCCGGGCAGGGTCACGACGGCTGCGAGGATCATCGGGATATCCTGCCGCCAGACGCGCGGAAGGCAAGTCACCCCACCCGGGCGCGTACGGCCCGGGATGTGGAGACAGGGCGGCGTACCGGCCAGCGGCTCTGTCGGACGGCCCAGCAACGACCGCACGAATTGCCGCCCTGAAGACGGCCCAAGGCGGCACGAATCCTTCGCTGACCCGCCAAGTTCCCTGAACCCGCCTCACTCGCCTGGCTCCTCATCCGCGATAGGCGCTTAAAGACGCGGGGGGTGAGTACACCCCCGTCCGGACCAAGCCGGCGTCAGCGTTTCCCCAAAACCGCTGCGCTCGCGGCATTCAGTCCGCCGCAGAGGACAACCCGTTAAGCCTTCCCGGCGATACATAGCCGGCCGCAGCGCAGCCGCGGCCGCGCGCTGCTGCGAAGTCGGCGAATCAACGGTCCGATCGCACGATTGCCGATCGTCGCGGAGAAGGCGCCGGACATCCTGTACAGTTCACAATCCCGGCACGCGCGCTCACGTCAGATATTCCAACTCGTCGATGTACCGCTGTTCGGAGGATTGTCTTCTCCACCCGCGCTTGCCGCGGCCTACCACCATGCCGGGCAGGCCAGCGACAGCATTGGCCGAAGAACAAGGATCCGCCGCGCAACTGGGCGCAATCCACCCGTGCGCGCTCGACCGAATAGCAGCAAGCAAAGGCAAGCAGTTACCGCAGGGGTAACGAATAGACCACCTTGCCATTCGACTGTGTCACCGGCTGCGGGTGGATCAACGCGCGGAGGCGACGACCGCCCTGCATTACGGAAATGCCCTGCATTACAGTTTCAATCCACGCTCCCCGCGCGGAGAACGACGTCCATAGAGGTGGTTGTACCGTCAGCCCCCACCGGCAAGTCGCGGACGCCTCGACGGCAAACGCCTCGGCTAGAGTTGGCCCCTGGCGGAAAGGCGGACGCGAGAGGCAACGCGGCAGCAGAGTCATCGCCGTACGCAGGCATGCCTCGTGCTCCGCGGAAGACATCAACGAGGGAATTTAACAGAGGCGGACCCAGCAGATCATAGCGAACGCTGCATGGGGTGGCAAACACGTCGCCTGCAATATTGCGGATTCAATTGGGAGGCCGACCAGTGCAGTCAATCGCAGCCGCGGGCGGGATCAGCCCGGCAGGTGCTTGCCGGCGCGGCGGGGCTTTCTCCAGCCACCGGCGGCACTCGGGGGCCGGCCGATCAACCGCCGATCGGCGGCCTGTTTCGTCGCAACCGCCAAACTTGACCGACCGGCGCGGATCGGGTCAAATCCTGGGGTGGGCTGGCCTCCTGACAATGGAAAGAAGCTGATCATGCCGGACCGTAGATTGACTGGCTGCTTGCTGCTGACTGCCTGGTCTGTTGCGTGCGCTGCGTTGGCGGGGGACGCGGGGGGCGACGCCGGCCGCGCGCCGCGCGCGCTGGCCAATGATTACACGGTGGTCTACGAGTCGCCCGATGCGGCGACCATCTACGCCTATAGCCCGGGGTTGATCGAATTGCCCGGTGGAAGGCTGATTGCGACGATGGATCAGGGGGGGCCGGGGGTCGGCAAGTTGCCGAATGCGAACCGGGGCGGGATGGTCTGGCGGGGCCGCGTGTATGCCAGCGACGACGGCGGCCGGACGTGGCAGCTCAAGACGGACTCGCCAATGATCCACGCACGGCCGCTCCTGGCCGGCGGCCGCCTCTACGTGCTCGGCCACCAGGGCTTTCTGGTCATCATGCGGTCGGACGACGGCGGCGACAGCTTCGGCGCGCCCGCCCGGTTGACCGAGAGCAGCGGCTGGCACCAGGCGCCGTGCAACGTCTGCTATGCGCGCGGGAAGGTGTATCTCGTGATGGAGCGGAACACGGATCCGGCCGCCCCGGGTTGGCCCGTCGCCGTGCTCGCGCCGGTCGTGATGTCGGCTCCAGTCGGCGCCGATCTGACGGACCCGAATTCATGGACGTTTTCGAACGAATACTGTTTTCGCGACGCCGTGGCGGAATTCGGAAAGCCGAACCTGATCGGCGCGCCTTTCTATAAGACCGGCCTGCTGGCGCCGGAGTCGCGCGCCGACAAGCGGGGGATGTCGGATATCGGCTGGCTGGAAACGAACGTCGTTCAATTCGCGGATCCGAACCATCTCTGGTATGACCCGGCGGGGCGGACATTCCATCTCTGGATGCGCGCCCATACGGGAACGACCAACCTGGCGTGCATCGCCAAGGCGATCGAGGGAGAGGACGGAAGCTTGTCGGTCGGCCTTGAAAGAGCGCCCTCCGGCGAGCCGATGCTGTTCGTTCCTTGCCCCGGCGGCCAGATGAAGTTCCACATCCTTTTCGACGAGCAGACGCGGCTCTTCTGGCTGCTTTCCAGCCAGGCGACCGATTCCATGACGGACCCGAAGAAGCTGCCCGACGATCGCTACAACCTCCCCAACAACGAGCGCCACCGGCTCGCCCTGCACTTCTCGACGAACTGCGTCGATTGGTGTTTCGCGGGGATCGTCAGCGACAGCGGCCATGCCGGCCAGGGGCGGCACTACGCCTCGATGGCCTTCAGCGGAGAGGACCTGCTCGTCCTCTCGCGTTCGGGCGACGGCCGCGCGAAGGACGCCCACAACGGCAACCTGATCACCTTTCACCGGGTCCGCCAGTTCCGCCAGCTGGTCTATTGAAGACGGCGGCGAACGGACGCTGGCCGCTGGCGGCCTCAGCACGCGCAAACGTCCAGTGCCGGCTCATGGTGGGCCGCCGCTTGCGCTGCCGGCGCTGCCGACGTTTCCTCTGCTGGTGTGCGTCGCGGCAATGCGTTCGGCCGTGGGATGGGCCGCGTTGGACCACCCTACGGCTCATGGTGGGCCGCCGCTTGCGCTGCCGGCGCTGCCGACGTTTCCTCTGCTGGTGCGCGTCGCGGCAATGCGTTCGGCAGGTCTCAGAGCTTGAAGGCGAACGTCTGGTTGATCAGCCGCAGGGCGCGGCGGGCGAGCGTTTGCGGTTGCGCGTGGATCTTGGCCTTCCCCTTCAGGCCCGGGCGGAGCATCGAATCGGCCTCGTGGACCTTGCGGATCTGCTCGACGACGTACGTCGCCCGGTCATCCCCCACGCGGCCGCGGATTTCCACGTAGTCGCCGTCGCCGTACGTCCAGGGGACCTGCGCTTCGTGGATCTGGAACGTGCCGCCGTACTCGTCCTTGTGGCTTTCGGGATGCAGGTAGGTGATTCGCCAGGCGCCGCCCTGCTCGGGATGCTCGAGCCGCCCGCGGAGCACGCCGTAGTCGAGCCCGTGGCCGTAGAGCCCCATGAGGACCTGGGCCTGGTAGGAAGTGCTCAAAGGGCGCTCCCTGCCCGAGGCGTCGGTCTTGGTGGCCACGTCGCCGCCGGCCTTGGCGGAGAGGTTGTCGGGGCTGGCCCGCATCTCTTCCGGGGCGATGTCGACGAGGACGCCTTCGAGGGTCTCGTGGGGCATGTTGTCGAGCTTCATTTCCACGCGTTGGCCCGGCGCGACGAAATCGATCACCGCCTGGTCGATCACCAGGTTGGCCTCCATCGATTCGAGCCAGCCGATCTTGCAGACCGGCACGCTCCGCTCCAGCGTGGCGCCGAGGTTGACCTCCTCCAGCGGCGTGCCGGCCCAGCCGGGCAGGCGCCCGTCCGGCTCCTCGCGGCGCGGTATCCACTTGGGCGGCAGGACGATGCCCGTCATCCCGGCGCGGAGCTCCAGCCGGCGGCTGTCGTCGCGGCGCTCGGCGAGCTGCTGTTCGATCGAGCGGAGCGCCTTTTCGATCTGGGGGATCTCGTTGCTGGCGCGGGGGTTCTCGTGGCGCTGCTCCTTGAGGGTCGCCAACTGGATCTCGTACTGCCTGCGCTTGCCCTCCAGGTCGAAGAGTTCGTGGACCAGCTCGGGGCTCTCCAGCCGCGCCAGCAGGGCCCCTTTCTCGACGCGCCCGCCCGGCTTGGCGCTGATCTCGACCAGTTTGCCGGGCACCGTGACGTAGACCGACGCGGCGTCGCGGGGCTCGACCTCGAACGTGCAGAGGATCGAGTACGGCAGCGGGACCCAGAAGATCACCAGGCCCACCAGGGCGAGCCCTCCGAGGGCGGCGTACATCCGCGGCTTTTTCACCTTGTGAAGCCTCCCGGGCACGTAGAAGAACTTGACGAGCTTGTAGATCGGTTGAAACAGCAGGCCCCAGATCGCCATCGCCGCGATCGCCTGGCCGATGATCTTCAAGCCGTAGGGCTCGAACACCTTGTAGAGAAAGAACAGGATCGAGGCCAGGATGAACCAGCGGTAGATCACCGCGGCGATCGTGTAGAAGGCGAAAAAGGCCTGGTTGCGTTCGGGCAGAAAGGGGTCGTCCGGAGGCTCCAGCCCGAGGAACCACTGCCCCATCTTGCGGTTCAGGATCGAGGTCGCCTTCTGCCGCAGGTTCGGGATCTCCACCAGATCGGCGAGGATGTAGTAGCCGTCGTAGCGGAGCAGCGGGTTGGCGTTGAACAGGATCGTGCTCACCGACGAGATGAACATCACGTTCAGGCACAGGTAGTGGACCAGGCCCGGTTCGGTGAACCACCAGATGAACGTGGCGATCGCGGCGAGCGTCAATTCGACGTAGATTCCCGCGGCGCCGATCGCCGCCCGGTGCCACTTGCTGGGCAGCATCCAGGAGTCGGAGACGTTGCAGTAGAGGCAGGGGGTGAGGACGAGGATCATCACGCCCATTTCGTGGCATTCGCCGCCGAAGTGCTTGCACGCCAGGCCGTGGCCGAACTCGTGGCAGACCTTCGTCACCGCCAGGGTGATCGCCAGGAAGATCGCATTGGTGGGGCTGAAGAAGTTGTGGAAGCTCGGCAGCTTCGAGCGGAAGACGTCGAACTCGACCACGACCAGCGCCGCCGCAGCGCAGGCCAGGATCAGCGAGAGCACGAACACGGTCCGCGAGAAACACCAGCGGAGCCGGGGATAGAGCCAGTTCAGCAGCCGTTCCGGATCGATCCCCTTGAAGCGGATGCAGAGGATGTTGGTCGCCGCGCCGAGCAGTTCCTTGCGGCGCTTTTCGTCGCGGCGCTTGCGGAGCTCGCGGCCCTGGCCGGGCACGTTGGCCACCACCAGCCCGCTGCGGTGGAGCATGCCGAGAAACTGCTGGAGCTCCTCGAGCGTGATCTTCTGCGGCGGGAACTCGGCCTCGAACTCGTCCTTGATCTCGTCGAGGCTCCGCGTGCCGTCGAGCATCTTGAGGATCGCGTATTCTTCGTCCTGGAAGCGGAAGTAGTTCAGCCCCACCGGGTCCTTGACGACCCAGTAGCTCCGCCCGTGGTAACGCTGGCGCTTGACCGACAGGTCGGCCCGAACGCGGACGCTCAGCCTCCGCGCGGAACTGGAAACCAGGCTGTCGGTTAGCGTGACCATCGGTGCTGAACAATCCTCTCGGGGAGACACGCAGCGGAAGGCCTTGGCGAGCGGCTCGCCGGCAGCCGCGCCGCGACTATTGCTGCCAGTGAATCTGCATGTTCGCGATCATCCCCCCCATCAGCGCCCAGTGCTCGCCGATCTTCTGGTTGATCACCTCGGCGCGGACGCGGAAGCGATTGCCGCCTTCGATGATCGGGTCGATCGAATCGATCCGCCCCTGGAACGTGCCGACCTGGCCCTTGGCCAACTGGACCTGGACGGTGACCGGCTTGCCGTCGACGTCGGCCGGCGAGATCGGCCCATACTGCAAATAGCCCTCGATCCGCAGCCGGTCGAGCTGCACGACCCGCGCGATCGGATCGCCGGCGCGGACCCAGGCCCCGACGCGCGGAAAGACCTCGACGACGACGCCCTCGACGGGCGATCGGATCACGCGCCGCCCGAGCTCATAGCTGGCCAACTTCTTCTCCGCCTCGCGGACGCGGACCGACATCCCGGCGAGGTTCTGCTCGTGCTCGGCCTGCTCGGTCTGGAGCATGTATTGCCGGTACTGGAGCTCGAGGACTTTCAACTCCGTGTAGGTGTAGGCGTCGGGCACCTTCTCGCTGGCCTCCATGGCCTGCTTGAGGCGGAACTTGTAGACCTCGGAGGCCATTTTGGCGTAGCGCACGTTGATGTCGTTGCCCCACTCCTCCTTGGCCATCTCCAGCCGCGCGATCGACGCCTCTTCGTTGGTCCGCTCGATCGAGTCGTCGACCTGGGCGAGAATCGCGTCGACCGCCACGTGGTCGCCCTCCTTGACGTTCACGCTGCGGATCACGCCGCCCTGCTGCGCCGGCAGATCGGCCGGGATGTTCGTGTCGTAGATGAACGTGACGACGCAGTCCCGCAGCAGTCCCGGATCGTCGGCCGCCGCCGTCTCCATGTTCTGCGTGCCGAAGGCGGCCAGCGCCGCGGCAAATACAATCGAGGCTAGTTGCATCGAATCAATTCCTTTCCTGCTCGCCCTCCTGCAATCCGGCCCGGCTCCACCCGCTCAAAATCGGAACAGGATGTTTCTCTGGACATACGCGATGGCATCGCACAAGAGGACATAGCCCACCGGCCGATAGCCGCACATGATCTTGGCGCTCGCCTCCGCGCCGGGGCGGAGATTCTCGGGCAGCTTCTGATCCGGCCCGAAACGGACTTTGATCAGCACCGTGTTCCCCTCCTCGCTGCGGACCTCGGCGCGGTCGTTGATCTCGACGACGGCGCCTTCGTAGGTCTTGTCCGGGTCGGTCGCCAGGACGAATTCGACCTTCAGGTCGCTGGCCGGGTCGGCCTCTCTGAGGGCACGGCGGTAGCGATCGATGTGCCCCATCCGCTTCTCCGGCATCCGCAACTCCAACTGCCACTCCCCGGCGGAGTTGGCCACCTGCATCAGCATCTGGCCGCGCTGCACGGGCCGGTGGAGGAGCAGTTCCTGGACGCTCCAGGTGATCACTTCGCCGTCGATCGGGCTGCGGACCTCCAGGTCCTTGAGCTGCTCGGAATACAGCTCCTGCTGCTTGAGCAGGGTCGCGCGGCGCTCCTCCAATTCCCGCAGCCGCCCGACCAACTGGATCTGGTCGCTCTTCTGCATCGTGCGGGCGTGCTGGATCAATTGGCTGTTGGCGGCCGCGATCTGCTCCTGGGTGACGAGCAGTTCGCCGGCGTTCTGCTGGATCTTCAGGTTCAAGTCGCTGCTCCGCAGTTTGGCCAGCAGCGTGCCTTCGACCCCGGCGGCCGGATTCGGGGCGACGACCCGGTCGCCGTGCTCGACGAACACCTGGTCGACGTCGCCGTCGATCGCGGCGAACACGTCGCGCCGCTCGACCGGCTGGAGATTGCCCGAGGAGTGGGCCTTGAACGGCCAGGGGCAGAGGACGAGAAACAGCAGCACGGCCACCACGGCGATCGAGACGGCGATCGTCTTCGGCAGCGTCCGCGCCTTGACGAGCCAGCGGCTCTTGCCGATCGTCCGCCAGACGGGCATCAGGAACAGGTTGCTGTGCTCCAGCGAGTTGGCCAGGGCCGTCGCGCTGTGCTTGGCGACGACGTCGACCCGCTGGACCATCCGCTGGGGCACGCGGGCGTCTTCGATCTGCTCGACGATCAGCGCGCCGATCGGCGGCTCGGGCGCCTCGCGCTTGTCCGGATCGTCTTCTTCCTCCAGCGGTGCGGGGCGGATCAAGGGCAACACGGCCACCGTCTTGGAGTGCGCGTCGTCGACGTATTCCTGGATCGCGTCCTCGACCTGCGGCGCCAAGTTGCTCGTGTCGCCGGTGTACCAGACCGGCTCTTCGCTGGCGACCACCGCGGCGGCCAACTGGCCGAGCAGCCGCACCGTGTTCGATCGCTTGTCGAACAGGTCCTGCCCGCTGACCGCCTCGACGGTGCACTTGCGGCCCCGCCGAATCGCCACGCTGACGCGGTCGCACTCGATCAACCGGCGGCCCTCGTTGGCAATCGTGTAGGCCGTCTCCCGCGGGTCGAGGCTGGCATGGATCACCCGGGTGAACTCTTCCAGTTGGCTCCAGAGGACCTGCCGATCGCCGAAATGGCGCAACTGGCGGCTCTTGAAATAGTCGCCGGCCAGGTCGCACATCTGGTTCAAGAAGCGGAGGTAGCCCTTCTGGGTGTTCGGACCGGAATCGGCGCGCTGGAAAATCTCCACGACCCCGATCGTCTCCAGCTCGGTCCTTACGGGACCGAGGACGAGGAGGAAATCCGTGGGGTTGGCCGCCTCCTTGTCGTCGCCGGAGCCGGAATGCGGCGGGACGAGCTGCGTCTCGCCCGAGGTGATCGCTCGATGCAGGAGGCGCCCGTGCTGCATCTGGGCCTCTTCGCTCTCGCGCAACCGGGTCTGCTGCAAGTTGATCTGATACTGGAGCACGAGCCGGCCCTGCTCCTCGATCGTCCAGACAGCGCCGCCGATGGCCGCCAAAGCGGAAACCACTCGGGGGAGAAATTCCCCGTAGTACTGCTCCGGGGCGATCTCCGATTTGGAGAGCTGGGCGATCTCGTTGACCAGCGAGCGAATCTGCTGTTTGGTCTGCTCGATCAGGTTCGGATCGAGGGATTGTTCAGTGCTCATTTGGTTACCGTCTTGCTAAGCTGCGCTCGCCTCGGACGAGCCATGCCAACCGATTCGTGGCATGCATGCCGTTTCAACGTCCGGCGGGCACAACATCGACCTGCCCCACAGCCGCCTGAGTTTTGATCCCTATTCTATGACGCTCAGCCAAGGCTCTTTGTTTGCCCGCATTTCTCGGGTTTGCCGCGTTTTTTGCCCATGCTCAACAGTAGCTCAAGCTTGGCGGCCGCGCCAGGCACATCGTCCACGAAGGCCATCAGCGATTCGCTTCAGGGGTCGGGCGGGTTGCGTCGCGCGTCCCTTTCGTCCGTGGCGGCTCAATCGCGGGGCAAGCCCACGCGTTGACCCATTTTTGTCGCGGCCAAAACGCGGAGTCGCCGGCGTGCAGCCAGACCTCGCAAACCTCAACGCCTGCTTTTCCTTGCCATTTCGCCCAAACCGAGTTCGCCAGCCGGAATAACCCCAACTCCACAGATGCCGCAAATCCTCGCCTCCGGTGGCCAACCTGTTTAGTTCTTTTTACCATAAACTCCACATTTTCACACGAGCCCCCATCGCTTCCGTAAATACCATTCGACCCCCAACAACCCGATCAATAGGAAAAACAGGAACCAGGTGTCCCACAGGGTAAGTTTGGTTTCCGTGGTCTCCACGAGTGTTTCGGCCTGTTTGACCAGTCCCTCCAGTGCCGAAGGGAGTTCTTCCGGAGCCAGCGATTGGCCTCCGGTCATCGCCGCCAGGCCGTCCATCACCCCCGCGTCGGCCGTTGCGTTGTCCAGCTCGAGGTCCTGATCGGCCACGAGGAACCTCGCCCGAGCGGTCCCCGCTCCGTCGCCGTAGCGCACGCGAACCTCGATGCGGTAGTCGCCCGCCTGGGCCGTCTCGCGGAACGAGCCGCCCAGGCGGCCCATCGTCTGGCTGACTTCGACCTCTTCCCGCGTTCCGTCGGGCAGGGTGACGAACGCCTCGCCGGTGGCATCGATCACCGGATCGCCCGTGGCCGCCAGGACCCCGACGGCAAATTCCACCCGGCTGCCGCGCTGGAACTGCCGCTGCGGCAGTTCCACCCAGACATTGCCCTCGAGCGACTCGTCTTTTCGCGCGAGCCAAAGCACCACCTGCCGCCAGAATCGCTTGTGCGCGTTGCCAAACCCCTGCATCTGCCAGCGCCACGTCGAGTCGCCCGCAAAACCCATCACGCGGCCGCCGCCAAACAGGTGGGCAACCAGGAGCGGCTCCTTCTTCCCGCTCTCGGCGAGCACGGACGCCAGCGGTTTCATGCCGAAAAACTTGTTCGCCCCTTCCAGCGGCGGCAGTTCCTGCCAGACCTTGCGGTTCTCTTGGGGACTGGCGCCCAGGAGCATCGTGAAATGTCCCAGGTTGATCTCCGTCGGGGTCATCCGGACCGGCCCTTCCAGGTGCAGGTCGGTTCGCGGCGGCGAGTCGAGCGCCTGGCGCTCGAGGCGATTCATCCTCACCGGCAGGACGTCGGCCAGCGGCGTGTCGGCGTAGCCGCCCGCCCCGAAACTGTGCCAGCCGCCGAGCATGATCAGCCCCGCCCCGCGCGAGACCGTGTCGGCCAGGTTTTGCAGCTCGCCCGCCTCGAAGGCCGAACTGTCCAGATCGCCGAGGATATACGCCTCGTAGCGGCCCGGCTGGAGCCGCTCGCCAAGGTCCGCGGGCCGCGTTTCCGGCCGCCGCCGGTCGATCGTGAACGTGTCGACGTTGATATCGGGCGAGGCGTCGAGCGCGCGGCGGAGAAAGTTCTGCTCCACGCGCGGCGGGAAACCCTCCAAATACAGGACCCGCAACCCGCCCTTGAGCACGTTGACGAACGTGCTTACACGGTTGTTGGTCGTCACCAGCTCTCCCGGCTGCTCGACAACCTCCACGGTCAACTTGCGTTCGCCGGGCGTGGCCGGAGCGTAGAGGAACTCGAAGGGGACCTCCTCGCCGTCCGTCTTCGCCGTCACGGTCTGGACGGCCACCGGTTCGAGCCGCTCGGGCGCCGATTCGAAGAGGAGGCGGACCGACGCCGGCCGCTCCACGAACCCGTCCATCCGCACCCGCCCGCGGACCGTCAGCTCGTTGTTGACGAAGACCCGATCGTTGGCCAGCAGGTCCTTGACGGCCAGGTCGCGCGCCTGGCCCAGCCCGACGGATTTGCCGAGCCGCAGCGTCCAGAGCCGATCGCCGCGGCTGCGCAGCTGCGCGGCGGCCTGCTGCGGCAAGAGGTCGTCGGGCGAGAGGGCCCGCTGCGCCCCGTCGCTGAGCAGGAAGACGCCCAGCAGCCGCTCGCCCGCCTCCTGCCGCAAGACTGTGTCGAGCGAGCGGCCGATCGCGGTCGCCTGTCCCTCCGGTTTTTCGGGCAGGGCCACCCGCCCGTCGGCCACCTCCAGCCGGCGCGCGTCGCGGTCGAAGCCGTAAGCCTTGACGTTGAACCGCTCGCCCAACCGCCTCAGCACGCCGCTCGAGTCCTCCAGCGCTCGCCGCAGCGTTTCGTAGCGCGTCATGCCGCTCACCTCGTCGGGGACCGTCATGCTCCGCGAGAGGTCGGCCAACAGCAGGATCGAAGCGGCCAGCGGCTTCGTCTGCGTGTAGACGATCGTCGGCCGCAGCATGGCAAACAGCACGACCAGGAAGGCCGCCCCGCGGAGCGCCGCCAGAATCCGCCGCCGGCGGCGACTCGCCCGCCGCGCGCCCGGCCCGACCGCCAGCAGACCCACGAGCAGAAGCGCAACGGCGATCAGCACGTAAACGCTGCCTCCGACTGGGTAGAAGTAGAGTCGCACCATCGGCCTGCCGGACTATTCGCGGTAAAAACGGTTTGCCAAAAGATGTTCCGCCGCCAGCACCATCGCCACCAGCAGGATCAGCAGCGGAAACAACTCCCGGCCCACCCGGCCCCGGTTGACGTTCCCTTCCAACTCGCCGCGCTGGCGGGCGACCTGAAACGCCGCATCGCCGAAGACCTTCGCCAGGTGCTCGCGGTCCGCCCGCACAAGCTCGGTCTGCTCCGGCGGCAGATTCACACTGAACGGCCGGTCGAAGCGATCCGCGGCGCCGCCGGCCAGCACCCGGTAGTTGCCGATCGCCTCGGTCGCCGTGATCACCAGCGCCCGGTCCGCCAGGTCGGGCGTCAGCCGGACCTCGAAGTCGCCCGGCGCCGTCATCGCGTACGAGCGGTGCTCGTCGTGGGGACCGAGGCGCAAGACGGCGGTCTGCCCGGCGAAGTAATTGAGCTGCTCGTCGAGGCTCCCGACCAGGTACGAAGCCATCCCGTTGACGAGGATTACAAACGGCCACGCCTCGCCCGCGGGCAGCAGGTTCCAGGGCTCGCCGTCGAGCGGGTCGGAGATCGGCGTGGTCATCACGAGGACCCGCCCCGCGCCAACCGATCGCTCGAGCAGGGCCGGCTCCCCGTCGCTCAACGCGACAACCGTGCTCACCTGCTCGTTCCGATCTTTCAGCTGCCAGTAGCGGAACACGGGATGGAACGGCCAGGGGACCGTCTGCTCGAACTTGCGAAATTCACCCAGAATCGGGTGCTGCGACGTTTCCGGGGCAAGGTGGACGTCGCCTCGGGGGGCTCGCGCCTGGCGAACCGGCACGGCCGGCAAGACCGCCTGGGCGGCCGACGTGCGAAACGCGTCCAGCGGCTTAGCGCCCCGCCCGAGGCAGACTGCAAGCCCGCGTCCCTGCCGCACGTAGTCCTCCAGGCGGGTCCAAGTCGCCGGCTCCAATCCCGGCGGGTCGAGCAGCCAGATCGCCGCGTAGTCTTCGAGCTTTTCCTGCGCCAGGCCGTCGTATTCGATCAGCTTGCAGTCGAACCGCGCACGCCCCTCGCGCCGGAAACCGGCCGGCGCCAACGCGGATGTCAGAAACAGCCCGTGAAGCTCCGCCGGTGCGGCCGCCACGACGAGGACCTGCCAGGCCTCGTTCACTTCGACGGAAAACCAGCGCCGGTTGTCGCACGCCAAGGCGTCGTCGCCAGCGATCTCCACATAGCCCTGGTGGCCCCCCACGCCGAGGCCCTCAATCTTGAAGTCGACCGACCGCGACTGGCCGCCGTCCAGCGCAACGATCTGCTCCATCCGCTTTCGCGGGCCGGATCCGCCCTGCCTGGTCGGGCCGCCCTCGAGCAGGTACAGGGCCACCTTGCTCCGCTCCGGCCCGCCGGCGCGGCGCACCTCGGTGCTGATCGAGAGCGGGCTGCGATCGGAGAGCACCTGGGCTGAAAGCCGCAATTGGCCCAGGCTCGTGTTCGTCGGGGCCTCCACGCCAACGTCGATCACGTACAGGCCGATCTCCGCATGGCTCGCCAGCAGGTTCTGAACCGCGGCGGCAGCCTCCACGGGCCAGGCGACCCGCGCCAGATCGGTCAGAATATACAGCTCCCGGCCGGCGAGCTTGCTCGTCGCCAGCAGTTGAACCGCCTTCTCCAAAACGGCCGTCATCGGCTCGGCGGTGGCCGATGGGGCCAGTTGCTCGATGCGGTGCCGCGCGGCGCCGCGATGGGCCTGGAAGCTGGCGGGCCCCCGCCGCGCGTCGAGCACGGCAATCTCGCTCTCGGCCGGCAATTGCCCGATCAGCCAGAGGCCGAAATCCTTCGCCGCGTCCAGCCGCGACCGGTTCTCGTGTACATACTCCATCCGCATCGACGTGTCGAACACCAGCGCGGCGGCAACCGGCGCTTTCTGGCTGCCGAGCGACCCGGAGAACTTCACGCTCGGCCGGGCCAGCGCCGCGGCCAGCAGCAGAATCGCCCCCACCCGCAGAGCCAGCAGCAGCAGGTGACGCAGCCGCAAACGCCGCTGGTTCGTCTCCTGCCGCTGGGCGACAAACCGCAACGCCGGAAACTCCAGATGCCGCGGCCGCCGCCGCATGATCAAATGCAGCACGATCGGCAGGGCGACCAGCGCGGATCCGAAGAGGAGCGAGGCGTTGAGGAAGGTCATCGCCCTTTCCTCCTCGCCAGGTACCCCGTCAGCGCGCGGTCGAAGGGCATGCTCGTATCGAGGGGCACGTAGTCGACGCCCGACTGGGCGGACTCGCGCTGGTAGGTCTTGCGAAACGCCTCCACCTGGTCAAGGTAATCGCGGCGGAAGGCGTCCGCGTCGATCTGGAGCCGCTGGCTCGTCTCGGGGTCCTCCAGGTCGACCATGCCGCCAAACGGGAAGTTCGTCTCGGCCTCATCGAGCACGTGAAACAAGATCACGTCGTGCCCGCCGTGCCGGAGCCTGTAGAGCGCTTGGAGGATCGGTTCCGGATCGGCCAGCAGATCGGAAAAGATCATCACCAGGCTGGCGTGCCGGAGCATGGCCGCCACCTGGTTCAGGCTGGCGGCCACGTCGGTCTTGCCCTCCGGCTTCAGATTCGCCAGCAGCGAGAGGACGTCGCCAAGCTGCCCGCGCCGCGACTTCGGGGCCAGGCTGTTGCGGATCTTCTCGTCGAAAGTCAGCAGTCCGACCGGGTCCTGCTGGTGGATCATCAGGTAGCAGAGCGCGGCGGCCAGGCAGATGCTGTAGTCGAATTTCGTCAACTCCTGGCGGTACGTGTAGCCCATCGAGCGGCTCAGGTCCATCACCAGGTAGCCGGTGATGTTCGTCTCCGCCTCGAACTTCTTGACGTAGTACTTGTCGGTCTTGGCGTAGATCAGCCAGTCGATGTCCTTGGGATCGTCGCCGGGGGTGTACTTGCGATGCTCGCTGAACTCGACGGAAAACCCGTGGAACGGGCTGGCGTGCAGCCCCTGCAAAAACCCCTTGACGATGAACTGCGCGCGCAAGTCGAGCCGCTTGATCTGCTGGATGACTTCCGGCTTGAGATACTTTTCGGCGGTCGACATGAAGAAGGTTTCAGGGTTCGGGGTCCAGTTCTTCACCTCGTTCCCAAGCTCCAGCTTGGGAACGCAGCAGGTTCTCACCAGCAGGTTTTCACGCGCCCCAGCCCATTTTGCGCTCCTATTTCTGCTCGAACTTGGGGATTTCCGGCGGGGGGATCTCCCGCACGAGCCGCTCGACGACATTGTCGTTGGTCATCCCCTCGGCCTGGGCCTGGAAATTGGTGGCGATCCGGTGCCGCAGCACCGGCACGGCGATCTTCTGCACATCCTCCAGCGCGACGGAGAACCTCCCGTCCATCGCCGCCAGGGCCTTGCCCCCCTGGATCAGGAACTGGCCGGCGCGCGGACCGGCGCCCCAGTCGACCAGGTCGCGGATGAACTCGGGGGCCGAGGCATCCTTCGGCCGGGTCGCGCGAACCAGCCGCGAGGCGTATTTCACGATGTACTGGCTGACGGCCACTGAGCCGACCAGCTTTTGCAGGTTCACGATCGATTTGCCCGAAAGCACCTTGCGAATCTCGACCTTCTCGCTCCGCGTTGTCGAGGCCAGGATCTGCTCCTCTTCGTCGGCCGAGGGATAATCGACCTTGATATTGAACATGAACCGGTCCAATTGAGCTTCCGGCAAAGGGTACGTGCCCTCCTGCTCGATCGGGTTCTGCGTGGCGATCGTGAAGAACGGCTCGGGCAGCGGATAGGTCTGCTGCCCGACGGTCACCTCCCGCTCCTGCATCGCTTGCAGAAGGGCCGCCTGCGTCTTGGGGGGCGTGCGGTTGATTTCATCGGCAAGCAGAATATTCGTGAAAATCGGACCATCGACAAACCGGAAGTTCCGCTTGCCCCGCTCGTCTTCCTCCAGCACGTTGGTGCCGGTGATGTCCGAGGGCATCAGGTCCGGCGTGAACTGGATCCGCTTGAACTGGATGTCGAGAATCCGCGCCAGGGTGCTGACCATCAGGGTCTTCGCCAGTCCCGGCACGCCCACCAGCAGGCAGTGCCCCCGCGTGAAGATCGCCGCAAAAATCTGCTCGATCACGTCGGACTGGCCGACAATCACCTTCTGAAGCTCGTCCTGCATCAGCTTGCGGTGCTGGCTGAAATCCTGGAGGACGTCTCCCAGACTGCGCGTTTTCGTCGACAAGGCTTGATCCTATCTCGCTCTAGATCCACCGATCGCTCTGTTCGCCACCGCCGCCGGGCATCCTGCCAGCGTGGTCCGCGGACTCCCCCCGGCAGAAGCGTACCCGTCTGGCTGCTCCACCAGCGGATACCATCCGCGGCGGCCAGGCCCTATTATTGTATAGCCCGAAGGCGGCCGGCACTGTTAAACGGCGGCAACAAATCCAACCTAGCAGACTTTTCCGCCATGCTGAAGCATAACCCAAGCCCGCCGCGCGGCGGTCGAGCCGTGTTTTCTCGCCGCGCGTGCTGGCACACTCCCCCCGCCAGGCAGACATCCGTGCGCTCCATAACGCGCCTGCTGATTGCCGCGGGAATGACGCTTGCGACCTTTGCGCCGGCGTTCTGCGACGACATTCCGCCCGAGCGGGTCCGCAAGGTCATCGAGGGGGGCGTAGGGTACCTCAAGCGGCAGCAGCGGAACGACGGCTCGTGGACACCCTACCAGAATGACCCGGTCGGGATTACGGGCCTGTGTACGCTGGCCCTGTTGAATTCCGGCGTTCCGCCCGGCGACCCCGCGCTCAACAAAGCCCTGGACTACCTCGAACAGCAGAAGCCGCAGGAGAACTACGCCACCTCGCTGCAAACGATGGTCTTTGCCCAGGCCAATCCCGGGCGGTTCCGCAACCTGATTCTCCGCAACGTCAACTGGTTCGAGCAGATGCAGATTCAGGACGGCACCTTCAAGGGTTCCTGGGGGTACAACAAGGCGAGCCCTTCCGGCGACAACTCCAATTCGCAGTTCGCCCTGCTCGCCCTCTACGAGGCCGAACGCGCGGGCGTCCGAGTCTCCGACCGCACCTGGCGGTTCGCCAAGGAATACTGGGAGCGGGCCCAGAACGACGACGGCTCCTTCGGGTACCGCGTCGATACGAGCACCGCCGGGACCGGCAGCATGACCTGTGCCGGGATCGCCTCGCTGGTGATCGCCTCCGGACGCATCCGCGCGGGCGACGCGCACGTCGAGGGCGACCAGATCAACTGCTGCCAGCAGGACCAGTCCGATTCGAACCGCATCGAGCGGGCGATGCAGTGGCTGGGCGCGAATTTCACCGTCACCCACAACCCCAACGGCGGCAAGTACTGGACCCTGTATTACCTCTACGGCGTCGAACGCGTCGGGCGGCTGACCGCGCGGCGCTTCATCGGCGGGCACGACTGGTACCGGGAAGGCACCGCGATGCTGTTGGCCAGCCAGGGCGCGATGGCCGACTTCTGGGTCGGCACGAGCATGGCCGAGGACAATCCCCTGATCGCCACCAGCCTGGCCTTGCTGTTCCTCTCCAAGGGCCGCCGGCCGGTGCTGCTGACCAAGCTCCGCCACGGCCCCGAGGAACAGTGGAACCAGCACCGCGCCGACGTGAACAACCTCGCCCGCTATGTCGAATCCCGCTGGCGGATCGATCTGACCTGGCAGGTCGTCGACCTGCAAGCGGCGACCGTCGACGACCTGATGCAGTCCCCCGTGCTCTATTTCTGCGGCGGCACGAGTCCCCTGCCCGCCGCCGAGCCGGGGCAAGACGACCTCGCCCGCAAACTTCGCGGGTACCTCGACCGCGGCGGGTTCCTGTTCGCCGAGGCCTACTGCGCCGGCGAGGAGTTCGACCGCGGATTCCGCCAGCTCGTCGCCCGCGTGTTTCCCGAAGAGGAATACCGCCTCCGCCTGCTGCCCCCCGAGCATCCCATCTGGAGGGCCGAGGAACGGGTCGATCCGAACTACCTGCGGCCGATCTACGGGATCGACTTCGGCTGCCGCACGAGCGTCGTCTACTGCCCGCCGGCCGAGCCGGGCAAGCTCCAGCCCTCGCTCTCCTGCCTCTGGGAACTCTCCCGCGCGGGCCGCGAAACGGAATACCCCAAGCGAGTCGCCGACCAGGTCCAGGCGGGGCTCTCCACCGGAATCAACATCCTCGCCTACGCAACCAACCGGGAGCTGAAAACCAAGGACGAAATCCCCAGCCAACTCCAGAAGGCCGCCGACGGCGACGCCTTCGACCGCGGGCGGATCCGGATCGCCAATCTCCGCCATCCCGGCGGATGCGACTCGGCCCCGAGAGCGCTGGTCAACCTCATGGAAGTCGCCGCCGCCCAGTTGAACCTCCGCACCCGCGCCCGAGAAAAACCGATCCGCCTCACGGATCGCGAGATCTTCGACTACCCGCTGGTCTTCATGCACGGGCGGAACCGGTTCTCCTTGACCGACGCGGAACGCGAGCAGCTCAAAAACTACCTCCAGCGCGGCGGCCTGCTGCTGGCCAACGCGATCTGCGCCAGCGAACCCTTCGCCGAATCGTTCCGCCGCGAAATGGCCACGATGTTTCCCGACCTGCCCTTGGAACCGATCCCCGCCAGCCATCCCCTGCTCACGCCCGCCTACGGTGGTTTCGACCTCGCGCTGGTCACCCGCCGCGATCCGCAGCAGCGGGGCCGGGGCGAACGGCTCGAAGACATCCTCCGCAAGGTCCCGCCCGATCTGGAAGGCATCCGCTTCGCGGACCGCTATGGCGTCCTCTTCTCGCGATTCGACCTGAGCTGCGCCCTGGAGAAGCAGAACTCCCTGGAATGCCGCGGCTACATCCGCGAAGACGCCGCGCGGATCGGGCTGAACGTCCTCCTCTATTCCCTCCAGCAATGACCCATCCGGACGAGTCGACCCGCCCCGCCCCGCCCCGACCCGACCGGCTCATCCCGGCGGCGCTCCTGGTGCTGACGCTCGTGGTCCGCGCCGGCATCATCGCCGCCACCCCCCAAGCGTTTGACGGCGATCCCGACGCCTACCGGGCCGTCGCCGGGAATCTCGTCGAACACGGCTGTCTCGGTTCAAAAGACATTCCCACGGCCACCCGCCCCCCGCTCTATCCGCTCCTCCTGGCGGCCTGCCTGAGCGTCGACGCCGAGGCGCGCCTCAGTCTCGCCGCCGCCCACGTCCTGCTCGCCCTGGCGACCGTGTTTTTCAGTTGCCGGCTGGCCGAGCGCTGGGGGCTCGGCCGCTGGGCCCCGGCCGCCGCGGTGCTCGTGGCCGTCGATCCGATTCTGCTTGCCCAGTCGACGCTCGTGATGACCGAAACGCTGGCGACGCTTCTCGCCGCGGCAAGCCTGTTGGCGGTGACCGCCTGCGCCGCGCAGGCCACCGGCCGCCGCGCCGCGGCGGCCGGCGGCCTGATCGCGGCGGCCGCCCTCTGCCGACCGACGTTTCTCCCCTGGCTCGGGCTGGTGATCGTCCTTCTGCCCTGGTTCGGCAAGGGGTGGCGGCAGCGCGCCCGGTTGCTGGCCGCCGCGGCGATCGCCGCGGCGGTTGTCCTCGGGCCCTGGGCCGCGCGGAATGCCCTGCATTTCGGAAAACCGACCCCGGCGACAAACCACGGAGGTTTCACACTCCTGTTGGCGAACAACCCGAGCTTCTACGACTACCTCGGCCGCCGCTCGCCGGGCGAGACCTGGAACGCCGACCAGTTCAACAGCGATTGGTCCGTCCGGGCCCAGTCGCTGGCTCCCGGCGACGAGGTGGCCGCCGACCGGTTGGCCTATGCCGACGCCTGCCAGACGATTCGGTCGCGGCCGCGGATGTTTGCCTACGCCTGTCTCGTCCGGCTGGGTAGGACCTGGGCCCTCCTTCCGCACCGCATCGACTCCGCCGAGACCGCCCGCGGGCGTGGGGCGCGATGGGCCGTGGCGGTCTTCTACGCCGCCGAGTCGCTGCTGGCCCTGGTCGGGCTGGTTGCCCTGGCCCGCGGCAAAGTCGGGCGGAATCGCCTCGTTTCGGGCTGGTCCTGGGGACTGCTCCTGGTGGTCGTCTTCACCGCGGTCCATACGGTTTTCTGGACGAACATGCGGATGCGTGCCCCCCTCATTCCGGTGGTCGCAGCCGCCTCGGCTGCCGGACTTGGATCGTTGTGGGGGAGTCTCTCTCGTCGCAAGCCATTGTCTGATTGAGGCTTGTGATGTTCTGGCAGTCGCTGAACCTGCCTTGATCCCACGGCGGGCCCTACCTATAATCTGGCCGCTCCGCTGCGTCAGACGGAACGTGTTCCGTTTGCCGCGCCTCCTGAGCGTTCCCAAGCTGGAGCTCGGCAACGAAGTGGAGCGTCGGAGCTTGGCGGCGAGGTGGAGCCCCCGTTTTCCGGCCACCGATCGCCGGCCTGACTGGTTGAATTCGCGACTGTTTGCGGTTCGCTCCCCCGGCATGGATCCACCTGGCGGGAGCCAGACACGGATGTTACACCGCTGAACTTCCCTGATTCGGGCAACTCGATCCGCCCGTCGTGCGGCGCGCAGCGGTCGCGCGCTGTCTCTGTTTCGCTCTGCGCGGCCATCGTGGGGGCTCTCCTGTTGGCGCCGGCGCTGTCGCTTGCCGAGATCGCCCTGCCCGAGGCCGATCCGGCCGAGATGATCCGCATCAGCGGATCGCGGGCGAGCCGCTGGACCGAGGGGGCCTACGAGGTCTGGCTCGTCGATCGGGGCTGCCGGATCACGCAAGGCTCCTACACGGCCGAGGGGGACCAGGCCCTGCTCTGGATCGAACGGAACGCGTCGCCCGAGCCGGGTTTCAGCCGCGTGCTGGCATATTTCGAGGGCAACGTGGCCATCGATCCCGGCCCGGAAGGCGGCCGCGTCCGGCAGACGAGCCCCGCCTGGTACCACCGCTTCGCCACGTCCCGATCCGTCGACGTGCAAGTCAGCGAAGTCGTCGCGCCGCCGGCGGTCCAGCCCCCCCTGGTCGACCGGGCCGTCGCGCGGCGGCGGCAGCCCGGCGGGAACGGCGAAGTCGTCCGCGCCCAGTACAGTGCCGCGTCGGAACCGGCGGTCCGCCCCGCGCCCCAGGGCACGCGGCGAATCCGCCTCTTTCCACGCAGCAATCTGCCCGTCCAGGCCGAATGGTTCGTCGATCCGATCACCAACCAGGGCATCGCCCTGATCGACTCGGGCGTCAACCTGATCGTCGACGGGCTTGGCGACGTGGCCGTCGGACCGGTCACCGTCGACTCGATCGATATCTCCGCCGATCGGCTGGTGATCTGGACGGAAAACATCCTCCAGCGCGACCAGCGCGGCGAGTCGTTCCAGGCGGGCAACGTCCCCCTGGAGGTTTACATGGAGGGCAACGTCGTCTTCCGCCAGGGCGAGGCCGTGATCCGCGCTGAGCGCATGTACTACGACGTCGCCCGGCGGACGGGCGTCGTTCTCCAGGCCGAGCTGCTCACGCCGGTGCCCGACTACGAGGGCGTGCTCCGGCTCAGGACCGAAATCCTCCAGCAGCTCGGGCCCAGCCGGTTCTTCGCCCAAAACGCGTTCCTCACCGCCAGCCGGATGGGCCGGCCCGGCTATCGCATCCAGGTTGAAACCGCGACCCTCGACGACACCCCCAGAGCCGCGCTCGATCCGGCCACCGGACAGCCTCGGATCGACGAACAGACCGGCACGCCGGTTGTCGACCACGAGTACTTCGTGACCAGCGAGAACAACGCCCTTTTCATCGGCGACGTTCCCATCCTCTGGTGGCCGCGGCTGGCGACCAACCTCGAGGAGCCCTCCTTTTTCGTCCGCCGCGTGCGGGTCAAGAACGACAGCGTCTTCGGCACCCAGGTCCTCACCGACTGGGACGCCTACGAAATCCTCGGCCTGAAGAGCCGGCCCGAGGGGACCGACTGGGACATCAGCGCCGACTACCTGAGCAAGCGCGGCATCGGCCACGGTACGACCTTCCGCTACGCCCGCGACGATTTCTTCAAGCTTCCCGGCCCCGCCTCCGGCCTGGTCGACTATTGGGGAATCGAGGACGGCGGCCACGACAACCTCGGCTTCGGAAGGCGGAATCTCGATCCGGAAAAAGACTACCGCTGGCGGCTCTTCTGGCAGCATCGCCAGCGGTTGCCGGGCGATTTCCAGCTCTCCGCCGAGGCCGGCTGGATCAGCGACCGCAACTTCCTCGAAGGGTATCTCGAGCGCGAGTGGGACGAGCAGAAGGACCAGACCACCGGCATCGAGCTGAAACGGACGCGCGACAACATCTCCTGGAGCGTCTCGGCCGACGCCCGGATCAACGCCTTCATGACGCAGACCGGCTGGCTGCCGCGGGCGGATCATTTCTGGCTCGGCCAGGAGTTGCTCGGCGACCGGCTCACCTGGTACGAACACACAAGCCTCGGCTACGCCCGCTTCGACGCCGCCAGCCGGCCGGAGAACCCGGCCGACGCCGCCCTGTTCCGCTGGCTGCCTTGGGAGAGCAGCGGGCCGGCCGATCCCCTCTCGCTGGAAGGCGAACGCTTCGCCACCCGCCACGAACTGGACCTCCCTCTGCGGGCCGGCCCCTTCAAAATCGTCCCCTACGCCCTCGGCGAGTTCGCCCACTGGGGACAAAACATCTATGGCGACGATGTCCAGCGCCTCTACGGGCAGGCCGGCGTCCGCGCCAGCATCCCCTTCTGGCGCATCGATCCGGCGGTCCGCAACGATCTCCTGAATCTCAATGGACTGGCCCACAAAGTGATTTTCGACGCCGAACTGGCCTTCGCCGAAGCGGACCAGGACCTCCAGCAGCTCCCGCTCTACGATCCGCTCGACGACGACTCGATCGAAGCCTTCCGCCGCCGTCTCGCCGTCACCACCTTCGGCGGCGCGACACCCTACCGGTTCGACGAGCGGTCCTACGCCCTCCGGTCCGGACTCGGCGGCTGGGTCACCTCCCCGAGCAGCGAAATCGCCGACGATCTGGCGGTCTTCCGCCTCGGCATGCGCCACCGCTGGCAGACCAAGCGCGGCAAGCCGGGCCAGGAGCGGATCGTCGATTGGATCACCTTCGACACCCACGCAACGCTCTTCCCCCGCGCGGACAACGATAACTTCGGAAATGTCCTCGGGCTGGTCGATTACGACCTCCGCTGGCACGTCGGCGACCGTGTCACCCTGCTCTCCTCCGGCTACTTCGACTTCTTCGACGACGGCGGAAAACTCGTCAGCTTCGGCGGTTTCCTCAACCGGCCCGAACGCGGCAGCATCTACGCCGGCATCCACTTCCTCAACGGCCCCATCGAGAGCACCATCCTCTCCTATTCGCACACCTACCGCATGAACGAAAAATGGGTTACCACGTTCGGCGCCTCGATGGACATCGCCGACAACAACAACATCGGCCAGAGCCTCACCTTCACCCGCATCGGCGAGTCGTTCCTGGTCAGTGCCGGCCTGAATGTCGACGCCAGCCGCGACAGCCTGGGAGTCCACCTGGCGATCGAACCCCGCTTCCTGCCCAAGAGCCGGTTGGGACGCGTCGGCGGCGCGAGCATCCCGGTCGCGGGCGCGTATGGACTGGAGTGAGAAGGCAGCCGTCAGCGATTAGCCATCAGCCGTCAGCCGTCAGCCATCAGCCGTTTCCTCGTTCCCAGACTCGGGCTTGACAACCAAGTTCCAGCAACCGAACACTGGAAAACAAGACTCCCTCCATTCGACATTCGACATTTTCCACCTTCCGCCTTCCGCTCTCCCATGCCCTCTCCCAACCGCTCCTGGCTGACCAAGTTTCGCAACGCGTTTCGCGGGCTCTGGGTGGGTGTCGCCCGGCAGAACAGCTTCATCGTCCACCTGCTGGCCGCCCTCGCGGCCCTCGTGGCGGCCCTGCTGCTGGGCGTCACGCCGGGCAAGTGGTGCGTATTGGTGATCGCAATCACGGTCGTCCTCGTGGCCGAGTTGTTCAACACGGCCCTGGAACACATGGCCAAGGCGGTCACTGAAGAACATCACGCGGAGATTCGCGACGCCCTCGACACGGCCGCGGCGGCTGTTCTTGTCGCCGCCGCCGGTTCGGTCGTTGCCGGCATGATCGTCTTCGTGCCCGACCTGCTGAAGCTCCTGGCAGCCGACTGAAACACGATCCGGTGTCGTTTCCGCCCGCCGTTCGTGGCGCCCTTGCGGCAGGCTCGATGGACGCTCGCCAGGAGTGGTGGCAGCCAGTAGAATGTTGGCGAATCAAAAAACCGCTTGCGTCCGCCAGGAGAACTCGCGATGTCTGAAGAGCGACTGCGAACCCAGCTCTACGATTCGTTCAAGAACCGTGCCATCCTGTATTATTTGATTTTCGACGAGCTTCGCGGCGAACTGGGGGCCGAACGGGCCGAGGAGATCATCAAGCGGGCGATCTATCGCCGCGGGCAGCAGAAAGGCGAGAGATATGCCGCCTATGCCCCCGACGATCTGGAGGGGCTGAAGGAGGCCTTCGTCGGGGGAATACCCGACGGGGGGGCGATGTTCGGGCCGGAGGTTCTTCGCTGCGACGCGGGCGCGCTCGACGTCAAGTTCCACAATTGTCCGTTGCGCGACGCCTGGCTGGAAATGGGACTGGCCGGCGAGGAGGTGGCGACGATGTGCCGGATCGCGGCAAGGATCGACAACGGCACCTTCGAGGCCGCGGGATTCGAGTTTTCCGCCGACACGTGGCAGCCCGGCGGAGAGGGCTGCTGCCATCTGCACATCCGGCCTGGCCGGTAGCTTGGGAGCCGAGAGATGCCGTCAAAACGCGTGTTGATCGTCGGCGGGGTGGCCGCTGGGGCGTCGTGCGCCGCGCGGCTCCGCCGGATGGACGAAAATGCCGAGATTTATCTATTCGAGCGGAGCGGATATATCTCCTTCGCCAACTGCGGCCTGCCCTACTACCTGGGAGGCGTGATCGAGCAGCGGCAGCATCTGCTCGTCGCCACGCCGGAGCGATTCCGGGACCTGCTGAATGTCGAGGTCCGCATCGGGCGGGAAGTGGTCGGCATCGATCGGCAGAAGCGGACGATCGCCGTCCACAATATCCACAGCCAGCAGCAGTCCACCGAGGCCTACGACGTGCTCGTCCTGGCGCCCGGCGCCGCCCCGATCCGGCCGAACATCGAGGGCGTCGATCTGCCGGGCGTCTTCTGCCTGAGAAACATGGAAGACTCCGACCAGATCCACGCCTGGCTGTCCGGCAGGGAGGCCGAGCGGGCGGTCGTCGTGGGTGCGGGCTACGTCGGCCTGGAGATGGTCGAGAATCTCTGCCGCTTGGGGATGGATGTCACCCTCCTGGAGAAGATGGACCAGGCGATGGGGCCGATGGACCCGGAGATGCTCGGCCCGCTGTACGCGCGGCTCGCGCAGGAGGAGGTCGATCTGCGGCTGAACTGCGGGGTGGAGCGGATCGAGCAGGGCCGCGAGAAGATGCTCCATGTGGTCGCCGGGAACAGCAGCGTGTTTCCGGCCGACGTGGTCATCCTCGCCGCCGGCGTCCGTCCCGAGGTGGACCTGGCCCGCGCGGCCGGCCTGGAAATCGGCGAGTTGGGCGGGATTCGCGTCGACGACCAGATGCGGACCTCGGACCCCAACATCCTGGCCATCGGCGACGCGGTCGAGGTCCGCGATTGGGTGACCGGACGGTGGGCTCTCGTCCCCTTGGCCGGGCCGGCGAGCCGCCAAGGCCGGGTTGCCGCCGACGTGATCTGCGGCCGCCCCGCTCGCTATCGGGGCACCCAGGGCACGGCCGTCGTGGGCCTGTTCGGATTGACATTGGCCGCCACCGGCGCGAATGAAAAGCGGTTGGCCGCGGCGGGAATGCCGTTCAAGAAGAGCTACACGCACTCGCTGGACCACGCGGGCTACTACCCCGGCGCTGCCCAGATTTCCGTCAAGCTGCTTTACGAGGGGCAGTCCGGACGCCTGCTGGGCGCCCAGGCGGTCGGGGCCGCCGGGGTCGACAAACGCATCGACATCCTCTCGATGGCGATCCAGAAAGGCGCGACCATCTTCGACCTGGAGGAGGCGGAACTCTGCTACGCTCCGCAATACGGTAGCGCCAAGGACCCGGTCAACATCGCCGGTTTCGTCGCCGCCAACGCGCTCCGCGGCGACTTGGAGGTCGTCCACTGGGAGGACTGGGACGCCCGCGGCCGGCAAGGCGACGCGCCCCTGCTGCTCGATGTCAGGCCCCCGGCGATGATCGCCGCCAGCGGGGAAACGCCGGGAACGATCAAGATTCCGCTCGGCGAGCTGCGGAACCGGCTTGAAGAACTGCCCCGCGACGCCGAAATCTGGGTCCATTGCAGCGTCGGCCAGACTTCGTATTACGCCAACCGGATCCTACTCCAACACGGTTTTCGCGTGGCGAATCTGTCGGGTGGGTTCACATCGCTGGAAATGCGCGGGGGCGCCTGATGGCAAGCATTTTGGTGACCGGCGCCAACGGCTTCATTGGAACCCACCTGGTCGAAACCCTGCTCGCCCGCAACGAACCGGTGGCGGCCCTGGTCCGCAATCCGGCCAGCGCCGCGCGGTTTGAACGATCGGCGGCCCAGATCGTCCGCGGCGACGTGACCGACCTGGAGAGCATCCGCCGAGCGGTGGCCGGCAGATCGGCCGTTTTTCACCTGGCCGGCGTGACGAAGACGCTCCGCGCCAAGACATTCTTCGAGGTCAACTGCCGGGGAGTCGCCCACCTGGCGCGGGCCTGCGCCGAGCAGTCCGCGCCCCCGACCCTCGTCGTGGTCTCGTCGCTCGCCGCGGCCGGTCCGACCGTCGATGGCCGGCCGCGGGAAGAGGCCGACAAGCCCCAGCCGATCTCCTCGTACGGCCGCAGCAAGCGGGCTGGCGAGAAGGCGGCCGAGCGGTATGCCGCGGAGCTTCCGATCACGATCGTGCGGCCCTCGATCGTGTTCGGCGAGGGCGACCGGATGTCGCTGGAGATGTTCAAGACGGTCGCCCGGTCGGGCGTCCATCCACTGCCCGGCCTCGCCCCCCGCTACTATTCCATGATCCATGCCGACGATCTGGTCGAAATCCTCCTCCTGGCGGCCGCGCGGGGGACACGGCTCGCGCCGCGCGGCGCGCCCGCCGGCGACCGCGGCGCCGGCTACTACTTCGCCGCCTGCGACGAGCATCCCTCCTGGCATCAATTGGGGCGAATGCTTGGCAAAGCGCTGGGGCACAGGTGGACCCTGCCGCTCCCGTTTGCCACTCCGATCGTCCGGCTGGTGGGCCTGGCTGGCGAGCTGGCCGGCCAGCTCCGCGGCCGGCAGGTGACGATGAATCTCGACAAGGCCCGCGAGGCGACGGCCGGCTCCTGGGTCTGTTCGCCCAACAAGGCCCGGCGGGAATTGGGGTTCTCCAGCAACGTACCGCTGGCCAACCGGCTTGCCCAGACGGCCCGCTGGTATCGGCAAGCAGGCTGGCTCTGACAGCGCCGGCGGAATCCTCCCTCGGACCGGTGGCCAGTCCGCCGCAGTTTCATGGGGCCCAACAGGCTGGTGATCGTCCAAGACCTCTCCTGGCCATCGCAAAACAGAGAAACCGCTTCCGTGTCCTTCGCTTACACCCGGTTTTGCACCGATCGTTCAAGGCGCCGACGTGCCTGGCCTTCTCCGGATGGCTTTGCCCCTTGACAATGCCGCCGGGCTCTGCGAAACCTGGAGGTTTGCGGACGCTCCTCCGGGGCACGCCCGTGGCGGGGCGGGAGGGGAAGGAAGACAGGAGCGAGCCATCTTCAGCAGACCGAATTGACAAATTGACGAATCGATGAGCGCGGGACAAATCGACGAACAGATTGCACGCCACTCCAAGAAATGCACGGACCTGATCAGCGAAGTCGGCCGCGTGCTGGTCGGGCAGGACGCACTCGTCACCCGGCTGTTGATCGGGTTGCTCAGCGGCGGCCACGTGCTCCTGGAGGGGGTGCCCGGCCTGGCCAAGACGCTCGCCGTGCGGAGCCTCGCCCGGGCGATCCACACCGGATTCTCGCGCATCCAGTTCACGCCCGACATGCTGCCGGCCGACGTCATCGGCACGGAGATCTTCAATCCCAAGGAAGCCACCTACAGCGTGAAGAAGGGTCCGGTGTTTTCCAACCTGATCCTCGCCGATGAAATCAACCGCGCCCCGGCCAAAGTGCAGGCCGCCCTGCTGGAGGCGATGCAGGAGCGCCAGGTGACGATCGGCCGCGAAAGCTTCGCCCTCCAGGAGCCGTTCCTGGTGATGGCCACGCAGAACCCGATCGAGCAGGAGGGTACCTATCCCCTGCCCGAGGCGCAGCTCGACCGCTTCATGTTCAACATCGTCGTGGACTACCCCTCGCGCGATGAGGAGGCCCGCATCATCCGCCAGGTGACCTC
>LSQX01386486.1_pt2 | contig 42856 bp, 34 predicted proteins | sample 654561 | NCBI WGS metagenome assembly LSQX01 (sample SAMN04489861, study PRJNA283612) | anaerobic digester metagenome | isolation source: 4 biogas reactors fed with cattle manure at either 37C or 55C with and... | place: Denmark: Kongens Lyngby | collected 2014 | reverse complement strand
AATCAAATCAGTGGTGGGTTAATATCGAGATTAAAGATGTCAGCGGGACCCCGGCAGATGCTGTGATCGTCTCGGAGGTGGTTAAGCTGGTTGAGACCCTGGGGATGGAAGACCAGGTGCTGATTTCATCTTTTAATTGGGATTACCTTCGCCAGGTAAAGGCATTGAATCCAAACCTGGCGACGGGTGTGTTGGCACATAAAATTATTGAAGACCCCTTAGCGTTGATGGAGGAACTTGACGCACAGGCGTTTCATCCTGGGTTTAAGGTGACGCTATCTGCGCAGGTTAAGTTACTGTGTGAGAACGGCTATGACGTCAATGTGTGGACCGTAAATGACGTTTCAGAAATGAAACAGCTGCTCGACATGGGTGTGACGGGCATTATTACGGATTTTCCTCAATATTTACACCCCATTCTGCATCCCTAATAAAACGGGTATCGGTACGGTAAGGCGCAGCGGATGACGCGTGTAAAGCATTTTAATCGTTATCTTCAGGCTCGTTCGGTTTCTATTTCGAACCCGCTGAACTCGCGGCCAACCATGAAGAGGCATTTGTATTGAATGACAGTAACTTGTTTTCCATCTTTACGGTTTAGTATCGTGATCGTTTAGCTGCCTTTAGGCTTTCATTCCTGAGCCTGCATAATTTCGTGTTAAAATTGCCCTATTGTCTGGATCATCGAATCGGGGAGTGCTTATGCTTGCTCGTGTCTATTCATGTGCAGTAATCGGCCTGGACGGCGTTGTCGTTGAAGTGGAAGTTGACACGGGCGGCGGGTTACCTAAAATGGTGATTGTCGGCTTGCCGGATACGGCAGTTCAGGAGAGCCGTGAACGCGTACAATCGGCGGTGAAGAATGCCGGATATTATTACCCGAGAAGGCGGATCACGGTTAATCTGGCGCCGGCCTCGGTGCGCAAAGAAGGCCCGGTTTACGACCTGCCGATCGCAGTAGGGGTGTTAATCGCGACCAATCAGCTTGATCCCGCGGCAGTGGAGAACACATTGATTATTGGGGAATTATCGCTGGATGGTGGCGTCAGGCATGTTAAGGGTGTGCTGCCGATGGCTGCCCTGGCCAGGCAGGCTGGCTATCGTACCGTGGTGGTTCCCGAGGTGGACGCACCCGAAGCAGCCCTGATTCCGGGGATTACGGTGATCCCAGCACCCACGCTGAATGCACTTTACGATCACCTGACAGGCATAGCACTGATTACACCTGCTGAACCACCCGAGCACGACCCGGAAGAAATCCTGGTAGAGACGGACTTCAGCGAGATCAAGGGTCAGGAGCATGTCAAACGCGCCCTGGAGGTGGCCGCCGCGGGTGGACACAACCTGTTGATGATCGGTCCGCCTGGCTCGGGAAAAACCTTGATGGCACGCGCGTTGCCCTCGATCTTGCCCAGGATGACAATCGATGAGGAACTGGATGTGACTCGTATCTACAGTGTGGCCGACCTTCTGCCCTCAGACGTCCCGCTGATTCGTGCCAGGCCTTTCCGTGCGCCGCACCACACCATCAGCCACGCCGGGTTGGTAGGCGGTGGCAACTGGCCGCATCCGGGTGAGATCAGCCTTGCGCACAGAGGCGTGCTCTTTCTGGATGAGTTGCCTGAATTCAGCTCGAAAGTCCTGGAGGTGCTGCGCCAACCGCTGGAAGATAAGGTGGTTACAATCAGCCGTGCCCAGGGGTCGTTGACCTTCCCGGCTAATTTTCAACTGGCAGCAGCGATGAACCCCTGTCCGTGCGGGTATTTTGGAGACCCAACGCGACCCTGCACTTGTTCCTCGACCACGGTGACACGCTACCAGAAGCGGATTTCTGGTCCGCTGATGGATCGTATTGATATCCATATGCAGGTGCCGCGGGTGGAATATGCCAAGCTGCGCGATATGAAACCGGGGGAAAGGTCAGCAGAGGTGCGAAAGCGGGTGGAGGCCGCCCGCAAACGTCAACGAGAGCGGTTCGCCGGAACGACAATTGCCAGCAATGCCGACATGCATCCGGCACAGATTCGTAAATTCTGTGCTTTGGATGATGCCTGCCAGGCGCTGATGAAAACCGCTATGCGTCAACTACAGCTGACGGCGCGAGCTTATCACCGGGTGTTGAAGCTCAGTCGAACCATTGCGGATTTGTCGGAGTCGGAGGCGATCACGCAGGTGCATTTGGCGGAAGCATTACAATATCGCCCCAAGCTGGAGCTGATGTAAATTCGTTTCACAACTGCATCTTGACAAAGTATGCGCATTAATATTTAATGATAGCAGAAGTACCAAGCGTCAAAAAAACAGCTATTCATTAACCCCTATATCTTTAAATGTTGCCAACTTATCACCTGGAGGTGCTGCCGTGAACTTTCTTCCTAATAATAATCAATCAGAAATGATCTGCTTTGGTTTGTCTGCTCTGGCATTCGGCTTTTTTGGAATATTTTTATTGATTTACTATTTTCGTACCAAGAAAAAAACCAAGAAAAGCATGACCTGGCCGTCTGTTGAAGGCAAGATCACTGGGCAGAGGGTGGAGAGGGAAGAGGTTTTCGATGATGACGGCCTGCGTGTCGTTTATCGGCCTGAGGTTTATTATCATTATATAGTTGATGAAATATCTTATACAGGCTCGCGCATCGACTTTGGCAATGTGCCCAGTTTTGGCGCTCGAAAGAAAGCTGAAGCGTACCTGGAACCTTATCCTGAAGAGCAGGTTGTAACAGTTTTTTATAACCCAGATGATCCCCAGGATGCTGTACTTTCACAGACCATGCAGAAAATGGTGTGGGGATTGGTCGTTGGTATTTTGACGTTGGTCGTGAGTATTGCTGTATTTTGTGCTGCTGCAATAGGCGTGTTTAAAGCATTTTTTCAATAATATCGCGCGGCCGTTTTATGCATCCCAGGTTTTGTGATAAATTTACAGTTTTGCACAAAACTTGATAACACCTCTGCGTAATTATGAAAGTAGAAAAGTTGATCCAGAGCGCTACCTTTTGCCTGGTGCAATTGCGCAACAAAAACCTGGTTGGGCAAGGTTCCTGGGCGTTTGAAATGAGGGGGCACAAAAATGCAGCGATGGTGTTGTTTAGGGGAAACTTAAATCCATGATAAGGATGTAACCAATTACATTGGTGGTATCTTCCCGATGCTCAACCAGCACGCATTCTCTATTCAGGTCATCGAATACCCGATTGGGTATCGCAATCAGGGTAACCACATCACCCTCGGAGAGACGACCGGTGGCAGGAAAAGCCTCATAGCAAGACTGGCGAACAAAGAGATTGCGCAAAACTGTACCTGTGATGATGGGCGTGGGTGAGGGTGTGTAGTAGGGCGTTTCTGTGGCCGTGGGCCCTGGTGTTGCGGTTTCTGTAGGCGTTGGGGTGATGGTGCCGGTAGGGGTGAGGCTGGCCGTGATCGTCGGCGATGGGGTGCGGGCAAGTTGATGGTTGCGAACGGCTCCAGCGATTCCTCGTCCCCCAAACCACAAAGCCAAACTTATCAGGGTCAACGCGATCGTACCGCCGCCAAATAGAGAAACATAATACCAACGGAGCTTGCGTTTAAGTCCCAATACATTTGGGTCCTGTGGAAAGCGCTTGCGGACTTGCTCGCTGATTAGGAAGGCGTCACGCGGGAAGAAACGACTTTCTTCGGTTAAGGATTCACCGGCTCGATCGAGGCTGTTTTCCAGTACCTGCATCTCTGCCTGGGCGTTTTGAATATCTGCCTCCAGTGTGCGAAGTAATGGATTTTCCGGCTGAAGAATTTGCAGGGTGGCGAGCCCCTGTTCGGAGGCCGTGTAGGCCTCTATAGCGATTTTGAGGCTGCTAGCTGATTCTGCCTGGCGTATCTGGCGCTGGATGTATTCGATTAAGGATGCGACCACATTTGGGAGAATGACTTCCAGGCGGCTGCGCAGGCGTGAGATGCGGGGGATTTCACTATATTTGATGGACAACCGATCTAATTCCTGGCGGGTGTCGGCTAAGATTTCCGGGGGGACGCTTCCACTCAGGTTGACGACATCGGCAATTTGATCGAGCGTCATCAGGTCTGCACGAATTTCGGCAGCTTTGTCCACATATTCTGGCAAAACAACCGCGCTGGCTGCCGCTTGAATTTTGGAAAGCCCGCCCTGAAGGTCACCCTGGGCCAATAAACCAAGGCCTTCCTGGTAAACCTCGTGCGCTTGCATTTGGTTTTCCAGGTCTTGGCGAAGTTCTTCACCTTCACGCCAGCGACTGATGCCAGCTTCCTTCAGGCTGGCGAAGGCTTCATCCAGGTAATCCAATGCGGTCTGATAGCGAAAGACGCGGGCTGCAGATTGGGCTTTGCCGAACGCTTTACCGGCGTTGGGAGGCAATGCCACGGAGGGGATATTGCCAGAACGTAAGAATTCTTCCGCTTCATCACGATGTTCCTGAGCCCGCGACCACGCAGGTTCAATCTCAAGGACTTTTTCATACAGAGGAATTGCCTTTTGATAATTACCGGCATAGAAGGCTTCCTCCGCTTCATCCATTAATGCATCGGCTCTCGGGTTGTGGCTGGCGGGCAGAAAGCTCTTGAGCGGGTCATAAGCGTCATCTTCGCCCAGTTGGGGTGAAACCGCAGGCACATCAACCTCCATTGGGGTGGGTACCTGTGAGGCTTGTTCGGGTATTTCATTGGCAGTCTGAGCCTGAGCCTCTGCCAGGCGCCGCGAACGCTCGCGTCGCACTTCTCGCAGTAAACGATGAGCGTGTTCAAGGTCAGTCGTTTCGATCGGTTCAGAAATCCGTTCGGTGGCTAAGGCCTCAAGGTAGGCGCTGAGCGCGTTTTCTGTTTCCATTAACGCCTGGTCTGTGGGCTGTTCCTGATTAAGGATGTCCTTTGCTTTGATGATTAGATCAATGAGCATGGGTTTCCTTTCTTAAAAAGATCAAGCATTGGATGAACGTGTCTGATAAAGCCAACGCAGGTCATTCTCCAATTCCTGTGCTGTGCGGTACTCACCCTGAAGAGCTTTGGCGAGCATGTCCATTTCATCTTCATTAAGCCGTTTGTGATCATCATAAGTCCACACCGGCTCGTAACTCTCCGGTGCATTCTGGATGTCTTCGGGCTTGTTGGGGCCAACATTCACCGAACCAGGCGCCTGCCGCCCGGTCAGCATGTGATGGAGGGCACGGGCGCTAAACTGGAGCAGGTCGAATGTGAACATAGCGTGATGATCATCATTTGATATTTGGCGTCCAATATTCCAATCGAGGGCAAAGACCTGCTGGCGGGGGTCATTCCAGTAATAGTGGATCACCTTGTGGTCGAGGTAAACAATGTCTCGCTCATGGGCAGCCTGGATGATCTGGCAGATTTGTGAGCCTGCCTGGAGGGCCTGGCTGACCGGAAAGGTGCGGCGGAATTCACCGCGTGTATACCCGGCATCACAACGCAGGTAGAGGTTATCCTCCCACCGTCGGGGTAAGACGATGAATGGTAGCCATGCTTTGGCTGTCCGGGCCTCAAGTTCTGATAAGAAGTCTGAAACCTCATCCGGTGAAAAGAGATCCATTTCACCATGCAGGTGGCTGGCTGAGGCCTTTGTTTCAAGTGTTGTGGTCAGAGGGGGGATTTCACCTGGCCAGGTTCCGCCAGTCACCTGCATAAAGCCTAACGCTTTCATGGGGGTGACTCCTGGTACATCTCGCATGAGGTCTAAAATACGAACCTCATTTCTGAACAAAGGCAGGGCGTAGTGTCGCTTGTCCGGCCGCATGACCTTGATGGCCGGGTAGTTAACATATTCACCGGCTAAATCGTCGTATTTCAGAAGGAATACCCGGGCTGATGAGCCGGCTGCTTCAGGCACTGCGTAATCGTATAAGCCCGCAGAAAGCCAGGTATCCAGCGGCTCGGTTAGTTTAATAGGTTGATCTGGCCCAAAAGTTTTGGTTTCCATGATTTTTAATCCTAATAGGTTTGGTGTTTTCTGCAAGTGTTGATTTTACCCGCCAGGCAAAGAATTGGCGCTCGGGTGACAAAGTTGTGGTTTGCGCGTAAGAGGTCGTTATCACCAGGAATCAGCCGGATTGGCGTTTTTCGATCCTTTTTTTGGTAGAGCTGTTTTGCGATGTTTTGTTTGTCAACTCCATTTCGGCACGCTTGATCAGCTCACCAATCTTCATAGCGTTAAGGTTTTGCGCCTGGCAGGCGACGAGTTCGATGATCTGGTACACTGCTTCCCATTTTTTGTTCAGGGTGTTTTGGGCCAGGTCAGCGAAGGCTTTATGGGTAAGTACGTCCGTGTGCCGGCAGTATTCACGTAACAACTGCCAGCGACAATCTAGTACCTCACCGAACAGCTCAAATGTATGGGCAGTGGCACTGACCGCTGTCTGAATGTCGTTATCCGCCAGGGCGCCCTCCACAAGCTTTTGGCAGTATAGCAAAGCCTCATCATAAGCCCAGATTGCGCCAATTGCCATAAGATTATTCCGATAAACTTTGATCTCTTTTAATCCACTTAGCGAGGGTTGCTGATCGAGCACCACGCGCATGAGCGATTTGTTTTCCATCAACTGCAGATCGACGACCTGCTGTTGGTAAGAAACCTGCCGGGCCAGTGCAGAGACATCGGAGGCATTCAGGGTTTTACCCTTGAACGTATCCCAGCCAAGGTCAGCATACAAGTCAGGGGCTGCGTTTTGCAGAAAGCTGCTCAGGGCGTCGATGATTTGCTGATAGTCTTGCCAACGGGTGTGTGTGGGTTGCCCCTGAGACTCGATGAAGATCGCGTTGCCCCAGTCGATCACATCGATAGTTTCGGTTGACGCATCCCAGTAAATATGTTCCAGTTTTACATCATTCCACATAACACCGGTTTTGTGTGCATGTGAAAACATGTCAAACAAAGCATCTAAAACTGTCATAATCACACGTTGCGGGAAAGGCTGGCTGGTTTTAAGTGTTTCAGCAAGTATCTCATTCAGGGCTTTACCGCGGGCAGTCTCGCTGATGATGAAGTAATTGGCTGTACCTCTTGTGAATTCAGGCGCCTGATCCAGTAAACGAGGTGGGTGCGCTTTTCCATCAGGGATGCCATCCAACAGTGCAAGGGCCTGTGCCTCTTGGGCAATCTGACCAGCCTGTCGTTGAATGGTACCGCCGGTGGCAATTTTGGCTGGCTTTTTTAATACACCCAAAACTTCGGGTTGATCCAGACGTGTGACAGTATACACCTCACCAGCGTCCCCGCTGCCAATTGGGCTATCACCAATCTGCCAGATATGGGCGATCCCCTGCACTGTAGTTGCCAATTGCTCTCCAAGTATCTCCGTGAAACCTAACCCCTGATTTTACCTGAGATGGCTATAAATCTGAAGGCTGTGCATCTTTAGGATGGGAAAGAAAGGGGTCGGCATTTTTGATTGCTGTTTTATTATAGTTCTAATCATTATTTTGAAATTCAAATTTATTGGTTGATGAAAAATAAATTGGTGATATGATAAGGGGTGGTTTTTGCTCAGGCTTATCTGAGCTTTGACCTAAAAATACAAGAGAACGAGATGACAATAAGGAAAAAAGGATGATTAAAGCTGTAATTTTTGACCTGGATGATTTAATGATCGATAGCGAGATCTATTATTTTGAAGCGATGGATCTCTTACTGAACAGACATGGAAAGAGCGCTCCGCAAGAATGGTTTGGCCCGATGATCGGGTTGGACAATTATCAGTGTGCAGAATATGTGATTGAAAATGCCCAATTGCCCCTAACGCCTGTAGAATATATCAATGAAACACAAAATATCATGATCGATTTTATACCCAAAATGGCTACGCCAAATCCCGGTTTGCTGGAATTGATTGATGACTTGCTTGGCTTAAATATGAAATTGGGCGTGGCTTCAAACAGCTTTAGGACTTATGTAAGGCTTACCTTAGAAGAACTGGGTATTATTGATTTCTTTAGCTGTATTTTTTCGGCCGATGATGTTGTCGTAGGCAAGCCAGAGCCGGAAATTTATTTATTAGCGGCACAGTGCCTTGGCGTGCCGCCAAAGCATTGCTTGGCACTGGAGGATTCGCCTTCAGGAATGACGGCGGCGTTGGCAGCAGGTATGTCTTGTGTGGTGATTCCCAATTCGCACATCAAGGAAGCAGACTTTACTGGCGCCATGCATGTTTTCCAGTCTTTGGTGGAACTGCGTAAGACGTTGCCTGCTGTTTTGAACAACCACAAGGGACGCATAAGCAGTTAAGCGGTTAAAGAGCGTCCCTGTTCACTGTTAGATCGATTTGACTGGTAAAAATATCACATAATTTTTGAGGTGACGCATGTTTAAAAACCCGCTTGCTAAAACTTATATACCTGACCAAACTTTGCGCAATCAAGCTCTTGAACGAACCACGCATTTAGCGATCAGCGCACATCAGGATGACCTGGAGATCATCGCTGTTGACGGAATCTTGCATTGTTTTACGCACCCGGATGATTCATTTACGGGCGTTGTCATGACTGATGGGCGGGGCTCATCTCGGGCAGGGCGATATGCCGACTTCAGTGATGAAGAAATGATGCAGGTTCGATGGGTTGAACAAGAAAAGGCTGCCATGGTGGGAAATTATGGCGCGATGATTGGATTGATGTACTCAAGTGAACAGATTAAAGATCGTTCCATTCAAGATCCGACGGATGATTTGGTGGCCTTACTTCAGGTTGCAAAACCGAAGATCGTTTATACACACAACCTGGCTGATAAACACCCCACCCATATTGGCGTGGCGCTGCGTGTGGTCGAAGCAATTCGGCGGATTGAACCAGAGTCCAGGCCGGGTCAATTGCTGGGCGTCGAGGTTTGGCGGAATTTGGACTGGCTGTCCGATTCAGAGAAAGTTGTACTGGATTGCTCGGATCAGGTTAATTTGCAGGCTGCGTTGATTGGTGTCTTCGATTCTCAAATCAGCGGTGGTAAACGGTATGACCTGGCGATCATGGGGCGCAGAATGGCTAACGCCACTTACTATCAATCACATCAGGTCGATGAAGCGACCCATCTAAATTTTGCGATGGATCTGACGCCACTGATCGAAGACGATCGCAGGGATGTCGTTGAATTTGTCAATGAGAAGTTGTTGAAGTTCCAGAAGGAAGTTATCGACCTTTTACGCGGATAGACCAGATTAACACGTTTGATCGTTTTGAGAAACTGCTGGTTTGCCAATACTGGTCGTTGACTGCATCTGTGATTGGGAGAACTTCCCTCAACTAAAGTATTGCAAGGCCTTGCGCAGGCGCGTTTCTGCGTCTGCTTGTTGATCTTCTTTTGAAAGAGATTGCAGGGCTGTTTGAGCCTCTACTACAGAATAGCCGAGCGTGGTGAGGGCTTCCATAACCTCCGTGTCGATCTGATCCATCCTGGAAACCGCTTCGAAGGGTTCCAGCGGCTGGATCTTGCCCTGCAGGTCGAGGATGATCTTTTGGGCGGTCTTTTTTCCAATGCCCGGAACGCTGGCGAAGATCTCGGGTTGGTTGGTGGTAACCGCCCGTCTGATGCTCTCTGGAGAGAGGGCGGAGAGTGTGGCCATGGCGATTTTTGGCCCAACGCCGCTTACGCCGATCAGGTGGATAAACAGGTCGCGTTCCTCGGGGGTTTCAAACCCGTACAGTGTTAGCTGATCTTCCCGGACAACCAGAAAAGTATGAAAAGCCCGCTTCAAACCTGGCTGGCATGCCAGGCTGGTTGCTTCGGTCAGTTTGACGAGTATGCCCACGCCACCGACGTTAACGACGGCCTGGCCTTCCAGAGCCTGGGTAATTTCTCCGCTTATGCTGGCAATCATGGTTTTATTGTATCAAATTTTCGAGATTGGTTGTAAATTTCATAGATGATGAGTGCCGTCGCCACGGCTAAATTGAGCGAATCGGCCCGCCCTTGCATGGGGATGCGTACAAGCACATCGCAAGCATGTGCGGCTTTCGCGGGCAAACCATGCCGCTCGCTGCCCATTAATAACACCATGGGGCGCCGGTAAGTGACCGCCTGGTAATCGGTTTCGGCTTTATCCGAGGTGCCAATCATGCAAAGCTGGTGTTTGTGACGCCAGTCGAGAAACCTTTCCCAATCGGAGGCCACCAATTTGAGAGAAAAAATTGAACCCATACTGGCCTTGACGGCTGTTGGGTCGTGGGGGTCGGCGGAGGGCCCCAGTAGAATGATGCCCTGCGCCCCGATCGCGTCTGCTGTGCGCATGATCGTTCCCAGATTTCCGGGGTCAGCAATCTGGTCGAGCGCAACCCAGAGATCAGTTTCACCGATCTGAACTGCACTGAATCCCTGCCAGCGCTGGTGGATGATGGCTCCAATCCCCTGAGGCCCATCTGTGTGGGCGATTTTTTTAAAAACTTCTTTGCTGACAACGATCTTTTCAAGATCACGAACTGCTGGCTGTGTTAATAGTGATTGGCCAAATTCGCTAACCAGTAATTCAGGCGCAATCACCAGAGAATCAAGCGGGGCGCCTGTGTGGAGCGCTTCAGCAACGCCTCGCAGGCCTTCAACAAAAAACAGACCGGTTGCCTGGCGCTCTTTTTTTTGGTCGAGCTTCCGAATCGCTTTGATTTTAGGGTTGGAGAAACTGGTGATCATAACGCCTACCCTAAGCGCTGGACTGCGTCATTGAAGGATTGGTGATGGATATGACAAATAGCAATTGCCAGGGCATCGGAGGCATCGTCAGGTTTAGGGATGTCTTGAAGGTTCAGAAGGGTTTTAACCATGTGCTGAACCTGGTTTTTATCAGCGTTGCCATACCCACAAACGGTTTGTTTGACCTCATTCGGATTGTATTCAAAAACAGGCAATCCAGCCTGTGCCAGGGTTAACAACACCACGCCACGCGCCTGACCAACCGAGAGGGCGGTTTTGACATTCTTCTGAAAATAAAGTTTTTCCACTGCACTGGATTGGGGTAGATCGCGGTTAATTAGCTCGGTTAACTCAAAGTGAAGGATCTTCAAACGCTCTGCTTCAGCAAGACCTGTGGGGGTGGCGATGACCCCAAATTCAACGTATTGATACCGAGACTGATCATCAATCTCGATCAGCCCATAACCGGTGGCTGCCAGCCCGGGGTCAATGCCGAGGATGCGCATTTCTGATTAACTGTTTTCCAAAACTAAGATGGCTTCTTCGGTAATATCCAGATTGGCATAAACATCTTGAACATCATCCAGGTCTTCGATAGCTTCGATGACTCTCATCACCTTGACGGTATTTTCAGTGTCCAGGGAGACTTCTTGTTTGGGGATGTAACGAATACCAGATTCTTCGGGAACAATATTTGCTTTTGTGAAGTGGTCAGCGATGGACTTGAAGGCACTCGGTGAGCCGTAGATCTCAATAAGTTCTTCATCCTGCTGGATATCATCTGCACCGGCTTCGACTGCCAGCTCGAAGACGGCATCAAAATCATGGGCATCGCTAGAAAGGGCAAAATAGGTCAACCGGTCGAACTGCCAGCTGACAGAGCCGGGGTCACCGAGTCCGCCGCCGGCTCGGTTAAGCGCGTGGCGAAGTTCAGCAACGGTACGGTTGCGATTCTCGGTTACACACTCAATCATCAAAGCGACACCATTGGGCGCAAAACCCTCATAGAGGATCTCTTCAAAATTCGCACCATCTTTATCATCTCCGACACCACGTTTGATAGCCCGTTCAATGCTGTCCTTGGGCATATTGGCAGATTTGGCTTTATCGATGGCCAATCCTAAGCGTACATTCATGCTTGGGTCCCCACCACCCTCACGGGCTGCGATCGCAATTTCACGGGCAATCCGGGTGAAAATCTTGCCCTTCTTCGCATCGGCAGCACTTTTTTTACGTTTAATGGTTGACCAATGTGAATGTCCGGCCATATTTGGGACCTCCTAATAAACTGAAATCTTTTATTCTAAAAACAAACTCAACAAGTATTTTACCATACCAAGTTTATTTTTTAAATAAACTTGGTATGGCTAAAAACAGTCATACCTTAATTATACAACGACTTTCAGGATATCTTCCGAAGGAGGCGTTTGAGACGGTGATCCAAGCTTGCATGCCAGGATTGGCATTCGTTTATGGGTCGTCCGCACAAATCGAGCGCTTTTTTCCCTTTCGACGCCCAAAAATAAGCAGTGTCCGGGTCTTTGGCATGATGTTCATAATATTTTGCCAGTTCTTCGAAGGCAAACAATTCTTGATCCTGGGCGGCTTGTTGCCATAAGTTAAGGGCAGCCTCCCAATTTCCCGTGCGTTTTAAGATAAAAGACAGCCTGGAACGAGTATCTCGGAGTAATTCCATTGGCAAATCTTTCGCCAGGGCTTTTTTGTAAAGGGCTTTTGCCTGGGAAAAATCGCCTGTGGCTTCAAAAAAGCGACCCAATGAAACGATATCCTCGGCATGTTGGACCTCTTTCGAGTGTGGTTCATGCAGAAGGCAAGCCATATGGGTGAAGAGCCCAGCAAGGCTGAGAATGTCTACAGCATTATGATAAAATATTTCGCTCAAGGGACGGGCATCCTGAGAACGCAGGTACTCAAAATAGATTTCGGGGATTAAATACCCTGGTACTTCTTCGACACCGCGCTTGACGCCCAGGATGTGATTTTCGACAGCTCCCAGGGTGCGGCTCTCCAGGCGAATGCGCCATAAACGACGGGCCAGGGGCAAGAGATCAAAGTGGTCCACACCAGCAAACGGGTTGGGTAAACCCATCAGTGTAAAACGTGTATTGAGTAAGGGAAGGTCGAAGGTTTTACCATTATATGTGACCACGGCTTGCATACCAGCGATGAAATTTGATAGCCCCATCAGCAGGGCAGGTTCTTCGCCCGGGTGGCGCATAAAAAATTGCGCCAGGTGAAAACCATCATCTTTGAAGCGAGCGGCACCGATTTGAAAGGCATAGGTGCCGGTTCCACCGGCCAGTCCGCTGGTTTCAGTATCAAGAAAAACGATATCTTTAAGGTCAGCCGGAGAGAAAGGACCTGCATTCGCCCACTGGCAGAGCTTTTGAATCGGCCCCGCTGGCCAGATCTGCCTGGTGCCATGGATATGGTCTTTGGGGTAGTGTGCTTCGCGATAGAAAATCTGGTCAGTGCCCAGGTCGAGGAATTGGCCTTCAACGACGGATTCGATCGGGTACTTGGCGCGACGCGGTGCCTCGGGCACCCGATTTTTTCCAAGTTCGACGCCCAGGGCTTTGAGCTGTTGGGTGAGTGTTTGCCAATCAGTCATTTCCGGTCAGGGCCTTAAAAATTGCCAGGGCTTCTGCCTTTCCACCCGAGCTTTCTTCTCCAATCGGGCCAACACAGGAAGGGCAGCCATCCTCACATTCACAGTGGGTAATGGTTTCGAAGCTGCTCAGGATCAGGTCGTGATGTCTTTCGTATAGGTTTTCAGACAATCCCAAACCACCTGGGATGGTGTCATAGAATACCACCGTGGGTTGTCCATCACCAAGTGTGCTGTTCGGGTCATAGTGTGCACCGATATCATCAAAAGCGCACATCAACAGCAAGGGCGCCAGGTTGTGCAGGAGGTAGCTGACGCCGGCCATTCCGCTGCGAATTCTAACATTGATTTCAGCCTGGCGATGGCAGGCGGGGCAAAGTGTGATCAAGTTTTGCAGTTGGTTGGCAGCGTCCTGACTGATGAAACTGCGAAATGGCTGAATATGATGTACGTGCAGGGGCTGGGTCGCCCCGCGATATCCGCAAACCTGGCAGCAATGCCCATCACGCTGCAAGACCTGGCTGCGGATGGACCCCCATTCTGGTCCGTAATCGTTTTCGCCAGCGTTCCACAACAACTGATCTTTTAACCTTGCTACGGTGGTTTCATCTAATGAGACCCAGTAACCAACGGTGTTTAACAGGGTTGGCGGCAGATTAACCTCGCCGCTGCCGAGAAATTCGTGGGTGAACCAACGGATTTTGCGATAGCTGGTCACCCGGGTTGTTACCTGGATCTCTCCCAAGGACTTAGTGGCGGCAGTTACAGGTGTTTGTTTGATCAGGGATCGTTCTTCAACGTCTGTTTTTTTACGGGCCTGGGTGTAATAATCCACAGCGGCTGGCCGCAGGTAGGCTGCGCCTGTTTCAAGATCAAGCGTTTCTACCAGGTAGGAAATACCTTCATGCAGGTAGATGGCTTCTGGATGTACCATCCAGTACGCGCTGAGGAGATCGACCTGACCAATCGTTTCCTGACCATGAGCGCCCTGAAGAAGGAGCGAGATGTTGTCTGTGGTGGCATTCCTGAGGGAGATGTCAATGGCAGGATATTGGTCAGCCATCCAGAAAAAGCGCTCACCCTGTTGGTGGAGTTCACCGTGTTGTGCCAGCATGGTTAGGAAAGCCAGCAGCCTTTCGCCTGGAATCGCGCCAAAATCTTCACCTGCAGTGAAGGGCTGCTCAAATGCGGCGCAGCGAATATGCCCCAAGAGAATCAGGAGGTTATTGGGTTCGATCAAGGCCTGTTCGGGCGAGCGTTCAAAGATGTACTGCGGGTGTCGGGCCAGGTACTGGTCCATCGCGTTGGGCGCCGTGACCATTACGGCCAGAGAGGGCGCCAGCTTTCTGCCAGCACGTCCCGCCTGTTGCAACGTCGACGCGATGCTGCCCGGATACCCAATCAGCACAGCAGCGTCCATACCGCCGATGTCAATGCCCAATTCGAGGGCATTTGTGGCTACAACACCCGTCACTGCGCCGCTGCGCAAGCCATCTTCAATCGCACGGCGCTCTTTGGGGAGGTAACCGCTGCGATAACCGCGCACCCGCTGTGGATTTCCCTGGGGGTCTCGTTGTCGCAGGTAGGTGAGCAGCAGCTCAATACCGCGCCGGGTGCGCCCGAAGATAATGGTTTGGATCTCTTCGTCAATCAATTCACCCGCCAGGGCGGTACCTTCTGTAAGCGAACTCTGGCGGATGCCCAACCTTTTATCGATGAAAGGCGGGTTGTAAATCAGAAAATGGCGTTCACCATGCGGCGAGCCATCTTGATCGATCACCGTGACCGGGCTTTCAATCAACCTTTCCGCCAGCTCTTTTGGGTTGGCAATCGTAGCTGAAGTGAGGATAAATTGGGGGTGAGCGCCATAAAAATGGCATACCCGTTTCAGACGCCTGATCACATTGGCGACATGTGACCCAAATACACCGCGATAGGTATGTATTTCATCGATAACTATAAAGTTCAGGGCGCTGAAGAAATCCTTCCAAACCGCATGGTGAGGAAGGATGCCCGTATGGAGCATATCGGGGTTTGTGAGGATGATAGACGACACCTGGCGCAGTGTGGCCCGGGTATGTGTGGGCGTGTCACCATCGTAAATACTGGCGATGGGTTTTGGATCTTTAAGAAGCGAAAGGGTTTCATTTAAACTGGATAACTGGTCCTGTGCCAATGCCTTGGTGGGGAAAAGATAGAGGGCCCTGGCTGTGGGTTGGTTAATCAGTGTGTCAATGACTGGAAGGTTGTAGCACAGAGTCTTGCCGCTGGCAGTCCCGGAGACGATAGCGAGGTTTTTCCCTGCCCGCGCATTTTCATATGCCAGGCGTTGGTGATAGTAAAGGGAAAAAAGGCCCAGCTGGTTTAACGCTGAAACCAGATCGGATGAGAGCGCAGGGGGAAACGGCCGTTGATCAGCGGGTTTCGGCGGCAATACGCGCCAGTCGACCACATTTTCAGCGATAGTTGGCTGGCTCCGCCAGCGGTTGAGGATACGTTTGACCTTGGTGCTCACTAAAATTCTTTGAATGTTTGTTTTATTGATGATAATCCGAATACTTAATTGTTGCCAGAGGGTTTTTGCACAGGATAAATAAATAATTCACGGCCCTTTTATAAAGGAGGTTATACTTGTGTTCAGGACCATTTGCAAGGGAGCATGGGATGGAAAACAGAAAGAAACGATCTCGCTGGTTGACTGTGATGATCCTATTTTTTTTCCTGTTGTTTAATCAATTCCTGGGGTTTTTTATTGAGCCCATCACAATGGTAGTGAGTGCGTTTTCATCGATTACTGAACGTTGGCTCGATGATATTTTCCCTACTGATTTGATTTTCATGATGCTGTTTTTATTGGTGGGGGGGATTTTGTTTGATCGCAGTTCTCGCAAACCACTGCTTTCTTTTGGCAGCTTTCTTTGGGGGGTATCCGCCTGGTTGATGGGCATATCGCCTACTTTTGCAACGTTTACGGTATCAAAGGCTCTGTATGGCATCAGCCGGGTCAGCTTTTCAGGCATCTATGCGATGGCAAGCGATTATTTTAAACCATACAATCGCAGTAAGATCTTTTCATTGCTTTTACTGGCGCATCCACTTTCAATTGTGTTAGGCACTATTTTGCAGGATGTGAGTCAATTAGAGCAATCCTGGCGTTTGTTTTTAATCTTAATGGGCGTTGCGGCCTTTAGCATCACACTTGCCATACAAACAAAAGCGACAGAGCCTGAACGTGGTGCAATGGAGCCGGCGCTGAGCACCATCCCGATGAAAGGCACCTATCGGTTAACCTGGGAGAAATCAAAAAATCTGCTCACCAAACCAAGTTTAATTTTGATTTATTTGTTAATTTTGTTTGGCACCCTGCCAACGGTAACGCTGCTGGAAGGTTTGGTGATTTATCTGTGCGATGTACACGGTCTTTTGAAACCTGAAGTTTACAGTTCGATACTTCCGGGCATGCTCGGGGTTGTTCTGGGTTATCCGATTGGCGGGATTTTTGGCGATTTAGCATTTAAGATTAAAAAAACCGGTCGCCTGTTACCTTGTTTGGCGGGCTTTTTAGTGCCAAGCATCTTCCTGATTTGCGCACATGGCGTAACGGACGTCAGGAGTAATTTATTTCTTTTTTATATTTTAATGATTGGCTTGTTTATGGCTTTGAGCCTCTCGAATTTAATGGCCTCCATCATGGATGTGACCTTACCGGAACTCAGAGCTTCCGCGACAGCCATAGGATTGTTTTTTCAAACCCTTAGCTTTTTAATGGCCCCAACGATCCTGTCGATTGGGTTGAAAAATCTCCCTATTGGGGCTTTGATCTTGTGGATGTGTATCGTACCCTGGACAATTTGCCTGGGGCTGTTGACGGGTTTATTTTTTTTCATCCAAAAGGATATTGAAGTATTACGCAGCCATATGGCTTATCGCGGCTTGATGGAAACCAAGCCGACGCGGCTGGAAGGATGGGATGATCGTTAAGCCTTTTTCTGCGCTCTGCTCACGAGCCAATCCAGAATAGGGTACTGTAAATTCCCGAGTAAATTTACCAGGCGGTACAACAACTTCCCTTCCAGACCGGGCAATATTATAAACCGTCCTTTCGCCAAACCATTTAATGTTGATTGAGCCACCTGGTCTGCAGTAAGAACCCCGGATTGACTGGCAATCGCTTTGGTTTCCAGGGGCTTCAGCGGCGCTTCAAATTCGAGCTGGGGTGTCTGTGTATCTGGTGGAAAGACGATCGCCACTCGAATGCCATGTTGTTTCAGCTCTGCCCGCATAGCCTCGCTTAAGGCGCGCACGGCAAACTTGGTGGGACTGTATCCAGAATAGCCAAAAATGGAAACAAACCCGGCCTGAGAAGAGAGATTAACAATGGTCCCCGAACCACGCTCGATCATACCCGGGGTGACAATCTTCGAGACATACAACGTCCCAAAATAATTGACATCCATTAACCAATGAAAAGTTTCAATCGCCAGTTCTTGGAAATAGCCTGGATAGGCAACACCTGCAGAATTGATCACCAGGTCTGGGCAGCCGTATGTACCCATCCAGTCTGTTAAACTGTGGGAGAGCAACGGGTAATCGGTGACATCCGCTGAAATATGGTGCACCTGTTGATCGGCTCGTACAAGATGTTCACTGAGGGCTTGTTTTGCACGTTCCAGGTTGACCGGGTTGCGGGCCAGCAAGCAGATATCAAACCCTTGAGAGGCCAATGCCCTGGCTAAAGCAAATCCGATGCCGCTTGAACCACCGGTGATCAGTGCGAGTTTGGCGCTTTTCATGACTAATGAGACCCACAGCTGCTGCAAGAACCGCCAGAACAGGTGCTGCATTGACTTCCCCCGGCGATGACTCTTCCACCACTGGAGGCATTAAATAGAGAAATACGACGTGTGACCTGATTTCCATGACAATGTTCACAGGTCAGCGGTGCGTCGGCGTCTTGCATACTGCGAATAATTTCAATCTGGGTGTGACAATCCTGGCAGGTGTATTCGTAGATGGGCATACGGTTTGGTATCCTTCAATTAATCTTCAATCGAGGTAGATTTTATCGCACAGGGTAGAAGAGGTCAATTATGGGTACTGTTCAGGGCCGATCGTAACCACTCATAAAAAGAATGCAGGTTAATTGCATTATTCTCAGGTACCTTGTAATCGTTGGTGGACTTAAGCAGATTTTTGGCTTTCTTCTTCAGGATGCCCATTGGGGACGGGCTCAATGCGCAGGTTGCGTTTGATCTGGTCTTCTAAATTGTTGAGTTCAGTATGGGCTATTGCGTCGGTTTGGTCGAGGGTGCCTTTGATTTCCTGGGAGGTGAGGTCAAGCTCTTCAATCAGGTTTTGAAGTTGAACATCATCCATGATGCGCTGGGGCAAATCCCGAATCTCGTTTGAGGCGCTGACGACCTCGCGCCAAAAGGGCGATTTTGCCAGGTTTCTGATCCAAGCGCCGATATTCCTGGCGGTTGCAATCGCTTTCTGGGGGCCCAGGACGATAAAAGCCAGGATCAGGATAAAGAGGAGTTCTAAAATGCCGACGTTGAAAATTTGCATCGGTTAATTTACGCGGTTAGGATGCGTCTTTAATGTTGTCATTGTTTTCGTTAACGTCCTGATCCTCATCAAGTTTTCCGGCCAGTCCGTCTTTGAAGGCACGAATACCTTTGCCGAGCTCTCCACCGAGCTTACCAATTCGACCCACACCAAAAACGAGTAAAACAATGACCAGAATGACGACGATTTCGAGTGGACCAACTGTTTTAAACATCGAAACCTCCTTATTAATTATCTTGATTTAATGCTCTAGAATTTTTGTGAGCAAATACCGCCAGCAGTATACCCAAAAAGTAGAGAATTAATAACGGCAGCATAAGAAACGCCATGTTGATGGGATCTGGTGTTGGTGTTGCCACGGCAGCAATAATGGCAATGACGACGACAGCATAGCGCCAGGATTTGAGCATACTTTGTGCGCTGACCAAATTTAACTTGGCAAGCAAAAACATGATCAGGGGTGTTTCAAAGCTCAAGCCAATCCAAAAAACCAGGCTGGTAATAAATTTGATGTAATCATCCCATTTCGGGAGCACAATCGGCCCGGGGAAGGCTGTCAGGAAAGGGATAGCAGCTGGCAACATCACCAGATAAGCAAAGGCTGCACCAATGATGAATAAAGCTGAAGCAAAGGGAACCGCAGTCAGGACCCAGCGTCGCTCCACCGAAGACAACCCAGGACTGATGAACAAGTAAAGCTGGACAAGGATGAAGGGCAGGGCAATTAAAAAACCGCCCAGCAAAACAATCTTGAAATAAGCGCCAAAATTTTCAGTGACCTGAATTGAGAGCAGGCGGTCAAAACCGCCGATGGGTCTGGCCAGCAACTCGAGTAAAAAATCGGCAAAGGTGATCGCGACGATAACTCCAGCGACGATTGCCAGCAAGGAATACAGGAGGCGTTTGCGCAACTCCTCCAGATGCATCCAGACGCTCATTTCAAAAGGTTTTTCTGCCACAATACCTGAAGTTTAACCTTTCAGGATGCCCGATTTGCATCCTGATTAATCAGTATAGCACGCGAAGAACCAATTAACAAACCGCAAGAAGATGAGGGCAATTAGCGGGTGGAGGTGCTAACCTGTTGATCAATTGGCAAAATTAAAAACCTTTTCGATAGAAACCCAACAGCCCGTAAGTTCATAAGGGGGGATAGGCCTCTCCAGCCCAATCACGGAGAAAACAAAGATGATCTTTCAATCTTCCAGGGAAATTTGATTGTATAATCACCCTATGACTCGTAAAGTTTTGCACATTGACCTGGATGCCTTCTTTTGTGCTGTGGAAGAACTGCATGACCCCAGCTTGAAGGGCAAACCTTTTGCGGTGGGTGGTAAGTCAGACCAGCGCGGTGTGGTTGCGTCTTGCTCTTATGCTGCCCGGCAATTTGGCGTTCGTTCTGCCATGCCGATGGGTCAGGCATTGCGGCTCTGCCCGGAGCTGAAGGTCATCCCTTCTCGGCATGGTCAATACAGCGCAGTTTCCAAGCAGGTGATGGCTTTAATTGATGTCTCTCCGTGGGTTGAGCGTATCTCGATTGATGAGGCCTTTGTTGAAGTTACTGACCTTCCTGATTCGATCGAATCCATTGCCAGAACATTGCGCGACCGCATCAACCAAACCCTCAACCTGCCGGTTTCTATCGGCGCGGCGACCAACAAACTGGTTGCAAAAATTGCCAATGACTGGGGCAAAAAGCAAAAAACTGGCCCAAACCCACCCAATACCATCACGGTGATTCCACCGGGAGAAGAAGCGGCTTTTTTGGCGCCTTTATCCGTTCAATCGCTGTGGGGCATTGGACCGAAATCGGCGCAAAAACTGGAAGGTCTTGGTATCCGCACCATTGGTGTTTTAGCCCAAACGCCAAAGGAAACCCTGGAGGCGTTATTCGGGCGCTTTGGCCCGGATTTGCGTCTGCGAGCACTTGGCATTGATAATCGGCCAATGATCGTTGAACAAATTGTCAAATCGATCAGTAATGAGATCACCTTTGCTGAAGACCTGACCGACGAGGAGATGTTGCTCGCCCGATTTCGAAAGCTTGCCGAGAAAGTTGGGCAGCGATTAAGGAAAGCTGCATTAGCTGGAACAACTGTGCAAATTAAATTACGTTGGTCTGACTTCACAACCATCACCCGCCAGAAAACCTTACCTTCACCAAGTAACCTGGACCATGAAATCTTTGAAACAGCTGCGCTGCTTTTCAGGGACAATTATTCCAGGGGGCGACCTGTCCGGTTAATTGGGGTTGGGGTCAGCAATCTTTGTCCCCCGGTCCGTCAATTAAGCCTGTGGGATGATGACCAGCAAAAAGAACATCAATTACTTTCTGCGGTTGACGAACTGCGTGAACGCTACGGCAAGGATATAATAAGGCGGGCTTAACGGGTAGACCGGGACCACCATAACCGTTTGGATGAAGATGCTGATACATCTGGTGAGCAGTTAATTTTGCTTGCTTGAAAATTAATAATATTGAAAGACAATCGAATTAAAGTATATGAAACGTAAAAAAACATTCCTTTTGGGCATTAGCCTGGTTATTTTTGCTTTAGGTATGGCTGCCAGTATGTTTGTAAATGTGTTAACCCTGTGGGCTAACCTGGAAGGACAATCCTTTTGGGGATATCCTGAAGCCCTTGCTTTTGATACGAGCCTGACGACAAAAGCTGAACTTTCCAGGTTGAGCTGTCCGTTGATCCTTGCACCAGGAGAGGCTGGTGATGTGGCGTTGAAGATCCGCAACCCCAATAATGACCCGATTGAGGCTTGGATTAGTGCCCATATCAGCAAACCTGGCGAGTTCGAAGATATGATGCGGGAATTACACAGCCTGCCTCTGGCGGCTGGTGAAAGTTCAGTCTTACGCTGGCAGGTGGATGCCAGCAACATCATCAACCAGCGTATGGTACAAGTGCGAGTTTTCCTCCGTCTGACCGAACATCACCCACCAGCCAGGACGAAACATTGCGGTATTGTGTTTATAGATTTATGGGGTTTGCCGGGGTTTGCGATCCTTTTAATCGCGCTGGTTGGCGGGCACGTCTTTCAAGTGACTGGGATCTGGTTGTGGTGGTATACAAGGCGGGCGCCAGGTATTCAAAGTCAATTGGTGCGCAATGTGCTGATTGCCCTGAGTGTCTTGTCGCTATTGATGTCGCTCAGCAGCTTTCTGCACAATTGGATTTTATCGCTGGTCTGTTTGCTGTTATCGCTGCTGATTGTGTTTACAACAGTCGGATATCACTTTGGAATGTTTGAACGACCATCAAATTGACGTGGAATAATTACAAATAACAGTCTTTAAGGCCGGTTAAAGCGAAGCCGAATCTGAATTGGCTTCGTTGTGAATGGCTTTCACGGAAGGTAATGTCAGGTGAAAAAAGGAAAACTAGCCTTCACCCTGCGCTAACAGCCCCCGGTATACATCCAGCATTTGAGTCGTAATCGCTTCCCAACGAAAATTTTGGGCATATTTTGCTGCCTGCGCCCCTAAGTGGGCGCGTAATTCCGCATCGATAAAGACCAGGCGCAGCTTTTCCGCCAGTGCATTTGGATCCTGCATCGGGACGGTGTAGCCGGTTTGACCATCTTTGATTAGATGGGCCAACCCCCCAACCCGTGAGGCAATGACCGGCGTTCCACATGCCATCGCTTCGAGCGCTACCATGCCAAAACTCTCGTAATGGGAGGGCATGACAACCACTTCAGCAGCGGCATAGTAATAGGGTAAGGTCATCTGGCCGCGCTTGCCTAAAAAGAGGATCATATCTTTTAAGCCCAATTCCTGGCATAAGGCCCGGATGCGGGCCATTTCAACGGACATTTCGTTCGGGTCTTCCTCAGGGTCTCCGCCAATGATGACCAGGTAATGGGGACAGCGGAAAGATTTACAGGTTTGTTTAAGAATACCCATCGCCTTGATCAAGGTATCGAGTCCTTTCAGGGGTTCCACCCTGCCTACAAAAAGTGCCATGCGATCCTGTGCCGGGATGCCGATCGCCTCCTTGGCTTCATCCTGTGCAATGGGGTAGAAGTGGTGCGTGTCCACGCCCGGAGGGATGATGGTGATTTTCTCAGGGTTGACGTCGTACAGGGTAACCAGTTGTTCACGCTCTGCATCAGTGGCGGCGATGATCCCCTCTGCGGCAGACATCACTTCTGTTTCGCCGACGATACGATATTCACCTTCGTATTCCTCCAGGGAACGGGCGATTTGTTGTTTCAATAAACCCAGGGTGTGGAACATTTGCAGCATTGGAATACCCCATTGGGCCTTTAGCAGGATGCCAGCTTTTCCAGACATCCAGTAATGGGCATGGATCAGATCATAGCGGATGTCCTTCCGGGCCGCGAATTCGAAAACCCCTTTTGCAAAGACGTCGGTGTAATTCCATATCTGGTCTTTTGGCAGGAAGTTTTCTGGCCCGGCGGGGATATGGACAACGCGGTTGAAATACCCCAGGTCGTGTGAAACCGAAGGAACGTGTTCATCTTGAGAGCGGGTGAAGACATCCACCCGCACACCCTGTCGACCTAAAAACCGGGTCAATTCGCGGACATAGACATTCATTCCGCCCGTATTTTTTCCGCCCAGGATCGCCAGCGGACAGGTGTGGTAAGAAAGCATCGCGATGTTCATTAATGTGGGCTCCCGAAGTTTATCTTGTCAACAAATATTCTTTACTGGTATAATGCCTTACATGCCAACGTAGCTCAGTGGTAGAGCAGACGCTTCGTAAGCGCCCGGTCGAGGGTTCAACTCCCTCCGTTGGCTTTTGCGAAAAGCATACAGCTCATTGAGCTGTATTTTATTTTAACGGATTAATCAGGGTTTGGTGAACGTGAGGCTCTGCAAATAATCCTTTTTCAATAAAATTATGATAGACGTTGTTCCATATTATTAAAAAACAAACCTCAGCCTGGTAAAAACTGTTTTTGACCGCGAGACGATGATTCTGTTAAGCAGAGGTGTCACTTTGTGGTGTTGGTTTGCTGAACTTGAACGCATTCAGGCGGTGAAGCAAAACCAGGTTTCCGTAGGTGACCAACATGGCAATCGGGATGAGCCATACGGAAGGCAGTCCCAAATAGACCAGCCCCAGAATCAGCGCGTTAATCACCACCTCCAGACCCACTGCCGCCCCCAGCCACAGCTTATTGTTCGAGGTGAAGTACTCCAGGACGAGGATTGTTATGGTGATGTGCATCACCAAAGCCGCAATGCGTTCAAAAGATCCCGCCAGCGGCACCCAGGGGGAGACTTTCCAAAGTTCATTCAGCTGTGCCATGATTTCAGGTTCAAGATGGCTGGTTTGGGAATTGATACCCCTCACCATGGTGAAAAAAGTCATCAATAATGGCAGGCCTACCCGGGTGATACTTTCGATGCCGCCAAAACCCAGGCCAATTCCGTAAGCGGCCTCAAGGTTAATCAACGGCATTTTAAGGTACTTCATCCCTGCCCAACGCAGCGTCATGCCCAGCAAGGCGGTGATGAAAATGCTGATCACGAGGTGGAAAAGGTTGTCGATGTCAACAAGAGGTTGCGAGGTTTCAATTTTCATCAGGAAAGCGAAGCCACTGTAAAGAAGGGTGAAGAGGGCCTGAACAATGAAATAACCTAATGCCCCTAAGGTGATCACCTGCCAAGTGACCTTCAGGTGTTTATTGATCCACACGCCTGCCAAGACAGGCAGGCCAATCGTTACCAACAGAGCGAAGACAATACTTATGCTGAGGATCATCATACCGTCTGATCCTTAATTTTCAGAAAATATCATGCGCGCGTCCAGTACGAGGGTGCCCTCTCCCTCGGGCAGCACCAACAGCGGATTTACCTCTACCTCAGCAATCCTGGGGTGATCCAACGCCAGCTGGCTCAGCCGGCCGATCGTATCGACGACGGCATGCAGATCGTATACGACCTTGCTACGATAACCCTGCAATAACTGTCCGGCTTTGGTTGAGGCAACCATTTCAAGAGCCTGGCTTGGCGTCAGGGGAACGATTCCAAAGCCGATATCTTTGAACAACTCCACATACACGCCACCCAGCCCAAACATCATCAAAGGGCCAAAGGTCGAGTCGCGCTTCATGCCAACGATGACCTCCATTCCCTTAGGAGCCATCTTTTGCACTAAAAACCCTGAAATTTCAGCTTGGGGTGCAGCGGTTGTGATCGTTGCGACCATGCGCTGCAGGGCTGTTTTCAAAGCCTCAGCCGAGTTGAGGTTAAGAGCGATCCCGCCCAGATCAGATTTGTGAAGAATATGGGGCGAAAAAATTTTTAGCGCCACCGGGTAGCCCAGTTCTTCGGCAATGGCCAGTGCTTCATCGTGATTGGTTGCGATCTGGCCAGGCACCAGGTTTAGGCCATAGGCAGCCATAATGGGCCGAGATTCCGCCTCGGTCAATACCCGTTGCTCTGTTTGAGCTAAAATTTCAGCGACTCTGTCTTTTTCTAGATTAGAGAACACAAAGGGTCCTGTCTGCGAACGCTGCCGCCATTGGCGATAGGTGCGCATTGCTCCCAGCACCTTTCCGGGAACTTCAGGGTAGGTACTCATCGGGATCTTGTTGGCGTGCAATATCGCCCGCGCTTCTGAAATGCTCTGTTCACCAACCATGCAGGCTAAGATGGTTTTGTCGATTGTTTTAGAGTTTTCGACAACGGCGCGGGCAATATCTGCCGGATCCACCAGTGATTGTGGAACCAGCATGGGTATGAAAACGTCGATACTGGGTTGATCGCCAAGCACATTCAGGCAATGTTCAAAGTCATGTGCCTCGGCGCCGCCAAGCATATCCACTGGATTGGCAACCTGGGCGCTGGGGTTGAGCTTTTCTGCCAATTGGCTTTGTTTTTCAGGAGTGATTTCTGCTAACGTAAACCCGTGTGTAGCCAGGGTGTCCGCTGCTAGGGCGGCCGGACCGCCAGAGTTGGTCAGGATGACGACCTGGTTGTCTTTAGGTAGGGGCTGGCAGCTCAGGGCCCAGGCGACATCAAACAGGGCGCTGAGGTCCTCAACCTCAATTACACCGGCTTGTTTAAAGGCAGTCTGGTATGCCGCATAAGATCCCGCCAGGGATCCGGTATGCGAGGAGACCGCTTTGGCACCGGCATTTGTACGCCCTGCTTTTAGCAGGACGACCGGCTTTTCTTGTGAGACCTGGCTGACGACCTCAATGAAACGCTGACCGTGTTCGATTGCTTCCACATAGGCCGCAATTACCTTCACCTGGGGGTGAGCTCCAAAATAAGCGATGACATCGGTTTCATTTACATCCAGCTCGTTGCCCAGGCTGGCAAAATGGGAAAAGCCGATCCCCTTATCCCCAATCAAATCGACCACACCGCCACAGACCGCGCCGGATTGAGAGACAAAGCCAATCGAGCCCCTGGTGGGCACACCTTCAACGAAAGTGCTGTTGAGGCCAGTATACAAATCCATTGTGCCGACGCAATTCGGGCCAACCAGGCGCATCTGGTAACCCTGTGCAATTTGGAGGCATTCTTTCTCCAATGCCACCCCCGCACCGCCCACCTCTTTAAAACCACCCGAAATAATGATGGCCGCCTTGATGCCTCGTTCACCACACGCGCGCAGGATCTCAGGGGTCAGCGGCGCCGGTAAAACGACCACAGCCAGGTCTACGGGATCGGGGACGACACCTACGTCCGGGTAGGCTGTTAAGCCCAGAATCTGGTCGGCTTTAGGGTTGACGGGATAGATTCCACCTTGAAAGCCATACCGGAGCATGTTTTTTAGAATGCCATGGCTGAGCTTGCGGGGGTCTTGCGAAGCACCGATGATGGCCACCCCAGTCGGTGAGAAAAATGGAGCCAAACTCTCGGTCATAGAAAGGTTCCTTTCCTGAATGTGTAAAGCTGTGGTACATGGCTATTATACTCGTGATGCCTTGGGCAACCAGCGCGCTTTTATCATATAATTAGGGTATGCAGCTCACTGATGAACAAAGTTTGCTAATTAACCAGGCGATCGATTCCAGGATATTCATTCAGGGACGGGCAGGCTCGGGGAAAACAACGGCAGCGGTGCACTGGCTTCAAAAGCTTCTAGCTTCCGGCGTACCTGCCCACCAGATTCTGGTGTTTACGCCGCAGCGAACCCTGGCGCAGCCTTATCTGGCGTGCATGCGCGATACGATAACGCCAGTAAACAGTTTAATCACCACGATGACCCTGGGCGGGTTGGCCAGGCGGATGGTGGATTTGTTCTGGCCGTTGATCAGCCAGGAGGCCGGTTTTGCTCTCCCGAATCAGCCCCCGCACTTTCTGACGCTTGAATCGGCCCAGTATTATATGGCGCATGTGGTCAGGCCGCTGATTGAAAACGAAGGTTATTTTGAAAGCCTGGCGATTAACCGCAACCGGATTTATGCTCAAATTTTGGATAATTTGAATAAAGCTGCCATTGTGGGGTTTTCAATCGAGGAAATTGGCCCGCGATTAAAATCTGCCTGGGTTGGCGGTATTGAGCAATTTAATATTTATGATGATGTGCAGCACTGCGCAGAGCGTTTTCGTCAATTCTGCCTGGCGCATAACCTGCTGGATTTCTCTTTGCAGGTGGAAATCTTCCTGCAGCATCTCTGGCCGTCGAGGCTCTGCCGCGAGCATCTCAACCAGTCTTATCGGCACCTGATTGCCGATAATCTGGAAGAAGACACCCCTGTTACCCACGATCTTCTCAGGAGCTGGCTTCCAGATTTTGAATCGGCGTTGTTAATCGCTGATGAAGCAGCTGGTTTTCGGTCTTTCCTGGGCGCAGATGTGGTCAGCGCGTTTTCTTTAAGCGTAGCCTGCGAGACGCGTTTGTGGTTCAATCAAAACTTAGTTAACGAAGCTGGTATTGCCCAGTTGAAAACGGGGCTCCAGGCGGTGATCAGCCAGCTTCAGGCGCGGGGCATGGAGGACGCTGGCGGTTCTACAGCCCTCCTGCGAGAAGCGCTGCACATGCCAGATGAACCGATTAAATTATTTCCATCAATGGTGAAATGGGTCACCACGCAGGTGGCGGCTCTGATTGAAGATGGGGTTCCGCCCGGCGAGATCGTTCTACTGGCGCCCTATATGCCGGACGTGTTGAAGTTTTCGCTGGGTGAAAGACTGGATGCGCTGGGCATACCGCACCAATCCCACCGACCTTCGCGGGCTTTGCGAGATGAACCCGATACACAGACCCTGCTGACCCTGGCGATGCTATCCTTCCCAAATTGGGAATTGTCAGCCCAGCCGGTTAACCTGGCAACGGCCTTCATGCAGTCCATCGAGGGGTTAGACCTGGTGCGGGCGCAATTACTGGTTAACCTGGTTTTTGAACCGAATAGTGAGACGTTTCCCCTCAAGCCCTTTGAAACAATCCAACCCCAGTTTAAGGAACGCATCACTTACCGTGTGGGGGAGCGTTACGATAGGCTGCGGGAATGGCTGCTGGACGCTGCCCAGAGGGAAGGCCAACAGAATCTCGATTTTTTCCTCAGTCAGTTATTTGGTGAGGTGTTGAGCCAGCCCGGCTTCGGATTTCACAATGATTTGGTGCGCGCTAACCTCGTTTCAACGCTGATCGAATCGGTGCAAAAATTCCGCTGGGCGATGGGGCACCAGAAAGTCATAGAAAATGGCGACACCGGCAGGGAGTACCTGCAAATGGTGCGGGATGGTGTGATCGCCGCTCAGTATCTGCACAGTTGGGAAGAACGCTCACCCGATGCCGTTTTCATCGCGCCAGCGCACACGTTTTTAGTCAGCAACGAGCCGGTGGATATTCAGTTTTGGCTGGATATTGGCAGTCCCAGCTGGTATCAGCGCCTGAATCAACCCCTGACCCACCCTTATGTGCTCAGCCGGCATTGGAAAGCCGGTCAGGTTTGGGATGCAGAGGATGAATTGGCAGCTGCCCACGAAACCCTGCGCCGCTTGACCATAGGATTGCTCAACCGCTGTCGAAAACAGGTTTTTATTGGCCTGAGCGCTCTGGATGTGCGCGGTTATGAAAATCGGGGTTTATTGATCCGGATTATTAATGAAGCCTGGCGGCGCTCACTGGAGGAGGTTGCATGACCCAACCGAGCATCCGTTTGCGCTCCGGGCAGGAAGCGGTATTGCGTTACCAGGGCGGACGAATGGGGATTAGTGCTGTGCCCGGCAGCGGTAAAACCTGGACGCTGGCGTATCTGGCAGCCAATTTGATCAAACGCGGTGTTATTGATGCTGACCAGGAGATCCTGGTGGTGACTCTGGTGAACGCGGCGGTGGATAATTTTTCATCCCGGATCAGTCAGCAACTTCAGGTTGAGGGTCTGCTGCCAGGCTATGGTTACCGGGTGCGAACCCTGCACGGGTTGGCTAATGACATCGTGCGTGAACGCCCTGACCTGGCTGGTTTGAACACCAACTTTCAGATTATCGATGAATTTGAATGCGACCGGATAAAAAGCAGGATTGCCAAGGATTGGATCGCATCTCACCCGGGCTATCTGGAGCCATACCTTGAATACGCACCAAACCAGAAAAACCAGGTTTTTTCAGCCCGGCAAAACCTGCCCAGAACGATCGAACAAATCGCCAATGCTTTCATTCGCCTGGCTAAAGACCGGGAATTAATGCCTGCGGATATCGAAAAGAAATTGGGCAAATTGCAAATCCCGCTGCCGCTGGTCAGGATGGGATTGGACATGTACACAGAGTATCAAAATGCACTCACCTATCGGGGTGGGGTTGACTTTGACGACCTGATCAGGCTGGCCCTGCGCTGCTTGCGCTCTGATCCATCTCTGTTGGTGCTGCTGCGCAAACGCTGGCCATTTATTCTTGAAGATGAAGCTCAGGATTCAAGCCGCCTGCAACAGGAAATCCTCTCCCTGCTGGCTGGTGATGGGGGCAATTGGGTGCGGGTGGGCGACCCTAACCAGGCTATTTACGAAAGCTTTACGACGGCCAGCCCGCAATTCTTGCTCGATTATCTGGCGCATCCCAACGTTGAAGAACGGACCTTGCCTGAAAGTGGCCGTTCGACCCAGGATATTATTGATCTGGCCAACCACATGATCATGTGGACGCAGACGGACCATCCTAATCTGGGTGTCCGCAACGCGCTGACACCGCCATTCATCCTGCCAACACCCTGGGACGACCCTCAGCCCAACCCGCCAGCATGTCCTGCCTGTATTCGCTTGCTTACACAGGGCATGGGGCCTGATGAGGAAATGCGCCATGTCGTCAAAACAGCCCAATCTTTCCTTGAAAAGCAACCGGATCAGACGGTGGCGATCCTCTGCCTGAGCAATGAACGGGCGTATAAATATGCCGAACTGCTCAAACAGGAGCATGTTCCCTGCGTGGATAGCTTGCTCCGCTCGTCAAGTTCGACTCGCCTTTCAACGGATGCAATGGTTACAATTTTACGCAGCCTGGCCGATCCAACCTCCAGCCGAAAGTTGGCAGAAGCCTATAAAATTTGGCGGCGCAAGGCGCATGAGGATGAAGCTGCCTGGAAATTCCATCAGGGGGTGGCGAGACTGGTCGGTAAGTGCCGTAACCTGGAAGATTACCTGTGGCCTTCAGGCGGCCAGGACTGGCTGGCCGAGACGGCAGAAGAAGGCGGCGAACCAGCTGTACTGGATGAGCTGCGGGCCTTCCAAGGTCTTGTTCAGCGCTGGCATTCAGCGGTGATTTTACCCATCGACCAGCTCTTGTTAACCATTGCCCAAGACCTGTTTCTTGATCCGGTTGAACTTGCTCTGGCTTATAAACTTTCTACGTTACTGCGCCAGATGAGTGATGCGCACCTGGAATGGCGGTTGCCTCAGTTTATCGATGAGCTGGTGACGATCACGAAGAATGAACGTAAATATCTGGGTTTCTCTGCAGATGATGACGCCTTTGACCCGGATCGCTACCCAGGGCAGGTGGTTGTAGGCACGATGCACAAAGCCAAGGGCTTAGAATGGGATTGCGTGTTTCTGACCGCACTCAATAACTATAATTTTCCCTCAGGTGCTCCTTATGACCAATACCTGCCTGAAAAATGGTTTGTGAAAGGTCAGCACAACCTGGAAGCTGAGACAATTTCACAATTGATGACCCTGATTGAAGACCACCCCTACGGGTGGTATCAACCTGGTAAGGCAACCCTGGATGCTCGGGAGGAGTTTATCCGCGAACGTTTGCGGCTGCTGTTTGTTGGCATCACCCGTGCCCGCCGCTGGCTTTTGATCAGCTGGAATATCGGCAAATCCACAAAAAAGAGTGTGCCAGCAGAGGCCTTTACCGCGCTATTAAATTATTTGGAGCGCCAGCAATGATTCTTCCCAAGAATTTTATTTTCACCCAGGGCAACCTCCAGGACTTTGTTGATTGCCCATACCGTTTTTACCTGCGATATATTCTGCGCACCAGTTGGCCAGCCCTGGTGGTTGACCAGGCGCTGGAATTTGAGCAACGCGGCCAGGCCGGCGGGCGCTTTCATCGTTTTGTGCAGCAATATTTGCTGGGTGTACCGCCAGAGCGGATTGATGGGTTGGTGGATGGAGACCCGCTGCCTGATTTACGTCGCTGGTGGGCAGGTTTTATAGCGCATGTGCCGCCCTGGCTGGAGGGTCAGCGCTGGGTGGAAATGACCCTGACAGCGACCCTGGCAGGACAGCGGCTGGTGGCTAAATATGACCTGATCCTTTTGGATGAGAAGGGCAATCTGACCATATTTGATTGGAAGACATCGAAAAAACCTCTGAGCGCAGCGCGACTTTTAGAGCGTATTCAAACCAGGCTCTACCGTTTGGTGTTGTTACAAGCCAGCGCCAGCCTTTTCAACTTGCAGCCAGTTGAACCGGAGCAAATAACCATGCGTTACTGGTATGCTACCCAACCTCAAATGCCGATCACCCTGGTTTACAGTCAATCGAATTACGAAAACGATCTGGCTTACCTGACAGATCTAATTGAAACCATTTCCAACGCGCAGGAAAATGATTTTATTCGCACTGCTGACCTCGCCAGGTGCCGGTTCTGTGTTTACCGGTCGCATTGCGAGCGTGGCGTTGAAGCGGGCAGTCTGGACGATTTTGACTACCTGGACTTGGAGCAGGATGAGGCCGATCTGTTAATCGACTTTGAAGACCTACCAGAAATCGAATTCTAATGTCCGTAGAAAAGACCTGGGTATTCACCGAAACGCACTCCATTCCACCTGCATTTCAAGAAGCCATTGGCGGGCATCCGCTGGTGGCCCAGACGCTTTATGAGCGTGGCATCCGGACGATCGAAGCAGCCCTGGCGTTTTTAGATCCCGCACTTTATCAGGCCGCCAATCCTTTTGATTTACCCGATATGGACACCGGTTGTGAACTGCTGATGGGTGCCATCCGTGAACAATTGCGCATCCTGGTGTGGGGTGATTTTGATGTCGACGGCCAAACGGCGACTGCAGTCTTGGTAGAGGGGTTGCGAAGCCTGGGCGCAAACGTGCGTTATCATATCCCGGTGCGCGCGGAGGAATCCCACGGCATCCGGAAAGATGCCCTCAAAACCTATCTGGCGCAGGGATTTCATCTGCTGTTGACCTGTGACACGGGGATTACCGAATATGAGAGCTTGCAATTGGTGCATAATCTGGGCATCCCGATCATTGTCACCGATCATCATCTGCTGGGTGAAAGATTGCCGCCCGCGGATGCAGTGATCAACCCCCAGCGATTGGAGCCCGGGCATCCCTTGTGCACGCTGCCAGGGGTGGGTGTGGCTTACAAGTTAATTGAAGGCTTGTATTCAATCTTGGGGGAGGTACAAGATTTGGGGCACCTGCAGGAACTGGTTGCCCTGGGCATTGTGGCGGATGTGGCAGAGCAGCAGGGTGACACGCGCTACTTGCTGCAAAAAGGGCTGGAAAATTTGCAGAAAACCAGCCGGATTGGGTTAAACCTTTTGTATGAGAATGCTGAACTCAACCCCGAAAACCTGAATGAGGGACACATTGGCTTTCAGATTGCGCCGCGCCTGAACGCGGTTGGGCGATTGGGTGATGCCAACCCGATGGTGACGTTCTTAACCACAGATGATCGGGCTGAGGCTCGGCACCTGGCGACCCTGATTGAAGGGATGAACATCAAACGGCGGGCGGAAACGCGCCAGGTGGAACTGGGCGCCGAGGCGCAATTGCAGGCATCCAGTGAGGATCGACATGCACCGGCGATTGTGCTCCACCACCCTGGCTGGCCGGGCGGCGTGGTTGGGATTGTCGCCAGCCGTCTTGTGGAACGCTACCATAAACCGGCGATCCTGCTGACGGGCGAAGACTCAATTCATGGTTCGGCGCGCTCGATACCCGGATTTGATATCACCGAAGCGATTGGCGCCCAGGCCGACCTGTTGACCGGCTATGGGGGACACCCGATGGCAGCCGGCTTGTCCCTGCCCGCCGAGCATTTCCCTGCTTTTAAACGGCGTTTTTTAAAAACGTTTACAGCTCAAAGACTACCATTCCCCCGTGGCGAAGTGACTGAGATTGCTCAGTCATTGACCATTGCCGAGGTGAACCTGGAACTGGTGCGCGACATTGCCCGTTTGGCGCCTTTTGGCCCCGGCAACCCGGCTTTGAATTTCCTGGTGGAGAATGTGCGGGTGGTATCCCAATCTCTGGTAGGGATTGAACGTGAACATCGCCAGGTGACTGTTGCTGATCGAGAAAATAATGAGCTGCGTTTGATCTGGTGGAATGGCACTGATACACCTCTGCCGAAGGCGCAATTTGACCTGGTTTGTAAATTGACCGAAAGCGATTATCGAGGCATTCCCCAGTTAAGCGCTGAATGGATTGATTTTCGTCTTTCGGCGGCTGGCAAAGAAGAAATTGCAGACCGCCAGATTAAAATTGTGGACTGCCGCAATTTGGAAGACAAACAGGCAGGTTTAGCAAGCTTAGTGCAGGAACATCCATACGCTGTGATTTGGGGTGAGGGTGAACTGACAGGGGGAACCTTCTTCAGGGGCAGGCACAAGCTTGAAAGGTCGTCGCACCTGGCCATCTGGACCACGCCGCCCTCACAAGCCGTTTTACGAACGGTTTTGGATCAAACGCACGCGAACCAGGTAACGGTTTTTGCTGTAGACCCGGGCAGTGATGATTTAGAAAGTTTCATGTCCCGTTTGGGCGGTGTGGTTAAATATGCTCTAACGGGTTTGGGCGGAACTGTTCAGCTGGATCGATTGGGAGCAGCCTGCGCGGCGGACGAAATGGCGGTGCAGACGGGTGTGTTATTGTGGCAGGCCAGGGGTGAGTTTTCGGTTGCCTTCGTTGGGGAGACTGTTCACTTCAGTGCTGAGAAACCGGATGCCAACCCAGGGGCGATTGAACATTTTGAAGCCCTACTAAAGGAATTACTGGCCGAGACCCGGGCTTATCGAGGGTATTTTCACAAGGGGGACTTGGTGTCGATCATCACCCACTCTTGGTGAGAAAAACGGGGCGATTAAATAAGTGTGAGCCAATCGGGGGGCAGATTATTTATAATTGGCGATTAACCAGAAAAACCGCACAGCGCTAGCGCACCAGGTCCGGTGTTGATCCCCAGCACGGGCCCGGTGATGTTAATTAATAAAATAACAGGCTGAAATTCTTCCCGGATACGGTTCGCCAATCGCTGAGCCTCTTCTGGTATGTTGCCATGCAGTACAGCGATGTGCAGCTTGCCACCCGGGTCAATGGCGTCGAAAAATTTCTTGTGCAAGATGTGCAACATGGCTTGCTGGGTGCGGGCCAGACCAACCGGTTCAACCCGACCGGTTTTATGATTAATCCTCACCACCGGTTTAACCTTTAGCAGGGTACCCACATATTTGGCTGCGTCACCAATCCGACCGCCATACTCTAGGTATTTAATGCTTTGCATGGCCACCACCTGGACGAGTTTTTGGCGCACTGTGACGACCCTGGCGACAATTTCAGCCATAGCCGCACCAGAATCTCGGGCGCGTGCTGCTTCCAAAACCTGCCAGCCCAAAGACATGGTCGGCCCTTTCGAATCGATTACCGATACCGGGATCGGCGCCATTTCGGCAGCTGTGGTAGCTGTTTGGAAAGTTCCGCTCATGGCAGAAGAAACTGTCAGGATCAGGGCTTCACTGGCGCCATTTCCAACGGCTGTTTCAATCGCAGATAAGAAATCATCCCTGGTGGCCTGAGCCGAGGTCGGCCGTTGAGGGTCAGTTTGCATGCGCTGGTAAAAATCTTCGGGTGAAAGCTCTAATCGATCTTTGAATTGTTCATCTCCCCAGATGATATATTGTGGCACGATATAGATATTGTATTTTTCCACCAGGTCTGCAGGGATGTCACAGGTGCTATCAGTGATAATTGCAATCATGCCGTCCTCCTGAAATTCTAATGACTTAAGGAAAATTATAATCGAAATATAAAAGAGCGCGAGAATTTTCCGGGCATTCAAGGGGACGAACATCAAAATGTAACCAGCAATCTTTTCTTTTGGATAAAAATTTATTGTGTGAGCCTGTTGATGCCGAAGGCACCCGGTTATAGGCTTATTCCTAATTGAGAATTATCGGTATAATGAAGCTATTGTTTGATTAAAAACATTAAAATAGTTACTGATAACAAATGGAATTAATGAAAATAGAGGAGAAGTAAAATGATTGAAAATAATTCAATCGATAACCAACCGGGGTCAGAGGTGCCAGCAACACCAGAACCAATAGATGATCAGGGATTGATCGCACCTCCTGAACGGCTTGAAGATGCGGTGATTGACCCCGTCACGCTGGCAGAGGACGTTGCTGAACTAGAGATAAAGCCAGAAATGGATGAAAAGAAACCTCCCTCCCGCTTTAGAATATTTATGCGGAAAGCGTTGATCGCGCTGGGGATGGCGGCCCTGTTCTTTTTGGCTGGCTTTCTGACTGACCATTTTACGCGTTATAAACCGCTTGCAGACACGTTGAAAGAAACCCGTACACAACTGGAAGAAGCCAGCCAATCGGTTGTTGACCTGGCGGCGCAAAGCGAGAACTTACTCGATTTAAATAAAAAAGCTGAAGATGAGATCGCAGCCTTGGAAGCTGAACTAGATGCTGTCAGGGCAAATGCCTTATTTTATCAGGTACTGGTGGACGTGAACAACGCCCGGATTGCGCTGTTCCTTGATGACCTTGAGGGTGCGCAGGCTGCATTGGCTGAAACCGAAGTGCAGCTGGAAGAATTACTGCCCGCCATCGAAGCGGTGGACTCTGATCTGGCGCTCAGCCTGCCGAATCGGTTGGAGCTGGTGATTGCAGGGATAGGCCGCGATCAAGAAACGGGATTAATCGACCTGGAATTGTTCACAAAAGCACTGCTGGAACTGGAACCGCTGCTGGCATTAGACTGATCTTTGCGGCATACGCAAAGAGGAATGGACTAACAAGGCATTATCGGGCTCGTTTTCTTGAATTGATGATATCCTTATTGGGATTTGAACCTAATGCAAGCATATTTTCATGGCTGTGACCCACTTATACTGAAAGGATATTGAACGTAGGCCAATCACCATGGAAAACGAAGCCAGTTATTATAACCAGGACTTTCAAGCAAATGGCGTGGCAACAGTCTCAATCGGCCACGCCATTCACGATGGTTATGCCGCCTTTCTGCCAGCCCTTTTACCCCAACTGATTGATAAATTTGCCCTCAGCAATACCGCGGCAGGTTTATTAACCGTTTTTTATCGATTACCCTCTTTAGTACAACCTTTTATTGGTTGGCTGGCAGATCATGCGAATTTACGCTGGATGGTGATCCTGTCGCCAGCCATTACCGGCGCAGTGATGAGTTTTCTTGACCTGGTGCCAAGCTATGGGTTTATACTCTTTCTGCTCCTTCTTGCCGGGATTAGTTCAGCGACGCTGCACGCTACCGGGCCGGTGATTAGCAGTGCGCTCTCGGGAAAGTATTTAGGACGAGGGATGAGCTTTTGGATGGTGGGGGGCGAATTGGGACGCGCCATGGGTCCGGTCATTATTGTTACTGCGATCACCTATTTGTCGGTAGAGAGTGTTCCTTGGTTAATGCTGGGCGGTGTGTTAACCTCTATATTTTTGTTCTTTAAATTGGATGGCATTTCAACACAAACACAACATTTAATTGCTCCGGTTGATTGGCGACAAAGTTTAAAACAATTAGGGCAGTTAATGATGTTTTTGGGAATAATCTCTTTCTTGCGTTATATTACCATGGCTTCACTGACCATCTACCTGCCCACATTTTTAACCCAGGAAGGCTCCACACTGTGGATGGCTGGTTTTTCGCTGACCATTTTTGAATTAGCGGGTATCGGGGGTGCTTTTCTGGCGGGTGTGTTAAGTGATAAATTTGGGCGCCGCCGCATGCTGGTTGTCTCATCAATTGCAACACCGATTTTCATGCTTATATTCCTTTATGCAAATGAGTGGTGGAAACTACCGCTGTTGATGCTGATGGGCTTCTTTTCTCTGGCTGCGGTACCGGTGTTGATGGCGATTGCGATCGAAAACGCCAAAGATCAACGGGCCTTTGCCAACGGCCTCTTTATGGCGGTTTCATTATTGGCGGAAGCCCTGGCTGTGGTGTTGGTGGGGCTATTTTCAGATCGGTTTAGCTTCAATTTGACCTTCCTGGTTAGCGCGGCTGCAATGCCTTTAACCCTGCCCTTTGTGCGTATGCTGCCAAAGTCGGTGAAAAATCGGGGTTAGGAATCGAAGCCTGACCGGAAAACAAAAACATAGCATTTCAATCTCTGCTCTGGCTGCTTGAACCAGAACCTTTTTTGTTCACTGAATTGTGAAAACGGTTTAATTAATCCAGGCTTTGGAATGGGTTCAATTCCAGAGTGGCTCAACGACGTTATATGAAATAATTTGAGTGACAATAAAGAGAATGCAACCCTGCCGTGTTATTTTAACAACGCAAGAATTGGGGAAAATTACATAACAAATACCAATCCCCTGTGTAATATCTTTTGAAAAGCTCCGTAAAAAACAAAATTGATCGTCATTACAGAGCTATTTTAATTTTGCTATGAGGCTGTGGCATATTTTCGCCATGCAGATGTTTGTGGCCGTTATTGTCGCCCAAGCAATATTGTCAAAACTGATCTCAATCACATCCCAGGCGCGGTTAAACGCTCAGGCGTTACTCGCTGGTCGGGGAAGGCGCTTCGCCCAAGAAGTGCAACGTGTTGTAATCTGAGGTCAGGATCAGGCGGTTCTTTTCCATCTGGATGACCAGTTCGTCCTGCAATGCCTCAATGAAGGCTGCTTCAATGTCCATACTGGTGTCGCAAAACTTTGCCGTCAGACTGATGAGGTTAATTGTCAGGTGATCCCCATCCAAGACGTAACTGCCCGTATAGTTGTTGCAGCCTGCGCTTCCTGAAACGGTGCCATCATTACTTTCACCCTCAGGTGAAAGCGTCAGGGAAACGTGGATGTCTGCGGGAATGTCTTCGCCATTGCGTGTGTATAAACGCCATTGTGTGTTTTCCAGCGTCAGGTCTGCCGTGAAAAAGGTCATCACTGTTGTAAAATCTTCAGAGGACAAAACCAGCTGGTCTTCAATGATCTCGTATTGAGAGACTGCTTCCAGTGCATTTGTGAAGCTTAATTCCAAGTCCATCAAGCCCTCACAATACATCATCGTGCTGGCAATCATCCCGAAAGAGATGCTCCTGTCGGTGGCCTCGAAGGATGACCCGATCGTGTTGCATCCGCTATTTCCGTACATACCATCTTTTTCTGACAGGTTTAACCAGGGCACATCGGTTGACGGAACGGGGATATCGCCGTCCGATGTGATCAGAGAACTCAGCACCCAGTCGGTGTCACGAAGCGTCGGCGTTGGCCTATTGACGAAAAGCATGAAATTATACCCTTCTGCTGATTCTTTAAAATTGATCACTAGCTGATCATCTTCATTGACAAAGGCGCTCTTAGCTGATTGAATTGCCGCCAAAAAGGTTGCTTCTTCATCCATAAAGCCTTCACAAAACATGAGGGTTGAACCTACGGGCTCAGTGAGTTTGAAACTGCCCTGTTTGGTTACTTTGTAAGAACCAAAAAAGTTATTGCAACCCCCGTTTCCATACAGGTTGCCATCTGCCTCGAAGGCTAAAAACGTCTTTAGGCCCGGGGTAACTGGCACAGTTTTTTCTTTGTTGCCATAGGCGACGAGGTGCCAGGTGCCGGAATAGAGGGTTTCTAAGGAGGTGAATCCTTTTTGTCCGGCAAGTGGGACGCAGGCTGCGAAAAGTGTTGCTGCAAGGATAAGCATAAGTGTTGCTTTGAGCGTTAAGTATTTTTTCATCGTTTCCTTCCTCCGATAGTTTTATATTTAAAGATATTGATCAAATAAGCATCAAATTTTCAAAAACGGTGTTTGGAACTTGAAAAGCGATGCGAAATTAGAAGCAAATAGTATAGTATTGTGGACTTAAATGATCAAGATTGCAAGATTGGATATGTGGAGATTGCTTGGATGATATAAATGAAACAAATTTCCTCACGACCAGATCCCTGGTCGCATTCCAAAACCAACGATTGGTTGAAACAAATCTGTACAGCATGGTTTTGTCAACTTAAGATCAAAGTAACACCCAAAGGTGCGACGAGCGCAGCTTTTTTTGATATGAACGTTTGAACCTTGACAAAACAAACATGACCATTTACTATATGAATAACAATTTTAAGAACCTATACGGGTTTAGAAATGTCGACATTTGTGGAATACCGATACCAATTTATTCTTGACATAATTGAAAAACGAGGCTCGGTTAATGTAATTGAATTGGCGGAGGCTTTAAACGTATCTGATATGACGATACGTCGTGACCTGCGGGAATTAGAAAAGTCAGGATTTATTCGTCGGTTTCACGGTGGTGCTGTTGGTTCAAGAGGACGTGCGTATGAACCGTCGTTGATGACACGCAGTATGGAAAACCAAAAGCAAAAAGAAATTATAGGTCGGTATGCTGCAAAAATGATTGTGGAAGGCGATAGTGTTGCGCTGGATGTCGGTACGACTGCCTATCAAATTGCGAAGAATATCGGGCATATTAAAAACATCACCCTCATCACACCGAGCTTACCGATTGCGCAACTGTTTTTCGAGCGTTCGGATATGCGCTTAATCCTCCCTGGGGGAATTGTTCGGCCTGGAGAAAGCTCACTGATTGGTGAGATCACACGGCGCAACATTGAACAAGTTTTTGTAGACCGTTTGTTTGTTGGGGCAGGTGGTGTTGACATCCAAGCTGGCGTGACAGAATTTAACATGGACGATGCGCTGATCAAGCAGGCATTGATTAAAAATGCCAAAGAAGTTATTCTGGCAGTGGATGCCTCAAAATTTGACAAAATCTCTTTCACCCATGTCGCAGATTTGAACCAAATTGATCAGGTGATTACTGATGCTCCTCCGCCGGAGGAACTGAGACGCTATTTTCGAAACCAAGGGATCACTGTGCATATCGCTGCAAAAGACCCAGAGTGCCAGGAATAAGCAGCGAACTAAGTGAATCTGTTTTGGAAGGAAGCGTAAATTATCAGTAATTAATCGACCTGTCTTCCATATTCTCAGAGACGCTTATCATGAGAAAGGAGCCAATATAAGCCAATAGGAGTTAATTGTGTTTACCAATGAAAAATAAAGGATTAAATTTAAAACAAGGAGAATTATTTTGAAGAAAAAGCTAATTCTAATTTTTAGCTCATTGTTTATCATCCTGAGCATGTTGATGGTAAGCTGTCAGCCTGCTGCCGAGCCAGTCGAAGAACCCGCGGTTGAAGAGGTTGTAGATGAACCAGTAGTCGAAGAGCCAGTTGTGGAAGAGCCAGTTGTTGAGGAACCTGTTGTGGAAGAGCCTGCAGTTCCACCAACAACGATTAATATTTTGTTTGAAACAGTTGCAGACACGGATTTTGTCCTTGAATACGTTGCTGAGTTTGAAGCTGCTACAGGTCATAAAGTCAACACTGAAATTGTTAGTTATTTAAACATGAAAGAGAAGTTGACCCCTGACTTGGCCTCACCGGAAGGTGCGGGTGCTTATGATGTGATTGTGATTGACAAACAATGGGTGGGCGAATTTGTTTCGGCAGATTGGCTCTGGCCGCTCGATGATTTTATTGCACGAGACAACTTTGATTACTCTGTGTATATTCCAGCTATGGTTGATCTGGTTGGGAAAGTTAATGATGTCACCTATATGCTGCCATTTTACAACTATTCATCCGGGCTTCTTTATCGCACCGATGTCTTTGAAGATGATGATTTCAAAGCCGCATATAAAGAAGAATTCGGCAAAGACCTGGTGGTCCCCACCACCATCCCTGAATATGTTGAAGTTGCCAAGAACCTGACGAAAGACTACGATGGCGATGGCGAAATTGATCTGTATGGTGCAATCGGACAATATTCACGTAATCCCGTCCAATTTGAATATGCAATCACCCTGTTTGGATTGGGAGGTTGGTATTATGATGAGAATTGGAATGCAGCTGTGAACAGTGATATCGGCGTGCAAGCTGCTGAATATTTGCTGGACCTTTATCACAATGCAATGCCTGAGGCTGCTACTGGCTATGGTTTTTCAGAACAACGAGAATTTATGGCACAGGGTAAAGCTGCTATGATGTTAACCTACAGCTGGATGAAAGCCACTCTTGATGATCCTGAAGTTTCCAATGTAGCTGGGATGGTCGATTTTGCAGTCTCTCCTGGTGGGCATGGTGCACAGGGTGGCTGGGGTTGGGCTATCCCCAAGAGCGCGCCAAACCCAGAAGCTGCCTGGCAATTCCTTGCTTGGGTTGAATCGCCTGATATTGCTACCAGGCGCGGTTTGTTAGGCGGAGCCCCGGTTCGCTATGATGTGTTTGAGGACCCGGAAGTGCTGGCGAAATTCCCGCAAAACGAGGTCATGAAACTGGTCATTGAAGGTGCAAAACCAATCCCAATTATTGCTTCGTCTGCACAGGTTCCAGACAAAGTTGGTTTGTATGTGTCTGAGATGCTGGCTGGTGAGAAAACTCCTCAAGAAGCAATGGATGCACTGGCAGATGTATTGAATGAAATTGTCATCGGAGATCCACTTACTGGGAGATAACCTGACAATAAGTATATAAGGGTAGTGGGATTTTAAATCCCACTACCTAATTAAGGAAATATTCCTGCGATGAAGAAAAAAAGAATTCAATTAAAGCATTGGTTAGTACTTCCAGCAATAATAATCATGCTGTCTGTAATGATATTTCCATTACTATTTTCATTACGGACAAGCTTTTATTATTACATTATTAGCAAACCGACTTACCGTCCTTTCATTTGGTTTGCAAATTATTTGAACATGCTCAAAGACGGGCAGGTTTTAAATAGTATTGTTGTTACGTTGAAAATTGCCATTCGAGCTGTGATCATTGAATTTATTGTTGGCTTCATCATTGCTCATTTCTTAAGCAAAATCCCAAGGTATCAAAACTTTCTTCTATCTGTTCTCATTATGCCCATGATGCTTTCTTCAATTGCCGTTGGCATGATGTGGCGGTTGTTACTTAATCCTGACCTGGGAATAGTGAATTATTTACTTACCCAGATAGGCATAAAAGCTTATCCCTGGCTGGCATTGCCGAAAACAGCTTTACCAACGATTGTGTTTGTTGAGGTATGGCGCTCTACTCCATTTGTGGCGTTAATGCTATATTCCGGGATCATTTCATTGCCAGTGGAACCATTTGAATCTGCAACGATTGACGGTGCAAATGCCTGGCAAAAATTTTATTACCTCACCTTGCCTCTACTCCAACCAATAATTTTGGTTCTTGTAACGATCCGGGCGATTAATTTGATCAAACTATACGATTTAATTTTTATTATGACACATGGTGGGCCCGGAGATACTACAGAAACGATCAGCCATTATATCTGGCGTGTTGGTTTCACGGATCTGGATTTGGGTAAAGCATCAGCAGGGTCTTGGAT